>ERZ773359.2904-NODE-2904-length-20669-cov-7.437130_pt1 | contig 20669 bp, 18 predicted proteins | sample MGYA00374955_ERZ773359 | MGnify/ENA primary metagenome ERZ773359 (study PRJEB29098, sample SAMN04486028) | biogas fermenter metagenome | study: EMG produced TPA metagenomics assembly of the Biogas fermentation microbial communities from Germany - Plant 4 DNA1...
TAATGTTCCGTTTTTGCGTACCCATGAGGAAACTTCCCGCTTCAGCAGCAATTTGATAGCGTATTTGAATGTCGAACTTGCGCCTATGGAGACTTTGCACGGTGAACTTGTGGAAGTATATGGAGAAGGGGTCCTGATTCTCGGTGAAAGCGGCGTTGGTAAAAGCGAAACTGCCCTGGAACTGGTAAAGCGCGGTCACAGGCTTGTGGCCGATGATTTGGTTGAGGTCAGAAGGGTTTCAAGCAAGACGCTGGTTGGTTCAGCCCCTGAAATTATACGTCATTTTATTGAAATCCGCGGAATAGGAATATTGGATGTAAAATATTTATATGGAGTAGGATCGGTAAAGGTTACGGAGGCTATTGCCCTGGTAGTCAACCTGGAATTCTGGGATCCAAAAAAACAATATGAAAGACTGGGCACTGAAGAATTAACGACTGAAATACTTGGCATAAAGTTGCCATCACTGACAATTCCGGTGAAACCCGGCAGAAACCTGGCCATTATCATTGAAGTGGCCGCCATGAATAACAGGCAGAAGAAAATGGGTTATAATGCCGCGCAGGTGTTTACCCAGAAACTGACAGGCGATATGCGTAAAAACTATGATTATTAGTTGCCGTTTCGCAAATTAATAAATGATTCAGGTAAATATTATTATTACTGGGCTGATTCAAGGAGTGGAAACTTTGAATAAAGTTGATATTTATAATGATCTTGAGACAATATGCGGTTCGTGTACCATTCTGAAAGATGTGCCGATGAAAGAGCACACCACAATGAAAGTAGGCGGAAATGCGGATCTTATGATCATACCTGAATCATTTTCCTGTATTCAGAAGATCGTTAAATTGTTACAGTCAACTAATACACCGTATATGATAATGGGTAACGGCTCCAATCTCATATTTCGCGATGAAGGATATAACGGAGTCATTGTTAAAATCGGGAAACCATTATCCGATATCGAGGTTCATGATGATATTATCGTGGCAATGGCCGGCGCTTCCCTCGCTCAGGTGGCGAATACAGCACTTGAGCATTCCTTGACCGGGCTGGAATTTGCGTCGGGCATTCCCGGCAGCGTGGGCGGCGCGGTCTATATGAATGCCGGGGCGTATGATGGAGAAATGGGGCAGGTTGTAATAGAAACCCTCTGCCTTGACAGCAGGGGCAACATGATTACCCTGAAAGGGGATGAACATAATTTTTCCTACAGGCACAGCAGAATACAGGATGACAACCTTACATGCTTACAAGTAATAATGAAGCTGAAAAAGGGAGAAAAAAGCAAAATTCAGAGCAAAATGAATGAATTGAACGCAAAAAGACGCGAAAAGCAGCCCCTTAACTATCCAAGCGCTGGAAGTATTTTTAAACGGCCTCCTGGTAGTTTTGCAGGAATGCTTGTTGACAACTGCGGCCTTAGGGGAGCCAGGATAGGAGGGGCCCAGGTTTCTGACAAACATTGCGGATTTATAGTCAATACAGGCAATGCAACTGCATCGGATATTATTTCTCTTATTCAATATGTGCAGGATACAGTATATAAAAACTCAGGCATATGGCTGGAGCTTGAGGTAAAGATTGTCGGGGGTTATTGATAATGGAACTGCTTATCATTACAGGAATGTCAGGCGCCGGAAAAAGCTTGTGTGTAAAATACTTTGAGGATATAGGATATTTCTGTGTGGATAATCTCCCCCCGTCATTGATTCCCAAGTTTGCAGAAGTAATAATGCACGGAAAATCAAAGCTTGAAAAAGTAGCACTCATCATAGATATACGTGGCGGAGCAATGTTTTTGGACCTATTGCCCGCTCTTTCCACATTAACGGATATGGGCATAAATTTTAAAATTTTATTCCTGGATGCGTCGGATGCCGTTTTGGTCAAAAGATTCAAGGAAAGCAGGCGTATGCATCCTCTTTCAAAAGACGGCCGTTTGTCGGACGGTATTGCAGAAGAAAGAAAAATCCTGCAAACAATAAAAGACAAGGCGGATGTTACCATTGACACGTCAAATCTTAGCCCGCAGCAGCTAAGAGAAGCTATAACAAATCATTTTGTCAAAGGGAAAAATTTTTCAGGATTAATCATACACATTGTTTCTTTCGGGTTTAAATATGGTATACCCATTGACAGCGATCTGGTATTTGATGTCAGATTCATACCTAATCCATATTATGTACCTGAGCTTAAATCCAGGACAGGCCTTGAGCGCGAGGTTATGGATTATATAATGAACTTTTCAGAAACAAAAATTTTTATAAATAAACTGTTTGATATGATAATTTTCCTTCTGCCGCAATATGTTAAAGAAGGGAAAAGGCAATTAATTATTGCCATAGGTTGCACAGGAGGAAGACATCGCTCTGTTGCAATTGCCGACAAGCTTTATAAGAGGCTGAAGCGAAGAGGAGCTAATGTGGTAATTCAACACAGGGATATTAACCGCGACGACAACGCGAACAAGGATAATAAAGGGGGAACACTATGAGATCCCTTAGGTGGCTTCAAATTGTTTTAAGATTTAAAAAATGGCTGATTAGCGGTGTTTTTGGTTTTATTCTTTTGATAGTTTCTTTGGTTGTTTTATTAATAAATACGGATATAAGCCCGGTAAGATGGGGCATTTCTTTATTGCTTGGCATTTGTGGAATATACGGCATTTTAATTTGCTTCAGGAAAATTTTCATTAAGTTTGTTGACGTGTATTCAAACGGAATTATAAAGAAGCCTTCCAATGTTAGCGAAATAGGAGATATTATCTACCGGAGAAAAATATTGTCGGCAGGTCCGCGGGTAGTTGCAGTCGGCGGCGGAACAGGCACCTCAACATTACTGAGAGGGTTGAAATTATATACCAGCAATATTACGGCTATTGTTACGGTGGCAGATGACGGAGGCGGTTCGGGTGTATTGCGAAATGACCTGGGAATACTTCCGCCAGGCGACATACGTAACTGCATGCTGGCGCTTGCCGAAACAGAACCTGTACTTGAAAAACTCCTGTCATACAGGTTTACTGAAGGCTCATTAAAAGGTCAATGTTTTGGTAACCTTTTTTTAGCAGCCATGAATGGCATTTCAAATAGTTTTGAGCAGGCTGTAAAGTACATGGGGGAAGTTCTGGCAATAACCGGGAAAATATATCCTGTCACGGAAGATAATATTCATCTCGTTGCCGAACTGGAAGACGGAACACAAATCAGGGGCGAATCAAGGATTGGTTCTCATAATTTAACACATCCGGGGAAAATAAAAAAAGTAATGTTGAACAAACCGTCGGTGCCTCCTGTAAAACAGGCAATTGACGCCATATATAGCGCCGATGTAATTGTATTGGGACCGGGAAGCCTTTATACAAGCATAATTCCAAACCTGTTGGTGGAAGGTGTAGCTGAAGCTATTGCGGAATCAAAAGCCGTCAAGGTATATGTTTGCAATATAATGACTCAGCCGGGAGAAACTGAAAACTATACTGTCGGAGATCATATTGAGGCTATTTATTCTCACGTAGGCAGACCTTTTATAGATATTTGCATTGCCAATAACGGAAAAATCAAGCCGGATATTTTAAGGAAATATCAGAATGACGGCTCAAACCCCGTACATATCGATTATCCTGCTATTAAAAAACTTGGCGTAAGACTGATAGAAAGGGATTTAGTCAAAATAAGCAATGATTTAATAAGGCATGACTCAAATCTTTTGTCCCGGACCATTATGGAACTGACAAAATTTAATTAATGTACATATGCACTCAAGGAGGGTTTGCTTTGTCTTTTTCAATGGATATTAAAAAGGAGCTTACTAGGATTGAGACTCCTGGTATTTGCTGCAAGGAATATGAGCTTACCGGTATTATCAGAGCCGGTATTGTTATCAGAAAATATAAGGGAAAGCCAAGAGTTCTTTTTACTACTGAAAACGCATCCCTCTCAAGACATTTGTATTCACGGGTAAAAGAGTTATACAGGAACAGTCCTGACATATTTATACTGAAAACGCGGCGTTTTCACAATCATACGGTATATCGCCTGGAATTTACCCATTTGATCGGAGAAGAAATGAAGAGTATATTAAAAAAGATGGGTATTTCCATTGCGGAGAACGGCGAAAAAATATTTTATGAAAATATCAAGATAAAAAAGAGATGCTGCAAAAGAGCCTATTTGAGAGGCTGCTTTATGGCCGGCGGCTCGATGACCGATCCGGATCGTTCATATCACCTGGAAATAACGTTTCCGAGTTTACTTCTTGCCCTTGAATGTATTTCCCTCTTAAAAGAATTTGATATCGAATCCAGGCACATTGAAAGAAAAGGACATTATTTGGTATACCTGAAGGAAGGTCAGGAAATCGTTGACTTTCTCAACGTAATAGGCGCTCACAATGCGCTTTTAAAGCTTGAGAACATAAGGATCTTAAAAGATATGAGAAACCAGGTCAATCGTATTGTCAACTGCGAAACTGCAAACCTGGAGAAAACGGTAAACGCATCATTACGTCATGTTGACAGTATAAAATACATAGCAGAAACAAGGGGATTGGACAGCCTTCCCGAAAACCTTCGTGAAATAGCGGTATTGCGTCTTGAAAACCCGGACGCAAGCTTGTCGGAACTGGGGCAGATGGTGAACCCCGCGTTGTCAAAATCCGGTATCAATCACCGTTTGAAAAAAATTGACAGCATAGCTGAGAGCATAAGATCAAACGACATTTAAAAATACGTCATGTTTTTAACTGTATGAATTCTCAAAAGCCGATATATCTGGATAAAAATATAAATTCATGGTATATATGTAATATATACTATAAAGTATAAAGTGAGGTTATTGCCATGAAAGTAAGATATTCGGTTTTTCTGCAGATTACTGTTCTTTTTATCGCTTCTTTTATTTCAGGATGTATAAGAAAAGACAACATTAAGCCAGGCGCAGCAAATGAACTCCTGGAATGCAATTTTGGGTTATGAAAGTGGATCAGACTGTCCCCAAGAAATATTCGGACGGTATGACAGTGGAACATACATTGGTCTTCATAGCTGAAAAAGAAGGGGGCACCGATGTGACCGGTACATACCACGGAGCGTTATGTCTGAGATCAAAACTGGATATTTCAGAATTCTCCAATGAAGGGGTGGAAATGACAGGTGGGTTTGATGCATATGGTTTCGGTAATGATGTAACCTTTGATGTTGTTGCTTATGATGTAAGCAAATACGCCGATTTTGGGAAAAAAGAAGGTGAAATTGGAATCCCTCATCTTATAGATTTTGAAACGATGGCTACTTTCACACAGAAAATGACAGGTACAGCCGTGCTTAATCCATATGTGAGGGGAAAATACGAAGGCATGGGAAGTAGCGGGATCAATGCGGCCGACTCAGGGTCGGCTGAGGTACCGATAAAAATCGCTGTAAAATCCGGCAAAGTATATGTAGATTTTCCAACATTGAATATCGGAAGTACATTTAAAGGCCAATTGATCGGGGTTCCGTTAGGCGACAGCAGCCAGTATAACGAGACTATGGACAGGATAGAAGCTATGGCGGAAGCAAGTAAGAATAACAGTACTGCCGGGGAAGAAACTGATTTAGGCGGTATGGGCAATTTTGGGGGCTTTGGCAAAATAATTGGGCAGATGGGAACGAATCTTGAACTGCCTGATTCTTTCCCCGCCGATGATGTCCCGGTTATGCCCAATATAAATATCATTAATGTATATGAAAATGAACCTAAAACCAATGTCCGGATAATTTTCGGCACTGATAAGAGTTTTGATGAAGCCCTGGAATTTTATCAGGAGAACTTCTTCAGCAAACTGGAAAATGAACCGATAAAAACAGAAACGGACGGATCAATAATGTTTATGTGTAATATGGTAGGGTATCGCAATATATCGATCATAATTATGGAGGATCAGTCAAATACTTATGGTTCTATAGTTACGCTGGAAGTATTGAAAGGGTAGATTAAGAAGGTTAATCTTTGCCAGACAGTAACAAGGGACCGGTGATAAAAAAGACATTGTGCTTTTTTGTTGCCGGTTTTTTATTGTACCCAGTTTGTTTAAATTTTACAATATAAAGGAAAGATGCGGGAAATAGCGAAATTGATAAATAACAGGGAATCAGAGGTGAAGCGGATGGATGTAAGGTTTAAAAGGGACGGAATGACGCTTGTCGTATCAATTGAGGGAGAGATAGATCATCACACATCAAGTTTACTGAAAGAAAAGATTGACAGCAGGTTTATTATGGAGCCTGTCAAAAATATGATAATAGATTTATCCGGAGTTACATTTATGGACAGTGCCGGCATCGGGTTGATTATGGGAAGGATGAAGAGAGTTTCGAGTGTAGGAGGAAAAATAAGTATAAGAAATCCAAAGCCTGAAATAATAAAAATGTTAAGAATGTCCAATATATATAATTTAATTATTTAAAAAGGCATATAAGAATCGAAAGTCATAGTATTGAGAGGTTAAAAATATGCAACCAGTAAATAGAATGAGAACCGAGTTTATCAGTAAATCAGTCAACGAAGGTTTTGCCCGGGTCGTCGCGGCCAGTTTTGTAGCCCAGGCCGATCCTCCGATTGATATCCTGGCCGATATACGGACTGCCGTATCAGAAGCTGTAACCAATGCCATAATTCACGGTTATGAAGACAAAGAAGGAATCATAGTAATGGAATGTGTTCTTTATAATGACCGCGTAGAAATAACAGTAGAGGATTTCGGCAAGGGGATTGAGGACATTGAAAAGGCGAGAACGCCGCTTTATACTTCAAAGCCTGAACTTGAACGTTCAGGAATGGGATTTACGATAATGGAAACCTTTATGGACAGTTTAACAGTGGAATCGGTCCTGGGTAAAGGCACAAAAGTACATATGACAAAACAGTTGGAATATAGGTAGGCTAATATATGGATAATATAAATAACGAGTCGTGCCTGGAGCTGATCAAGAGAGCCCAGAACGGCGATGTTGAAGCGCGGAATACCCTTATAGACAATAATACGGGTTTAGTCTGGAGCGTGATTAAACGTTTCAGAAACCGCAACGTTGAAATCGACGATCTGTTTCAAATAGGTTGTATCGGGCTTATTAAGGCAGTCGACAAATTTGACCTGTCTTATAATGTGCAATTCTCTACTTATGCGGTCCCTATGATATTAGGAGAAATTCGCCGTTTTTTCAGAGACGACGGAGTTATAAAAGTCAGCAGAAGCTTAAAGGAATTATCAATTAAAGCCAGGGACGCAAGCGAAAAATTAGAGCAAAGAATGGGGAGACCACCAAGCATAAACGAATTGGCCGAGGAACTGGGAGAAGAACCCGAAAACATTATCCATGCCATGGAGGCGTCCCGGACTCCGGATTCCTTATTCAGGGAATATGAAGATGAGGATGGGGCGGAGAATCGATTAATAGACAGGATCATTACGCAGGACAATAACAGGGAATCCGAAACTGTCGAAAGAATATCGCTTCATAATGCTATAAGACAGCTTCCAAGCCGTGAGAAAAAACTTATTTGGATGCGTTATTATTCAGGACAGACCCAGCAAAGTGTAGCCAAGAAACTGGGTATTTCACAGGTACAGGTTTCAAGGCTGGAGAAAAAGATATTGGAAGCATTAAGAGGAATGCTGAAATAGAGCCATTTTATTTAATGTTGGCTCCAAATCTGTAACCGGGTTAAACCAAATATTACTTAATTCTTCTTGCTTCAAGATAGAAGCGCTTTTCCGACGCTTCCCCCATAGAGAATGTTTTTCTGGGTAGTGCCCCGTCAAGTATCACTGTTTTGAAAAGCTCGTTTTTATCCATATTTGAAAGAAAGAAGCCAATGTTTCCGGGTTGTTTTCCAAGCTTTTCGGTGATTTCTTCACCATGCACATAATCAATTGAAACTTGCTTATTGTTTTTTATATAATCATCAAGAAAACTTTGAAGAGTTCCAACATCAAGATTATACAATGGACATTCAATGGTTATGTAACCATACCCTTCCTCGGTTATAAATTTTATTGAATGACCGGAAACATCCGGCTTTTCTGTACCATATGTTATCCCGGCATTGCAGCCTCTGTTTCTGTAATAAGCAATAAAGGAATCTAACAAATGCCTTGGATTTGAATTAAAAACTACACGATGGATAGGCTCGAATACAAGTCCGTTGTCGTGAACATTTACTATCTCAACAAGGGCGTAACGGGCGGGATGATCTTTTAATTCATCTTCTTTCGCCGATTTTTTGATTTTTTCCCAACAGGCTTTAGCTGTGGCGAGTGAATGGTTCCCGTCGCCGACAGCGAACAAAAGCACTCCATAATCATCGTTTACGTTATAGCGTGATTTGAAGTTCTCCTTATCTGCAAGCTTCAAAAGCGCGTTTGCCACGTTTTCAATCAAGTCTTCCTGATTGATTTGCCAGCCCTTTATACTTCCGCTTTGTTTCATGAGATCAAAAGAATATAGTTGGTTCAATGTGGCGGTTTTTTCAACCAACGGCTCAATTACCGTTCTTTCTGCGTCATCTATGAGTACCATTATATGAGGTAATTCCAGCTGAGCGTTTTCACGGATCCGAATACGGGGCGGGAGCCGGTCAACTATGGTTCCCTCAGTTGCACGGATAAGGCTTTGGGAACCCTTGCTATAATCATAACGCTCCAGGTCTAAAGCCAACATTAGACCGTGTCTCTTTTTGCCGCTTTTAAATGTTCTTTCTACAAGTATCATGGAGTATTTATATTCACACAAAAGGTTGTCATTAAGATATGATGTCATGCTATCATTAATTCTTTTGATCCTTGTTGCTTTTTCCTCTTCGGTGTCAATTTCAAGATAGGCTTCGGGAAAGATCAAACTCAGTGTTGACGGGCTTTCGCCGACAAAATTTTCTACATCCTTCCAATACTCCGGCTCGGATGTATACTGATCGCAGGCCACAACTGACCATCGTTGCATATCGATCTCTTTAACGGGCAACAATATGGATGAAATATCAATTCCTAAATTGTTTTTCATTTTTTCAATCAAACTTGTTTTAAGCATAGAAGCCTCCTGTAACCGAGAGTATATTTTGTTCCCTGTCATGTTATTCATGGTTAATTTTAGAGTAACATAATATAACTGTCAAACACTTCATGGATTCAAATTTTGTTTTTTTGTAATAATAAAAATAAAGAAAATATAAGAACAGGAGGTAGCATAATGAAACCTGGTTTTGGCAGTGGTATTATTATGGGAGCGGTGATAGGCGCGGCGTTTTCGATAATTGCCGAAGAAAATTTCAGGATGGATCGCTCTTGGAGAGCTATGAAAAGAACCGGTAGAAATATTGGCAGATGTTGTGGAAGAGCATTCATGTCTGTGAGGCATATGATTTAATTTTAAAAAGAAGGACTGTTGCCGTTGTCAACGGTCCTTTTTTTTGCTTATTTACTGGATAGTAATATTAGTACTGACCGGGTCAAAAGATTACCGGGAATCAATTTTTATCTGAAACATACTATAACACGTTAAGGCAAATAATTTAGCGGGTTCTGCTTGACGTAAATTAGTCGGTTTGGTTATACTTATCTATGTTATAGAAATGAGATATGAAAAGCGGTATGCCAGTATTGTCATACCCGATGGGATAAAGGATCTGCCTTATTCTTTAGAATGGATTCTTTTCTTCCTCAGACCAAGAATAATAATGTTACTTTGAAGAGAGGTCGTAATATATTATGCGTAAATATGGTTTAAATGAACTAAGAGAAATGTATTTATCTTTTTTTGAGAGCAAGGGTCATTTACGGCTGCCAAGCTTTTCGCTGGTTCCGCAAAATGATCCTAGTATTTTATTGATAAATGCCGGTATGACTCCTTTAAAGCCTTACTTTACCGGTCGCGAGGTTCCGCCGAGGAAACGCGTTACCACATGCCAGAAATGTATTCGTACACCTGACATAGAGAATGTGGGCAAAACATCACGTCATGGCACTTTCTTTGAGATGCTGGGCAATTTTTCTTTCGGCGATTATTTCAAAAAGGAAGCTATACCCTGGGCATGGGAGTTCATGACAAAGGTTCTTGAAATACCCGAAGACAGGCTTTATGTTTCTGTTTACGAAGAAGATGATGAAGCCTACGATATATGGAACAAGGACGTGGGACTCCCGCCAGAGAAGATTTTCCGTATGGGCAAAGAGGATAATTTCTGGGAGCATGGTACAGGTCCCTGCGGACCATGTTCGGAAATATATTACGACAGAGGAGCCGATAAAGGCTGTGGAAAGCCTGACTGCACTGTAGGATGCGACTGCGATCGTTTTATTGAGGTCTGGAATAACGTATTTACCCAGTTTGACAAACAGGAAGACGGCACATATCTTGAACTGGCCAGTAAAAATATAGATACAGGCATGGGACTTGAACGCCTGGCATGCATCATGCAGGATGTAGACAATATTTTTGAGGTCGATGCTATTAGGGCTATTCTTGACCATGTCTGTAAAATTGCAGATGTGCCTTATGGCAGGGAATATAAGAAAGACGTTTCCATCCGTGTAATAACAGATCACAGCCGTAGTGTTACCATGATGGTTTCAGACGGCATTCTCCCGTCAAACGAAGGGCGCGGTTATGTTTTAAGAAGACTTTTAAGAAGAGCTGCGCGGCATGGAAGACTTCTCGGGATAAACCGTTTGTTCCTGGCTGAAATAGCGGATACCGTAATTGAGTGTTTCGGACAGGCTTATCCAAATCTTGTTGAAAAACGGGATTATATTAAAAAGGTAATAAGCCTTGAGGAAGAGCGTTTTTACGCAACAGTAGACCAGGGAATGATCATCCTGGAAGAGTATATGGAACAGGTGCGTGAAAACGGTTCCAATAAATTGACAGGAGAAATGGTATTCAAGCTTCATGATACCTATGGATTCCCCTTGGATTTAACCAGAGAGATTGCAACAGAGAATAACATTTCCATAGATGAAGAAGGATTCCATAATGAGATGAGGATCCAAAAAGAAAAAGCCCGTGAAGCCCATAAAAGCAAAGAGGGTTCGGCATGGGAAAAGGACTTGTTTGCCAATACCGATAAAACACTGACAACAAAGTTTATCGGATACGAAGAGACTACCGGTGAAGGTATCGTTCAGTTTATCATACTGAATAATGAGTTATCTGAAAGCGCCCAACAGGACGACGAGGTTACGATCGTCCTGGACACGACTCCGTTTTATGCGGAAAGCGGCGGACAGGTTGGGGATACCGGAGTTATTTACAACAATAACTTCAAAATGGAGGTTTATGACTGTAAAAAAACATCCGACGGAAAATTCCTCCATATAGGCAAAATCATGAGCGGCGCTGTGCAGGTTGGCGACAAGGTTACTGCTACAATTGATGTCGAAAAGCGTAAAGCTACTGCCAGAAACCATACTGCTACCCATTTGCTCCATAAAGCGCTGAAACACGTTTTAGGTGATCATGTTCATCAGGCCGGATCCATGGTTAGTCCGGACAGATTGCGTTTTGACTTTACGCATTTTTCTGCCATGACCCAGGAACAGATCGAGGCTGTGGAAAACGAAGTCAACTCTAAAATCTTGGATGATCTGCCTGTTAAGACAAAGATCATGACAATTGATGAGGCGAAAAAATCAGGCGCCACTGCGCTCTTTGATGAAAAATACGGTGATGTTGTCCGCGTTGTTTCTGCCGGGGACTACAGCAGTGAATTATGCGGCGGAACACATTTAAGCGCAACCGGTGAAGCTGGGCTGATTAAAATACTGAGCGAAAGCGGAATCTCTGCCGGGGTCAGAAGAATTGAGGCCCTTACAGGCTTTAATGCGATCAATTATTATAAAGAAAAAGAGAAATACTTAAAGCACGCAGCCGAAGCAGCCAAGTCATCAACTGAAGACCTTGTTAAAAAAATAGAGAATCTTTTTGATGAAATAAAGGCTGCCAGGAAGGAACTGGAGGAAGCTAACACCAAACTGATCAACAGCAATCTTGACAGTATTATTTCAAATGGCAGGACCGTTAAAGGCATAAAGATAATCGCCGCAAAAATGGAAGGGCTTGATATGAATGCCCTCAGGAACACATCTGACACAATAAAGAATAAAATTGGCTCAGGTGTTGTGATACTGATTTCAGATAAAGACGGAAAAGTCAATTTAATTGTTTCCGCAACGAAAGATGCTGTTGAAGCAGGAATTCACAGTGGTAAAATAATAAAGGAAGCAGCTGCGGCATGCGGCGGCGGTGGAGGAGGCCGTCCGGATATGGCGCAAGCAGGCGGGAAAGATCCGTCAGGCATGGATAAAGCTCTTGAGATAGCGGAAAAAATGGCTATTGAGATGCTATAAGGTTTTTTAAGGTATATGTAAGAGGTGCGAGTGAGCAATTGACCCATGTCATTATGAGCGTCAGCAAAGAATCTTTCAACTTCGATCAGAATGGCATGACACTAAGTATAAAAAATAATTATATTTAGGAGTTGATATAATGGATAATTGTCTGTTCTGCCGCATTATTAAAGGCGAGATACCTTCGGACAAGGTTTACGAGGATGAATATGTTTATGCCTTTAAGGATATTCATCCGGTAACCCCGGTACATGTTCTCGTTGTTCCGAAAGTCCATATTGACAGCCTTGAGGCATTAAATGATGATAATATTGAGAATGTGATCCATGTTCATCACGGCATAAAAAAAGTTGCCGAGATAACCGGAATCAATAAAGACGGGTACAGAGTAATTGTCAACTGTGGGAAAGGTGCCGGTCAGACGGTCTTTCATCTTCATTACCATGTAATTGGTGGAACAAAACTGAATGAGAAGATAATATAATTATAGGAATAAGTATTGACGCTGTTAAAACCACTATTATATAATAGATTACGTGCTGTAACATGGTTTACCATTCACACTGACTGGATAAATCCCCTGGCACGGCGGCATGTACGTAACAGAGGGGAGGGATAGATGTGTCTGAAGTAAAAGTTAAGGAGAACGAATCCCTTGACAGTGCGCTTAAAAGATTTAAGAGACAATGTGCGAAGGCAGGCGTTCTCGCTGAAGTAAGAAAGAGAGAACACTACGTGAAACCCAGCGTTAAGCGCAAGAAGAAATCCGAGGCTGCGAGGAAAAGGAAGACAAAGTAAGGGTTTTATTTGTTGTCCCTTAAGGATGATAGCCTTAACAACATTTTAATAAATAACAAAGCCCGGAGGCAACTTCGGGCTTTGTTATTAAAGCCATTAACATGCGTTATTATTAAGGATAAAAAAGATGGAAAATTATTATTTAGGTAACGGGCGAAAATGGAAGTACATAAATGAGAAAAATAACGGAGAGATAAAAGATAAGGCAACTGATGAACTAATAAATAATCTGCTGTATCAAAGAGGGTTGTTAACAAAGGAAGATATTGAACAATTTCTGAAACCAGATCTTAAGTATTTGCATGACCCGTTTTTGCTTGACGGGATGAAAGAAGCGGTTGAGAGAATCCTTCCGGCGATTCAAAAAAAGGAAAAAATCTTGATTTACGGAGACTATGACGCAGACGGAGTTTCTGCGACATCGATTCTGATCAGGTATTTTAGATCATTTGATTTACCGGTGGATTACTATATACCGGACAGGGTTGACGAGGGTTACGGAATCTCTGATGTCGCAGTCGAATTCATAAGCAGTAGCGACTATGACCTGGTTATTACTGTCGATTGTGGCATATCTGCCCGCAGCCAGGTAGCGGAAATAGCAGAAAAATGCAAAAAACGTGGAAAAAAGATCGATATAATAATTACCGATCACCATCAGTGCAAAGAAGAGCTGATTCCCGATGCCTTGGCAATCATTAATCCCCATCTTCCCGATAGTAAATATCCATTTAAGAATTTATGCGGTACAGGTGTGGTATTGAAACTGGTCCATGCTTTGGGAATTTGTACCGGCAATGAGCGGACTTTTGAAGATTATCTTGATATTGCAGCCATTGCGACGATTGCGGATATCGTTGAACTTAAAGGTGAAAATCGGATCATAGCAAAATTCGGACTGGAGAAAATACGGAATAATCCCTGTATTGGCATTAAGGCTCTTTTAAATACAGCTTTGGTTAATACAGCCCAGATAGATTCGTACAGGGTTTCCTATATTATTGCACCGAGAATTAACGCTGCCGGCCGCATGGGTGATGCCCGTATCGCAGTGAAACTGTTTACAACAGATGACGAATCTGAAGCCGAAAAATATGCTTTTGCTTTAAACAGCTCCAATACAAAGAGACAGGAAATCCAGGATACAATTTTCAATGAAGCAGTCGTAATTATTGATGATGATCCCGGGTATATCAAGGAAAAAGTTATTGTTGTTTACCATGAAAACTGGCATCACGGCGTAATCGGCATTGTTGCTTCAAAGCTGGTGGAACGTTACAATAAGCCCGTATTTGTTTTCTCTGTAGAAAATGAAAAAGCCGTAGGTTCGGCAAGAGGTATAGAAGGTTTCAACATATTCAAAGCCATGGAATCCCAGTCAGATCTATTGGTAAAATACGGGGGGCACGAACAGGCCGGAGGACTGACTATTATACCTTCAAATCTGGAACTATTCAGAAACCGGATCAATCTTTATGCAAACGAAATTATAACGGACGAAATGCTTATCCCCGAAACAATTATCGATATCGAAGCAAAAGTTAACGATATCAGTCTGAATACGGCAAAGCTGATTTCGCAGTTTGAGCCGTTTGGTTGTGGGAATAAGGTTCCGGTCTTCTGCTATAAAGGAGCAATAGTCAAGGATAAGAAAATTGTCGGAAACGGCCGGCATCTTAAACTTTCATTTGAAATTGACGGAAAGATGATCGAAGGAGTTTATTTCGGGAAAGGATATCTTGATACGGGGATATTTTTAGACGATGTTGTAGATATTGTATTTACCCAGGAAGTAAATGAATTTCGGGGTGTTGAAAACTTACAGATAAAGCTTTTGGATATGCGGCTTACAGAAGAAGCTTTAAAAAAGAACAGATTATTACTTAAGGCAGCCCGGCAGGTCGAATGTCTTGATTGCGATGAAAGTTGGCTTTATAATGGGATTATTAACAGAATAATATTTTTTGACGATATTGTAATAACCAGGAACATACTTGCAGTCATATACAAGTATATAAGCCGTAAAGGAACTCTATGCTTAACATCTCCGGATATGTTCGTACATGCCGGGATACTCAGAAGAGAGACAAAGCTAAACATTAACGCATATAAGTTTCTTGCAGCTTTATTGATATTTGATGAGCTGGAACTGATGGAAGTAATACTGGATGAGAAAGGAAATTACACCGTCAGACAGCCTGATGAAGTAAGAAAAGTAAACCTGGAGGATTCAGAAATCCTGAACTGGATAAATAACATGTTGCATAGTTTTAACTGATTGGTGGATAACATGCTTGATGCCTTCAAGAGACTAAAAGATTTAATAATGAAATACAATCCTGATTCAAATCTGGCTTTGATAGAAAAGGCATATAACATTTCTACCAAGGCTCATGAGGGCCAGGAAAGAGTATCGGGAGATCCGTATATTATTCATCCTGTCGAGGTAGGTTGTATTTTAGCTGAGCTGGAAATGGACGACAGTTCGATTATTGCCGGATTGCTCCATGATACCCTTGAGGACACCACCTTCACGTACGATCAGATTAAGAAGGAATTCAGTACTGAAATAGCAGAGTTGGTCGAGGGTGTAACCAACCTTACGAAAATCCCTTATACATCCAAGCAGGAGATCCAGGCTGAAAACTTCAGAAAAATGTTCCTTGCCATGGCAAAGGACATCCGTGTGATTATTATAAAGCTTGCGGACCGTCTTCATAATATGAGGACCCTGAAATTCATGACAAAAGAAAAACAGCTTCAGAAGGCAAGGGAGACAATGGAGATATACGCACCGTTGGCTCATCGTCTTGGAATCCATAAGATCAAATGGGAATTGGAAGATTTAAGCTTCCGATATCTGGATGAAAAGAACTATTATGATTTGGTTGAAAAAATCGCCAAAAAGCGCAAAGAACGCGAAGAATATATAAATAATATCATTGAAAGCGTCAGAAAGAAAACAGCCGAGGTTGAAATCGACACATATATAGAAGGGCGTGCCAAGCATCTCTACAGTATTTACAAAAAGATGAAAACGCAGAACAAGACTCTTGATCAGATTTATGATCTTTTTGCAATTCGATTGATCGTAAATTCGGTAAAGGATTGCTATGCTCTCTTAGGTATAATGCATGAAATGTTCAAACCCATGCCGGGGCGTTTTAAAGACTATGTGTCAATGCCTAAGCCTAATATGTATCAATCCCTTCACTCAACAGTCATCGGTCCGGACGGAATACCCTTTGAAATACAGATAAGAACATGGGAAATGCACCGGGTTGCCGAGGTCGGTATTGCAGCCCACTGGCAATACAAAGAAGGCGGATACAGCAATAAATCCTATGCGGAAAAGCTTTCCTGGCTGCGTCAAATGATCGAATGGCAGAAGGATGCAAGAGATCCCGATGAATTTATGGAGAATCTTAAAATAGATTTGTTTACCGACGAGGTTTTTGTTTTTACTCCAAAAGGAGATGTCAAAAACCTCAGGGCAGGATCGACTCCAATTGACTTTGCTTATTCAATTCACAGCGCTATCGGCAACAGGATGATAGGCGCCAAAGTAAACGGCAGGATCGTACCCCTTGAATATGAGCTTAAGAACGGAGATATCGTTGAGATCATTACGTCCGGGGCAAGTAACGGCCCCAGCAGGGACTGGCTTAAGATTGCCAAGACATCTCAGGCAAGAAATAAAATAAATCAGTGGTTCAAGAAAGAAAAAAGGGAAGAAAACGTTGAACAGGGCAGGATAGCTTTTGAAAAAGAATTAAAGAAGCATGGTCTTACCATGAACCAGGCTGTAAAGAGCGAATATGTTGAATCATTGTTGAAGAAATATAATTTTAATAATATCGAAGATATTTTCGCAGCAATAACCCTGGGGGGTATTACAGCCCAGAAAGTTGTATCCAGGTTAAAGGAGGAGTACAGGAAGAGTCTCCCGCCTGAAGAGCAGACCAGTATGCTCCTTGACCAGGTTGAAAAAGAAAGCAAACGGAAAACTAAAAACATGCCGGACAGCGGCGTGGTTGTTAAGGGTATTGACAATTGCCTGGTCAGACTTTCACGATGTTGCAATCCTGTCCCCGGAGATGAAATAATAGGATATATAACCAGGGGACGCGGTGTTTCGGTTCACAGAAAGGACTGTTCAAATATACGAAACAACATAATTGACGGGGATGCCAGGCTAATTGATGTATACTGGTATAAGAATGTTTCACAAAATGTCTCTTATTTAGCCGAAATTACTTTAAAGGCCCGCGACAGGACCGGTCTGATTGTCGACGTTACAAATGCTATAGGAGAGTCCCGAATTCCGTTAAGGGCAATTAACGCAAGAACTGCCAAGGATATGTCGGTCCTGATGCAAATGACCCTTGAAATAAATGATACTGAACAATTGGACAGGATAATCAATAAGATGAGTCGTATAAAGGATGTAATAGAAATATCACGTAACAAATGAGGAGATTATATGCGTGCTGTTGTGCAACGGGTCAAACGCGCCGAGGTAAGAGTTGAAGGCAGAATAACTGGAAAAATAGAAAAAGGGATACTGGTATTTCTAGGCGTGGGAGAAGACGATGAAAATAAGGACCTGGAATACATGGCCGACAAGATTATGAATCTACGTATTTTTGAAGACGATAATGATAAAATGAACCTGTCGGTTATTGATGTAGGTGGAAGTGTCCTGGTGGTTTCCCAGTTCACGCTTTACGGAGATTGCAGAAAAGGGAACAGGCCCAGCTATTCAAAGGCGGCAAGGCCTGAAAAGGCAAAAGACTTTTATGACAGGTTTATAGAATATATCAGCAATAAATATGGTATTAAGGTTGAATCCGGCATATTCCAGGCAAGTATGGAAGTGGACTATATTAATGATGGTCCGGTAACGCTAATGATTGACAGTAAGAAAACATTTTGAAGGATGAAGGATAATGGAACCCATTATTTTGACAAACGGAATATTCGGATCAAACACATATATTATAGAAAGCAAAAATCAGTGTGCCATAATAGACTGCGGCAATAAACCTCAGAATATTAAAAGGATAATTGACAGCCGGGGACTTGAGCCGAAATATATAATACTGACTCATGGCCATGCTGACCACATTTTTTATGCTGGAAGAATCAAGGATGCTACCGGCGCCCCTGTTTGCCTTCATAAAGACGAGCTGCCCCTTTATTCGGATGCGGATAAGAACGGGTTTAACTTATTCGGCTTTATTGCCATTGCCAATCCTTATCCCGACGTCCTGTTAAATCATGGGGACAAGTTGCCTTTGGGAGATGTGAATTTGGAAATCATCCACACTCCGGGGCATACTCCGGGCGGAATATGTGTTTTATGTGAGGATATGCTGTTCAGCGGAGATACCCTTTTTCAATTAAGCGTGGGCAGGACAGATTTGTTCGGGGGCAGCCAGAAGCAGCTTGAAGAGTCAATCAGAACAAGATTATATACATTGAATGGCTCGGTGAAGGTATATCCCGGCCACGGAATGTCAACTACAATTGACTATGAGAAAAGGAACAATCCTTATGTGTGAGAATAAAAAACTATGGGTTAAAATAACCGGCATAGATATGGAGCTGGAGGCGTGGGAGCTGATACGCCTCTTTTTTGACGAAGATTTATTTACTTTTATTAAGGAAGGATTCAACGAAGAAAGCTTTATCCCCGGCGCCTTCCTGGATGTCAACGTAATTAATGGTGAAGAGTGGGTTTGTAAGGTTGATTATTACAACAATATCGCAAGATTGGAAAGCATTAATAATTTGGATGCTTCCGGTATAAAACCTCAATATACCTGTAAAAGGCAGGTATCAGCAGATGACATGAAAAAACCCGGCGGAAAACTGCTTAAGAGTAAAAAAATACTTGCCGGAGCCTGTATTGCGGATGTATTGTCCAAGGTAGCCGGTAAACTGTTGCCTTATGGCTCATTGACCGGTATAAGACCTGTTAAGCTGGCAATGTTGTGTGTAGAGGATGGGCTTGATAAATCCTCTGCTGTAAAACACCTGGTAAAAACAACCTCCATGAATGAAGAAAAAGCTTCCCTGCTTTATGATATTGCGGTTGTGGAAAGGCCGTTTATCAACATTGATCCCAAAAGCGTACATCTGTATATAGGAATACCGTTTTGCAAAAGCCGCTGTTTATACTGTTCATTTACTTCCTATCCCATGGAACGTTACAGAAGCCTTATCCCGGCTTTCCTGCATGCACTTGAAAAAGAAATCCGATTTGTAAAGAAGATGGTGAGCCAAAACAATCTGAAAATCAAATCGGTTTATATCGGCGGAGGAACTCCCACCGCTCTTGAGAATTCAAACCTTAACCGTGTTCTACAGCTTGTTAACGAGTCGTTTGATATAGATAATGCGGAGTTTACTGTTGAGGCGGGAAGACCGGATACCATTACTTATGAAAAGCTCAAAACAATGAAGATGAATAATGTCACCAGGATCAGCATAAATCCGCAAACCATGAACGCCACAACGCTCAAAGCCATTGGCAGAAACCATACTCCGGAGGAAATTGTTGAAAAATTTAAAATGTCAAGGGATATGGGCTTTAATAATATTAATATGGATATAATAGCCGGGCTTCCCAATGAAGATGAAAATATGTTCAGACATACCCTGGAATGGATTGAAAGATTGGACCCGGAGAGCCTGACCGTGCATACGATGGCAATAAAAAGAGCTTCCTTGCTGCATGAGAATATGGAATGCCGCAATTATCATTATAATCTTACTCCCGATAAAACAGTGGAAGCAATGATAAAGGTTGCAAGACAAGTTGCCATAAATATGGGTATGAGACCCTATTATTTATACAGGCAGAAGAATATCCTGGCAAACCTTGAAAACACAGGCTATGCCAAAGTCGGATACGAATGCATATATAACATTCATACAATGGAGGAAGTACAGAGCATCATTGCGATGGGACCAGATTCAATTTCAAAGTTTGTATCCCCGGACGGCAAAAAAATCAAGCGAATATGCAATGTAAAAGAGGTCTCTCAATATATTGACCGCATAGATGAAATGATCGAAAGAAAAAGGACCGAATTTAAGAATTATTGATATCGTTTGCAACCATCAGACAAATATTGACAAATAAACCAGCATAATATACCATAAATTCAGACATCCTGTGTCGATACAAAAAGACGCCGGATGTTTTTTTATAAAAAAAGTTGTGAGGTATGCGGATATGAAAAATATAATAATTGGTATTATTAATACTGATTATATCTATATTATTCGGAGCATTTCCTTCAAACAATAACGTTTCGGCACACTTGGGGTATTACGAAGCATATACGGACTGGACAAGATTGAAATTACGGTAAAAGGTTCAATATATTACGATGTAAACTGGGTAAACAGGAGAAAAAGTCTATGTCAATATATATAGATCCCGACAAAATCGAAGAAATGGCATACGAGATTAA
>ERZ773359.2906-NODE-2906-length-20655-cov-9.141019_pt1 | contig 20655 bp, 17 predicted proteins | sample MGYA00374955_ERZ773359 | MGnify/ENA primary metagenome ERZ773359 (study PRJEB29098, sample SAMN04486028) | biogas fermenter metagenome | study: EMG produced TPA metagenomics assembly of the Biogas fermentation microbial communities from Germany - Plant 4 DNA1...
TGCCCTCTTGAGAGGGCTTGATAATAAAGGAAACTGAGTTTCCGAAAATCTACACTAAAGCTTAGGAGGTTTAACAATTGAAAACAAAACCAGAAGACAACATGGAATTTCATACTTACAGAGGATATGAATTGCTCAGACAGGAAAAGTTTCACCTTTCCCCCAGTATGGAAGATTATCTTGAAATGATATACAGGACATGTAAAAAACAAGGATACATAAGAGTGACAAATCTGGCACAGCTGCTAAATGTGCAGGCTTCTTCAGCTACTAAGACAGTGCAAAAACTTACAGAAATGGGCCTTTTGGCCTATGAAAAATACGGCATCATTCAGCTTACAGAAGAAGGGAAAAAAATTGGAGATTTTTTGTTAAAAAGGCACCAAATTGTAGAGACATTTTTGAAAAACATAGGAGTGAAAGACAACATCCTTCGCCAAACAGAAATGATTGAACACCATTTAACTGCAGGCACAGTGAAAAATATTGATATACTAAATAAGTTCTTTGAAAAATATCCAGAAATTCATAAACTGTTTTTCGAATTCCAAAAGCACTAGCATCGTCTTATAACTTTGATTTATATTTGCTTACTTAACTACTATAGTTTTCCCATAAAAAAAACACCTCCAAGTATAGAAAACTTTGAAGGTGTCAAAACTTAGCGGGTTTTTAAATTAAAAAAGTGATAGAAGGTCTTCTAAACTAATAAACCCAAAGTATTCTTTTATATCAATTTCAGAGAGGACATCTTTGATATCATTTTGTACAAATCTTTGACCTTTAAGCTTTTCCTCCACTTCAGCAACATCCCGAATGCTCATAAAGTCTCCATAGAATTTAATATCACTTATTATTCCGTCTTTGACATTCATATGAATTTGGACTTCCCCACCTGTAAAGCGGGCTGAGCGAATTAAATCAAATTCAGGGGAACTGCCCACATTCCAATCCCATGTGGAATACTTGTTGTTTCTCAAATCCATAATTTTTTCCATATCTTCCGGTGTGAGATGATATTCTTGAAACTCACATCCTTCCACTTCAAACACATATTTAAGGAGCATCTCCTTAAATTGGGATATGGTAACTTCTTTATCAGGTAGATACTCTTTTATATTTGTTACTCTGCTTTTTACGGATTTTATGCCCTTTGACTTGATTTTTTCCGGCTTTACATTCAATGCCTTAGACAGCACTGACAAATCAGAGTCAAAAAGCAGTGTACCATGGTGGAGAATCCGGTTTCTTGTGACATACTGTGCATTGCCGGAAAATTTTTTCCTATCTATAGTTATATCATTTCTACCTGTGAACTCTGCCATTATCCCAAATTTGCTGAGGGCCTTAACTATCGCCTTGGCAAACCTCTCCATACTATTGAAGTCTTCTTTCCTATAGTCTACCACAAAGGAAAAGTTTATGTTCCCCATGTCGTGGTAGACAGCCCCGCCCCCTGACATTCTTCTCACAACTATTATGTCGTGTTCCTTAACATAATCCAGATTTACCTCTTCTATGGTGTTTTGATTCCTTCCGATAACTACAGTTGGCCTGTTTTGATAAAAGTAAAAGTAATCATTGGACGGATCTAAATGCCTTACCACGTATTCATCTAAGGCCATATTAAAATACGGGTCATTGGATTTGTTGTCTATGTACAGCATAAAACCCCCGCCTTTTTGATTTTGTTATAGATTATACCAAGTATTGAAATTATTTTGCAACCTTATTTAAAGCCTGCATTTCAAAATGTTTTTAAGAAATCCAGAGCTTTTTGCTAAAAAAGTTGATTCTATATATTTTAAAATCTATCGCAACTTTCTTTTGCTTTCAATAAGTTAAGGCAGCTTCCGTTTATGTAACGGAAGCTGCCTGCTGCTATCCTATAGCCGGGGATAAAATGACATAACCCTATCTATATCACTTTCTGCTCAGTTCTAGAAATTATATCGTTCTGCGTAACTGGGTCCAAGGTAATAAACTGTGCGCAATATCCGGCTACTCTAACTATCAAGTCCCTGTACTTTTCTGGCTCTCTCTGTGCAGCCCGCAATACCTCGGACGATACTATGTTAAACTGGACGTGCCATAGTTTTAATAGCACAAATGCCCGCAGGAGCTTGGCAAACCGCTTGATTTTCTCCTCACCTTCCAGCATATCAGGTGAAAATCTCAGGTTAAGCAGGTTGCCACCAGTGAACAATATAGTTGGCAATTTTGAAAGTGACCTAAGCACTGCTGTAGGACCATTTTTATCTGTGCCTTGAGCCGGCGAGCACCCTTCTGCCGTAGGCATCCAGGCGTTGCGCCCGTCCGGCGTTGCTCCTACCACCGCGCCCATAGGTACGTTGGAGGAAATAGCCGATGTGCTCAAGTAGTAGTTGCCACCAATAGGGCCTCTGCCATAACGGGTGTTTTTGTACTTTGAAATTTCTCTATCGCAAAGCTGAACTACCTTTATTGCCAAACTGTCCACATAGTCATCGTCATTTCCATATTTGGGAGCAGAAAGCAGCAATTTCTGCACCTCTTGGCCATCCTCAGACTTGAAGTCTTCTTCCAGCGCTTTTACAAGCCTTGCTGGATCCAGCACCTTTTCCTCAAAAATTAACTTCTTGATGGCAGCCATAGAATTTGCTGCATTAGCTATGCCGACTTGCAGGTCGCTGATCATATCATAGATAGCTCCGCCTTCTTTTGCTGTCTTTCCCCTCTTTATACAGTCGTTCACAAGGGCAGAGGTAAATATGTCAGGCGCTAATTTCTCTAGATTTATGTCGGCCACATGATCCATCTCTATGGCGAGCCTGGTGTAATACTCCATCTGTTTTTCCCATTGCTGCCAGAACTCCTCAAAAGAAGAGACTTCCTCCAAAGGTTTTGTCTTCAAAAGCCAGTATCCCGTTCTCTTATCTTTGCCACCGTATACGGTCATTTCCAGCACCTTCAGCAAGTTGAGAAACGCCATGCCGCTGCAGCGGTATCCCCACTTGCCGGCAACAGCCACTTCTATACAGCCAACCAGTGTGTAATTATATGCATCTTCCCTGGAAACTCCCCTAGCTAAGAGAGAGGGAATTATGACCTCATCGTTCTTAAATGCAGGCATTCCAAAGCCCAATTTTACAACTTCGATGCACTTTCTGAGAAGTTTCTCCGGAGTGCCTGTGTGAAGCCTCACAGATAGGTTGGGCTGCGTCAGGCGGGTTTCCGCCACCGATTCCAGTACCAGATAAGTTAAGTCGTTGGTGGCATCCAGGCCGTCTTTTGTCTGGCCTCCTATGGTTACATTTTGATAAGTCGGATATCCTGCCCCATATCCAGAGTGGGACGTTGACCTTATCTTTATAAGTGAAAACATTTTAATCCACAGCAAATCCAGCAGCTCTTTTGCAAAATCTCTGGTAATTATTCCTTTTTTCAGGTCCTGCTCATAATAAGGATAAAGATATTGATCTATTCTTCCCAGTGAGACGGAATGGCCGTTACTTTCAATGTGCTGAATCAGGTGCACGAACCATACGGACTGGACCGCTTCGTAGAAGCTGGAAGCAGGATTTTCTGGCACCCTCCTGCATATTTTTTCAATTTCTCGAAGCTCCCGTGCCCTAATTTCGCTTTGTTCCTCTTCCGCCATTTTTCTTGCAAGGTCGGCATATCTATGTGCAAAGTGTATGACGCTGTCTATTGTTATTATTACTGCCTCTAAGAAAGCTTTCTTTCTTAATGAGTCAGTTTCTCCCATGTCTAGTTTTTCAAGAGCTTCTTGCGCCTCTTCCTTGACACCTTTTAAGCCGATTTTCAGGACCTTTTCATAGTCTACCACTATATGGCCGTCGCCTGCAGTCATGTTGCCTTCGCCGTGGATGGCTTTAATTATAGACGCTTTTTTTACATCGTCAGGCATCATAGCCATACAGCAGTCATACAGGGTCTTGCCCTTCCACCATTTAATTATATCTTTCAATTCATCTACGTGTTCTTCAGGCAGGTGGAAAATGTCACCCTTGCGCTTGTCAAAATTTCCCTTTTCATTTAACTCCTTTTCTATCCACTCTACTGCATACTCTGGAAAAATTGGAGCAGTTCGCTGGTCCGATGCCTGGTTGCCCACTATCAATTCGCCATCTAAAATGTATATGCTCATATTTGCAAGGGTCTTTTCCAGCGCTCTCGCCCTTTTAATGTATATAGGATAAGGTTCATATTCTTGGTATGCCTGCGTGTAATATCTTGCCCTTTCAATGCAGACCCCTGGCACTTTGGACAGCACGCTCTCCCTTAACCTTTTTACTCTAAAACTTGATACAGTCATAAGATAACCTCCGTTAACCGCCTATTATTACTCTTACCCCACTTGTCTCTAACAAAGCCGCAATGCGCTTGATTTCATCTGTTGTGTGTTTTTTTAATTCGTTTAACTCATAGTCGCGCTCAAGGTACATATATTTGCTCCTTCCCAGCGTGTGGTATGGTAAGAGGTGAATTTCGTGCAAGTTCATTAGTTTTTGTGCAAAGCCCTTTAATCTTTCCAGATTTTCATCGTCATCGTTTACACCCGGGATAAGCGGCACTCTGATCACATAGTCCTTTCCTGTAGCATCGATCTTTTCAATATTTCCCAATATCAATTCATTGCTAACTCCAGTCCAATACATATGTCTAGCGGGGTCCATGTGTTTTATATCTATAAGCACATGATCCACATATGGAAGCATTTCCTCCATAATATTCCACTGCACGTACCCAGACGTTTCGATGGCTGTATCTATAAATTCTTCTTTGCATTTTTTCAACACTTCCAGCGCAAACTCATATGAATAAAATATTTCGCCCCCCGAAAGGGTAACACCGCCTTCTGAGCTTTCGTAAAAGATCATGTCCTTTTTTATCTCTTCCACAAGTTCTTCAGGAGTCATATAAACCCCTACCAGGCTCCTGGCTTCAGCTGGACATACGGCAACGCACTTGCCACAAGCTTTACATTTGCTTCTGTCAGTTACAACTAACTTTTTGTCAAAATCGCTTCTGATAGCCTGAACGCCACAGGCTGAGACACATCTCTGACAAAAGACGCACTTTTCCTTGTTATAATAAATCTCAGGGAAAGGATTCTGGGTTTCGGGATTGCTACACCACTTACACATAAGTGGACAGCCCTTAATAAATACCACCGTTCTTATTCCTGGTCCATCACTGATAGCATATTTTTGTATCTCGCAAATTACTCCTAAAGTCATATCATTCACCATTCGAGCTTAATAATTCTACTGCCCCTATTATGCCGGCATCTGCTCCCAATTGCGCTGTTTTAAATACTATTTCGTGTTTATTGTCCTTATAATATCTGTTTAAATATCTGCGTATGCTATCGAATAAGGGCTGACCCAGGTTTAGAAGACCTCCTCCAAAAATATAACAGTTGATGTTAAAGGCCATAAACAAATTGTAGACATAGATTCCCAAATATTTACCCATCTGCTCCAGCATCTCTATTGCCAGCTCATCACCTTGTCGATATGCTTCATTTAACACAGTCCCATTAATTTTGCCGAGATCTCCTTCAACCATGTCATACATTATCGTCTTTCTTCCATTTTTTATTGCATTTACTATATGTTTTGCCACCATGGAACCTGAAGAGTAAGACATTATGCAGCCTCGGTTGCCACAACCGCACTCTATTCCTTCATCCGGCGTTATTATCATGTGGCCACTTTCCCCTGCGCCGCCATAGGTGCCCCTGAAAAGTTTATTGTTGATAATGAACCCGCTGCCCACACCTGTACTGATGGCAGTATATATAATATGTTCGTAACCGCATCCTGCCCCTCTTCTGTGCTCTGCAACGGCAGCAAGGTTAGTATCGTTATCTACGATGATTTCCACTCCAGGCAGGCGTTTTGAAAAATAATCCCTGGCATGAAAGTCTTTAATGTTTACCAAGTTACTTGTCCAGAGGACAACCCCGTTTGTAAAATCCACGCTGGAGGGCATTCCAATGCATACGCCCTTTAGATCCTGAAAGGAAAATCCATGCTGAGCAAGTAACTGCTCCATCTCACAAATTATTTGTTCACCGAACTCCTCAGGATATATCTGGGGATTAGTAGCGCTCTTGTATCTGCCTAACAATTCCTTTTTCTCATTAAAGAGGCCGTAGGCGATCTTTGTCCCGCCTACGTCTATTCCCACATATAAATTCCTCATACCAAACCTCTCCAATTCAACTATGATGCATCATTGAATTTGCCATTTTCTATCTGGGCTATCATTTCAACTCTCTTTTGATGTCTGCCGCCCTCATATTCAGCATTAATCCAGCAATCTACAATCATCTTGGCAAGTTCAGCGCCTACAACTCTGGCACCCATGGCCAAGATGTTGGTATCGTTGTGTTTGCGGGAAAGCAGTGCAGAATAGGGTTCACTGCACACCACACACCTGATACCTTTTATCTTGTTGGCTGCAAGCGACATTCCTACCCCTGTGCCGCATATGAGGATTCCTTTGTCAAATTCTCCGCTGCTTACAGCCATTGCCACTTTGTAACCGTATACCGGATAATCACATCGCTCAGGGCTATCTGTTCCGAAATCTTTCACTTCAATTCCTTTTTCCACAAGATAATCTATAATTTCCTTTTTCAATTCAAGACCTACATGGTCACTACCAATGGCGATCTTCACATATAGACCTCCAATGCTATAAAAATATCAATACCCTACCCCTTTAATCTTTCAAAAGCATAATAAGCTGCGCCCATGACACCTGCTTTTTTGTCTTCCAGGGAACAGGAAATGTTCAGGTTCTGTGCAGGGTAAGGTTTTCTCGTGTGTTTGTAAATGCAAGATTCAAAGTATTCCCTGGGGAATCCCTCCATATTGACTACCCCGCCTCCAATTATCACTAAATCTGGATCAAAAATATTGATCTCAGTAGCAACCGGGATGGTCAACATATCTACAAAATCAAGCAATATAGGGTCTTCTCTATGCCGCAAAAATATCTCCGATATGCTGGTTTCTGGAAAATATTTTTTTCTAATCTCCTCCAGTTTCCTTCCAGAAGCTATTGTCTCAATGCATCCTTCGTTGCCGCATCCGCAAATGTCAGTAACATGCGCCACAGGAATGTGGCCCAGTTCGGTGGCAACTCCATTTTTTCCTATCAAGAATTGGCCATTTATATATACCGAATTGCCATATCCTGTGCCGATGAATATTCCTATAATAATCCCCAAATCTGCTACATTTCTTTGTACAATCTCATACTGCAGCAAATAGTTTACATCTTTGTTAATGAAAATTGGGACATTGAACGCTTCTTCCAGCGGAGTTACCACATCTACGTTACTAAAAACATTTAAATTTGGAGTAGAGTAAACTACTCGCCTGTCTTTGCTAATAGTGGATGGAAATCCTATGGAGATGGACAAAAGTTCGTCCTTTTTTGCATTGTTTTCAATAAATGTCTTAAGATACTCTATCAGTATTTCAACAGGATTTGCCCCGTTGTAGAAAATGCTGCTGCTTTCCCTTACAAAGTTGTATAGCTGTTTATTCTCATCAACCATCCCAACCCTAAAATGTGTACCGCCTATATCGATCCCAATTACATACTTGCCCATTATATCCCCCACTCGCAAGATACTTAGTCATCAGGGTTTTCAAACTGTTCAATCATAATCTGCCAGGCCTTCTCAATATCCGGATGGTTGTTAAACAAGCCTGAGGAGCCCAAAATAAACACTTCTGTTCCCGCTTCTTTGAGAACCTTGAAGGTCTTTTTGTTGACAGATCCATCCACTTCAATAAGGTATGAATAGCCTTTTTCTTCCTTTAAGCGCTTTGCTTCTCTTATCTTATCCAGCATCTCCGGTATAAACTTTTGGCCAGCAAACCCCGGATCCACAGTTAGAATAGTAATCTTATCCAATAAGTGTATATAGTGCTTTATATACTCTAAAGGAGTGGCTGGGTTTAATACCACGCCTACCATGCGACCGCGCTCTTTTATCTTGTTAATTATGCGGAAGGCTTCTCTGTTTATAATTTCCGCATGAGGTGTTATCATGTCAGCTCCAGCTTCCAGAACCAAATCGACGTAATATGACGGCTCTTCAACCATTAGGTGAGCATCGATTGGTATTGTGACGATATCTCTTATTTGTCTTATAAAGTCCGGGGATAACGTTATATTCTTGACATAATGTCCATCCATAATGTCAACATGGTAAAAAGACGCTTTTGTATTTAGGAATTTTATCTGCTCTTCCAACTTTAGCAAATTCATGCACATTAATGAGGGCGAAAATTTATATTCCATCTTTTACCTCCTCAACTTCTGGTGCTGACAAACTTATCCAGAGCCACAGCACCAATGATCAGGGCTCCCATCACTATTTGCTGGTAATAAGTAGGCACGTTCAAGAGATTTAAGCCGTTGTTTATTACACCTATGATGAGCCCACCTACTACTACTCCAGGGATTTTACCTTTCCCGCCAAAAAAGCTGGCGCCTCCGATGATAGCTGCAGCGATGGCATATGTCTCAAAGCCTGATCCTGCCAGCGGTTCTGCAGCGCCCAGCCGTGCTGTCATAACCACGCCTGCAATACCTGCGGTGATACCAGAAATGATAAATACAATCAGGGTGTGGAGTTTTACGTTTATACCTGAGTACCATGCAGCCTGTTTGTTGCCACCAATTGCATATATATTTCTGCCCAATCGCGTCATATCAGTGACAAAGGACAGGATAAGTGCAACAGCAATGGCGATGATGACCGGGATAGGTATCTTCCATATCCACCCAGCTATTGAGCTTTTAAAAGATGGCGGAAAGCCAAATACGGGCCTCGCATCGGATATAATCAATGTTAAACCCCTGTAAATAGCTTGGGTACCAAGAGTCACTATAAATGGATGCAAAGATGTGGCATTTACTAAGCCACCATTTATTGCGCCAAGAATAGCTCCCATAACAACTCCGCCTAAAAGTATGGAAAGAGGGACCGAATAGCCCATAACCATCATTTTCCCCATTATCATTCCGGTAAGAGCTACTATTGAACCTATGGAAAGGTCTATGCCTGCGATTAGGATTGCAAAAAACTCTCCACATGCTATGAGAATAGTTATGGAACTCTGCAGTGCCACTTGCACCAGGTTGCTAGGTGTCAAAAAATATTTGGGAGACAAAATTCCAAGCAAAAGCGTAATAAGAATTAAAATACCTAAAGTTCCGTATTTTTGCCATATCAAATTAAATTTGTTCCCCATCATTACACTCCTAACACAACTAGTTATTTTGATGAAGTTGCAGCAAGAAGAATTTTCTCTTCTGTTGCATCGTCAATGGTTAAAATAGTCTGAAGTTCTCCTTCTCTGAAAACTGCTATTCTGTCACAGAGTGATAAGAGTTCCGGCATTTCTGAGAAAACTACGATTATCCCTTTTCCCTCATCCGCTAGTTTTCTTATTATCTTATAGATCTCACTTTTAGCCCCTACATCAATGCCCTTGGTAGGTTCATCAAAAATCATCAATTTCGGCTCTGCCGAAAGCCATTTGCCAATTATAACTTTTTGCTGGTTGCCTCCTGAAAGTTCGGTTATGTTTTGGTCTACCGAATAACATTTGATGTCCAGCAAGTCTTTCTGCGTTTTTGCCCACTTTTTCTCTTTAGGCCAGTTCACCAGGCCCCAAGCGCCTCCACCCTTTGAGTCTTTTATCAAGCGGGCTATAGAAATGTTTTTCCAAATTTCAAAATTAGGGAAGAAGCCAGTTTCTCTTCTGTTTTCAGTAATTAAAGCAATATCCTTTTTAATAGCATCATATGGCGTTTTGATATTGAGTTTTTTACCGTATAGATAAACTTCGCCTGTCTGGATTTTAGCCGCTCCAAAGATTGCGTCCATAAGTTCTGACCTGCCAGACCCTATGAGACCTGCAAAGCCTAATACCTCTCCCTTATAGACCTCAAAACATACGTTCCTAACTTTCCCATCTGATCTAGTCAGGTTATTCACTCTAAAAATTACTTCGTTGGTACCCTTTTGCTTGCGATCCTCATTGATGTATTTGGATTGCAGTTCACGCCCCACCATCATAGTGACCAGTTCTTCTATTTCAACATCCTTGACATCTCTGGTACCTACATAAGTGCCATCTTTTAATACCGTCACCCTATCTCCTATTTCCTTGATTTCGTTCAGTTTGTGTGAAATGTAAATAATTCCTACGCCTTCACTCTTCAGCTGCCTTATTATTTCAAACAGCTTGTTTGTCTCTTCTATGGTCAACGAAGAAGTTGGCTCATCCATTATGATAATTTGCGAGTCATAAGATAGAGCTTTGGCAATCTCCACTTGCTGCTTTTCAGCAATTGACAATTCTTTTACCAGCACCGATGGTTCCCTATTTAGGCCTACCCTCTTTAAAAGCTTTCTGGTGTCTTCTTCCATTTCCTTATAATTAACCACCGGAATATTCAAGAGCTTTTTCGTGGGCAGTTTGCCAACATAGATATTTTCCGCTATGGACAGTTCGTCAATCAGAGAAATCTCCTGATAAATAATACTTATCCCGTTTGCAATAGACTCACTGGGAGTCAATTTTGAGTACTGTTTTCCGTTTATGACGATGGTGCCTTCTGTCGGCTCATATGCACCGCTCAGTATTTTTACTAAAGTGGATTTACCGGCTCCGTTTTCTCCCAAGAGAATGTGGACTTCGCCAGCGCGCAGTTCAAAATCTATAGATTTTAATGCAGTCACACCTGGAAACTTTTTAGTAATATTTTTCATCTCCAATAAAATTTCCATATTTCATCCTCTTTTGTCTTTTTTCTTCTTGATAGGCAGCAGGCGTTTAACCTGCTGCCTGTAATTTAATTTCGTGATATATTTGATGCGAGATTATTCTGTAATAAGTATAGAATCAACCGGGATTACTTCAACTTCTGCGCCAACTTCAGGAAGCGGAACCTTATTCTTTAGAGCATCTACTAAAATCTCTAAACCTGTAGCGCCAATTTTCGCAGGGTCTTGTGCAACCGTTGCGGCTAGCCTGCCTTCTTTTACAGCCTGAACAGCTTCATCAATGCCGTCAGTTCCAACTACCAAAATATCTTTTTTCAGGTTTTGCACTGCTTCTGCAACGCCCAGGGCCATGGTATCATTGGCACAGTAGAAGGCTTTAATGTCCGGATTGCTTTGAATTATGTTGGTTGCCGTATCGAGAGCTTTAATCCTATCCCAATCTGCGGGCTGGCTTGCGACTAAATCAATATTTGGGGTGGATTTAAATACGTCCGTTGCTCCCTGTTTCCTATTTTCTCCACTGACTGCTCCCGCTTTACCTTCTATAACGGCAACTTTGCCGCCCTCTGGGCCGAGTTTTTCAACTATGAACTTGGCTGCTTTCTCTCCTACTTTAACGTTATCTGTGGTGACCAATGCCAAAACATTTGCGCCAGCATTTTTCATCTCATTCATATCTACCATTTCGTCGATGTTCACCATGTAGATACCTTTCTTGTATGCTTCTGATACTGCAGGAATAAGGTTTACCGGAGATATAGGAGCAAAGCCGATAGCCTTATAGTTCTTGCTCAAGCAGTCTTCAAAAAGTTTCAACTGTCCCTGTATGTCATCTTCAGATTGGACTGCATATACATCAACTTTTATGCCTAACTCTTTTGCTTTCGCTTCAATTCCCTCTTTCATTGCTACCCAGAACGGATTAGCAAGCGTCTTTAAAATCATAGCGATCTCTGCTTCTTCAGCTGCGCTTTGGCTGCCTTCTTCTTTAGGTGGTGCAGTCGGTTGGTTTTGGGAACTTGAGCTTGAACTTCCACATCCTGCTAATAAACCGACGGCCATAACCAACAGTACTAGTAAGGACATTAATTTTTTAGCTTTTTTCATTTTTGCACCTTCCCTTTCTTTACTTTTTATTAATTTTTATTGAAGATTTATAAATTTTAGCCCATATTTATCCCCCCTGAATATGTTGTTTTTATTAGAATTTTATGGTTTGGGTAAACGATTGCGCATTGGGTAAACGTTTACCCAATTGAGTAAAATAATAGGATTTTGACATTTTAGCGCAAAAAATTATCTTATGTCGTTTCTCTTCTAACTAATTCCACGGGTACAATGATGTCTTTCTCTTGAATGGGACTACCATTGATCATATCAAATAACAACTGAGCGGCAATTTTGCCAAGCTGCTTTTTGTCTTGGTTTATTGTCGTTATTGAAGGTGAATTGTATTCTGAAATGGATACGTTGTCAAAACCCACTAACTTGACTTCTTCAGGGACCTTTATATTGTATTTTTTCAATGCCAAAAGGGCTCCCGCTGCCAGGCCGTCGGTGCAAGCAAAGATGCCGTCAAAGGAGACACCTTTTTCAATAAGATTTGATATTGCGTTCTTGGCTGCGTCGGGCGTTATATACATATCCAAGGCAAGTTGCGGGTCAAATTCTATGCCATACTTTTTGAGGGCGTCTCTATATCCGTTATATCTGCCTACAATTGTTGAATTTGTCAAAACATGTTTCAATATTACAATTCTTCTGCTGCCAGCTTTTATAAGTTCTTCTGTGGCAATAAAACCCCCTGTATAATTGTCTGATTCTACAACTACAGCCACTTTTCTGTTTGGATTTCTATCTACAAAAACTACAGGTATCTTTTTTCTTACAGCATCGATTTGACCTTTGTCTTCCATGCAGAAGAAATAAATTAAACCATCAACCCACTTTGCTTCCAGATCTTTTAGGTGCAATTCTTCCTTTCCCGGATCTTCGTTTGTATTACAGACCAGCACTGAATATCCTTTGGTAAAGAAAAAATCCTGAATAGTTAGTATAATTTTGGCAAAAAACTCGTTTGTTATGTCCGGGACAACAATGCCAATACTTTTGGTTTTTTTGGTTCTCAGGCTCTTTGCCACAATATTTGTCTTGTATCCTAACCTTTCGACAGCTTCCAGTACCTTTTTCCTGGTTTCGTCAGAAAATCTGCCGTTATTGTTAATGACTCGGGATACTGTGGCTGTTGAGACGCCGCATACTTCCGCAATTTCCTTAATCAGAACCCTATTAGGTCTTTTTATCTTGCTGCTTTCTTTCTTTTCACTAATAGCTTTAGTCAATGATTTTCACCTAGGATCATACATTTCTCAATAATAATTTTAAAAAAAATTGTCGAATTATATTTATATATTTATATATATATATATATTCGCCACTTTTTTAGAATGTCCTCCATAGTGTCTAAATTTTTTCTTGAGTAAGTTTTTGTACTTTTTTGCATTCACTGCTAATCAGTTTTCACTAGATTTTGTTATCAACATCTAATGCTGTCTTGTTTTGTAGCAACGAATTACATCACAACAACTTTTAATAAACAAAAAGCAACAAGAAAAATGCGCTTTATTTTTTTGTAACCTGCTCCCAATCTTTTAAAAACTTATTTATTCCCGCATCAGTCAGTGGATGATTTATCATCTGCATTAACACTTTAAAGGGGACCGTAGCAATATCGGCACCTACCTTGGCAACTTCAAAAACGTCCATCGGAGTTCTTATACTAGCAGCAATAACTTCAGTGGAAATATTGTGCAACCTGAATATTTTAACAATATTTGAAATTAATTCTACCCCATCTTGGGTAATGTCTGTAAATCTTCCTACAAACGGGCTCACAAAAGTTGCGCCAGCCCTGGCGGCCATCAAAGCCTGATTGGGATTAAACACCAGAGTTACATTAGTCTTAATATCTTTTTTGCTCAATTGATTGACCGCTTTAAGGCCTTCCCAGGTTGCAGGGATTTTTATTACTATGTTGGGATGCCATGATGAAATTTCCATAGCTTCTTTTACCATGCCGCTTGACTCAAGACTTATGACTTCCGCACTGATGGGTCCGTCCACAATTGAGGCAATTTCCAAAATCGTTTCTTTAAAATCCCTGCCCTCCTTGGATATCAGCGTTGGATTTGTGGTTACACCGCATATTATACCTGTTGAAGCGGCTTCCCTGATTTCGCCCACATTGGCCGTATCAATGAAAAATTTCATGTCAACTGACCCCCCATCATATTAAGTTTTATAATCACTTATCAAAAAGCTATTTATCGATATCCATGACCAAATTTGCTGTTTTTTCATCGATTATGAGCACATCCAAGACTCCGCTGTTCAATGCACCCACTATAGACTCGGCTTTTTCCGGCCCCAAAGCAACACCTATTACCCGCGGTATCTTCTTTAAATCTTCCAGACTTATTGCAATAACGCGATCGTCAATATACTCGCAGATCTGTCCATGTATGTTAAAAAAGTGAGCGCAGATATCTCCTACAGCCTTCTTCCGGGTTAAAGCGTCCAAATCATCATCCTTTAAATAGCCGCTGGCAAAAAAACAGGAATTTTTGTTAATACTGCCAATTCCAATGAGGGCAATATCTACAGACCTTGCCATATGCAGGATGTCTTTTATGGTGTCATCTTTCATCAAAGCGTCCTTTATATCCGGGCTGTTGACGATCGCCGGGGCCGGGAGAAGATAGTATCTTCCCCCGAAGCTCTCGGCTATTTTTCTGACGATTTCATTGGCACTTGTAGAACTTTGGCCCATGCTGCCAATTATCTGAATAACTTTTACGTCCTTTTTTTCGCTCATCTCTATGGAATCTGCCACTGCACGCAAAGTGCTGCCCCAGGCAACACCTATAGAATTGCCGTCTCTCACAATTCTTTTCAGGTACTTGGCTGCAGCTGCTGTGACTTCTGAAAATATCCTGTTTTCTTCATCAATATTTTTTAATATTATCGCCTCTTTAAGTCCGTATTTTTGCTCAAATGTCCTTTCCAGTTGCGAGCGCGGTGGCATGGGGTAATTGATTTTTATCTCTACCAGTTTATTTGCCTTTGCCGCCTTTAACAATCGGGAAACCTTTGGCCTAGATATATTTAATTTCTGCGCGATGTTTTTTTGCGGCATATCGTCAATATAGTACAGCTCAGCTACTTTGAGCATAAGTTCAACATCATATTGGGCCACACAAAATCCTCCTAAATTTCTGTGTTATTTATATATATTATACACCCAATTTATTTAGCCTGAGCTGTTCATTTTTCGCAAAATTATTTGTTGGCACATGGCCCGACAATGGCATAATCTTTTCATGGATGGCATCAATTATCCACTCCGGCTGAGGGAAAAAGTATTTTTCCAGCTCAAATGCAGGCGTAATCCAGTTCCTTGAACCCACAACCACAGGAGGTGCATCGAGATAATCGAAAGCCAACTCCGTTATGTTCCTGGCAAAATCGTTGATTATGGAGCCTCGTTCACATGCATCGCTGGCCAGGACTATCTTGCCCGTCTTTTTAACGGACTCCAGCACTTTTTCATAATTGAAGGGAACTATGGACCGAGCATCAATCAACTCCGCAGAAATACCGAATTTCTTTTCAAGTTCTTCGGCTGCTTTCATTGCAACATATAATGTGGGACCAACGGTTAAGATTGTTATATCCTTGCCCTGCCTTTTTATATCTGGCTCCCCAATAGGCACCTCATAGTAGCCTGCGGGGACTCCTTCCAGATGAAACATCTCGCCCACATCGTAAATCTTCTGGCTCTCAAAGAACACTACGGGGTCTGTTCCCATCAAGGCGCTGTTCATGATGCCTTTGGCATCATATGGCGTGGCTGGATATACCACTTTCAATCCGGGTATGTGCGCACAGAGGGATGACCAATCCTGAGAATGCTGGGCGCCGTATTTGGCACCTACCGACACTCTTAAAACTACCGGCATCTTCAATACCCCTGCACTCATAGCCTGCCATTTGGCCAACTGGTTAAAGATCTCATCTCCTGCCCTGCCCATGAAGTCTGCGTACATCAATTCCACGATAACGCGGCCTCCCGAAAGCGCATATCCAACCGCAGAACCTACAATAGCAGCTTCAGAAATAGGTGAATTGAAAAACCGGTGATAGGGCAGCGATTCAGTAAGGCCCCTATACACGCCAAAGGCTCCACCCCAATCCCTATTATCTTCACCGTATGCAATTAAAGTAGGATCTACATAAAACTTATCTAATATAGCTTCAAAAATTGCATCTCTCAACTGGTATGTCTTTACCTTGGAGACCGGCTTTCCATTCTCTATGCCCACTCTTACTTTTCTGCTAATTTGCTGCACTCTGGGGTTTTCTTCTTTTGGGATGAGCACTTCACATTCTCTGTCATCCATCTTCTCAACTCTCTGATTTGAGAACATCAAGTCTCCAATGTAATTGGGCTTTTTAACCAAGTCAATTCTCGGTGAAATACTATCATCTATGGCAAGTTTAAATATTTTTAATATCAGGCGCTTGCAGTAAGCACGGATATTTTCGATTTCCTCGCGGGAGGCAATTCCCGCAGCAATCAATTCATCTTTAAATGTCAGCAGTGGGTCAATGTCTTTCCAGGCTTGAAGCTCTTCTTTGGTGCGGTACGTTTCCGCATCGGAGGGAGAATGGCCGGTGAGCCTGTAAGTTAAAACATCCAGCAGAACGGGCCCTTTGTTTTCTTCAAGTATCTTCTTTTTCCTCTTTATCGCATCGATTACAGCCAAGGGATTGTAACCGTCTACTCTTTCGGCATGCATCTGGTCCGGATTTATTCCTGCACCTATCCGGGCCAGGACCTCATAGCCCATAGTTTCACCGCAGGTTTGACCGCCCATGCCGTACATATTGTTGAAGAAGTTAAATATGATTGGCAAGCCGCCCTTATAGCCTTCTTCCCACAGCTTTTTAAATTGGTCCATAGCCGCCATGTTCATGGCTTCCCACACAGGTCCGCACCCTAAAGCTCCATCGCCGATATTGCAGATCACTATGCCCGGCTTTTTATTTATTTTTTTATATAGTGCCGCACCAAGAGCTATGGGCGCTGAACCTCCTACGATAGCGTTGTTGGGGTATATCCCAAAAGGAGTAAAAAATACGTGCATAGAATTGCCAAGGCCTCTTGCAAATCCATTTTCCCTGCCGAATATTTCTGCCATTGCACCGTAAATAAAAAAGTCAACGGCCAATTCCTCAATATTGCCCTTATCCTCCTGCTTTCCTTCCACTACTCGTAAAATGTCCCCGTCAAAAAAGTTTTGCATTATATCAATAAGTTCATGGTCCTTCATTTTGCGTATTGCAGACAGTCCCTTTGCGATTACTTCACCGTGGCTTCGATGGGAACCGAAAATAAAATCATTTTTGTCCAAGGCAAAGGCCTGGCCAACGGCAGAAGCCTCCTGACCAATAGAAAGGTGTGCAGGGCCGGTATATTTATAACTGATGCCTTCATACTCCCCTGTGGTCCTTACGGCAAACAGCATTGACTCAAATTCACGTATTATAACCATGTCTTTATATATATTTAAAAAATCTTTCTTGCTGTAAAACTCCTTTTCTTCCTCTGTGCTTTTGCTGTATTGGTTAAGAGGAATATCTTTAAAGGTCAACCATCCGCTTTTCCGTATCTCCTTAGGATCCATAAAAATTTGCTTTGCCAATTCTAAAACCTCCAATTTTTTTGGTGGAAGATTGTATTAAAAGGTAAACATTACTTCCCTTAGGATTTCTGATACTGTGGGATGGGGAAAGATCAATTCCTTAATGTCCTTTACCCGCATCTCCGCCTCTATCATTAAGGCGGCTCCGTAAATAATCTCGGATGAAAAATTCCCTATCATGTGAACCCCTATGATTTTTCCCAATCTCTTGTCAATTAGCACCTTGCAGATTCCATCGCCCCCATCGTTCTCTGCCACATACCTGCCGCTGTAGCGCATTGAAATACATGACGCTCTATATTCAATGCCTTTTGCTCTCGCACTCTCTTCAGTCTCACCTACTGATGCCACTTCGGGATCCGTATATATTACCGATGGAACCGCATGGTATCTCATTATATCCTTCCTGCCCAGCATGTTATTAACACACACTTCAGCTTCCCTGTAAGCAGTGTGGGCCAGCATGGAATAACCGTTTACATCGCCTGCAGCATAGACACCCGGCACATTGGTCTTCCCAGTTTCATCGGTCCTTACGGCTCCATTGCTCACTTCAACACCGATATTGTCCAAACCCAGGTCATAAACGTTTGGTCTTCTGCCAACACATATCAATATTTTCTCAGCATCAAGGTAAAATCTTTTTCCTTCACATTCGTAAAACACCCTGTTGCCATCAATGGCCACAACCCTAGAGCTGAGTTTAAAATCGATCCCCTTTTGTTGGTAATTTTTCATTAAAATCGCTGCTATCTCCCCATCAACGTTGCCTGCTATGTGGTCCAGCAGCTCGATTACTGTGACTTTGCTTCCGGCAGAGTTAAAATAGGAGGCCATTTCAAGGCCGATTACGCCGCCACCGATTATTACAAGACTTTCGGGAATTTGAGGCAATTCCAGCATCTCCCTGCTGGTCAGGACGATATTTTGTTTTACAGCTTCGTCAATTCCGGGGATTCGTGGAAGAATAGGGCTTGCCCCAGTGGCAACAAGTACCCTCTTGCCGATAAAAGTATCTGCCTGAGTTTTTACCACATAACCTTCTTCTTTTTTCCCAAGAATTTGGCCGAAACCTTCCACAAGATCTACATTGCTGTCCTTTAACTGTGACCTAACTCCCGATACTAAAAGTTTCACCACTTTGTTTTTCCTTTTCAGAACGGCTTTATGGTCTAAAGTGATGTCCCTGGCTATTACACCGTATTTTGCACCAAATCTAGCCTTTTCATATATCTTTGCTGAATTTAAGAGGGTTTTTGTCGGAATGCATCCTTCGTTTAAACATACTCCGCCTAAGGATTTGCTTTCTATCAATAATGTCTTTAGGCCCTCAGAACCTGCCCTTATTGCCCCGAGATAGCCTGCAGGCCCTCCGCCTAAAACTATTAAGTCATATATCATACTCATTCCTCATTTCTGAAATAAGTGGAACTAGTAGTTTATTTAGCCAGCAAAAGCGTGAAGTTTTCCAGATTATATACCAGTTCGTTTAAGAACCTTGCAGCTGGGGCACCATCTACCGCCCTATGGTCAAAGGTGAGGGACAGACCCATAGACGGATAGTATGTAAAGTTTCCGTCCACAGGTTTGACTTTGTAGGTAATGGAATTTACCCCTAAAATGGCTACTTGAGGCGGATTAAGTATCGGTGTGAATGCTTCCACACCTAAGCTGCCCAAGTTGGTTACCGTGAAGGTGCCGCCCTTTAGATTATCGGGATTTATTGAACCTTTTCTGCAAGCTTCCACCAAATCCTTAACCACAATGGATATCTCATTTAATGACATTTTGTTTGCCATGAACAAGGTAGGAACCATCAAGCCCCTATCCGTATCCACCGCAACACCCAAATTCACGTTATTATAAATTAGCAATCTATCGTTAACCAAATGTGCATTCAAAATCTTATGATTCAAAAGAGTCCTTGAAACCGCAAATAAAATTAGGTCATTTATGGAAATATTGGTAAGGCCGGTTTTTTCACCTGCTGCCTTGATTTTTTCTCTGTAGGACAATATCTCCGTAGCATCAAAGGACGTGTGAAGGGTAAGCTGTGCAGTGTTGGAAAGGGATTCTAACATGTTCTTCGCTATGATCTTTCTAATATTACTAAGCTCAATTTCTTCATACTCCTGGGTTTCCATCTGCACATGATGCTGCATCTCTGCCAGGTCTTTGGTCGTAATTCTGCCGCCAATTCCTGAACCTTCCCCTGTGTATAATCTGCCTTCTCTCATCTGAACCTCACTTAAAGCCGATGCAGTAAACAAGGGGCCATTTTCAATATAATCAATAATATCTCTCTCGATAATTCTTCCTTCCGGCCCTGTTCCGGCTACAGTCCTAAAATCTACCCCATTCTTTTCAGCCAGCCTCTTTGCCCTGGGCGAAATCTTTATTCTGTCAGTACTTTCTTTTGTCATTTGTTCATCGGTCAAAATCCGATAATTTTCCTGATATCTGCAACTACTCTCATCTACTCGTTGATCATTTTTTACTTCGGCCACTGGACTTTCACCCGCATCGGACTCACTTGAAATTAGACCCGTCACATCCTCACCTTGTTGCCCTATTATACAAACGTCGGACAAAACTTTTACTTCGTCTCCCTCTTCAAAAAACATTTCCAGAATGGTGCCATCTGTTTCCGCTTCTACATCAAAAGTTGATTTGTCGGTTTCTATGGTAAATAACACATCACCTTTATTTACCCTATCCCCTTTTCTCTTGTGCCACTTGGAAATTATGGAGCTCTCCTCCGAAAGACCTATTTTGGGCATTTTCATTACCGTAGCCATGTCAGTCCTCCTTGGTGAAATTTTGTTCACTATTAAAACTTTGTTCACTATTATAATACTACATTTATTTTAATTTTCCTGCTTAAAAATTGAGAAAACCGCTTATTTTTTTCATAAGCGGTTCAGCCTGTCGACAAAGTCAAAGTCGGCAGGTTTTTTATATATAAATATCGAATATTACTAGTAGAAAATTAATGTTTTGGGGTGAAGCTATGCTGGCAAAAAAAGACCGGACAACAGTAAAACAAATGGAGCTCATATCAAT
>ERZ773359.2907-NODE-2907-length-20643-cov-625.080629_pt1 | contig 20643 bp, 12 predicted proteins | sample MGYA00374955_ERZ773359 | MGnify/ENA primary metagenome ERZ773359 (study PRJEB29098, sample SAMN04486028) | biogas fermenter metagenome | study: EMG produced TPA metagenomics assembly of the Biogas fermentation microbial communities from Germany - Plant 4 DNA1...
TTCTATTTCTTGGGCAATAATAAACAAAGTGAGAAGGAAAATTATGACCAAGAAAGGGAGAAACGTATGATATATGCATATTTAACAGTTATGACACTTGCCTTAGCACTAATTATTTATCTATTTTTCAAAAATGAAGATAAAGAAGAAAATATAATGGAGGATGTTCCTAATATATACGTAAACAGTGAGGAATTAGAAAGGCATGCTGTTCAAATATCCACTCACTTTTCTGAGACCAAACGAATAAGTTCAAAAAGGAAATTAATAAAAAGTCTTGATAAGAGTTTTGAAACTATTATAAAGGCTTATGAGTATATTGATAAAGAAATTGATAATAAACAGGATATGGTGCCTGCAGCAGAGTGGCTCCTAGATAATTTATATTTAATTCAAAAAGAATATAAGGATGTTAAATATAATATGCCAGAAAGCTATTATAAGAATTTACCGGTGATAAGTAAAGGTATTATGAAGGGCTACCCTAGAGTTTATCATATAGCTGTTGAAATAATATCTCATACCGATGGAATGATAGATGAAGAACGGGTAGAAAGTTTTATAAAAGTTTATCAGAGAAATACTATCTTAAATAGTGGAGAGCTGTGGGCCTTACCTATTATGCTAAGAATTGCCCTTATTCAAAATATAAGTCATATAGTAGAAAAGATAGTTTATGCATTAAAGGAAAAAAGAAAAGGAGAGATAGTAGCTGATAGAATTATTAATGCCTTTGCAGAAAAAAGACTTAGTCAGGAAATAGGAGTGCTAAAAAATACCCCCTTCACATTTTCATCTCATTTTGTTGAAAGAGTTATAAAGGTTATTAGAGATAACGGTGTAGACAGTGATGAAGTGTATAGATGGATCAATGAAAACTTAGAAGCTAACCAATCTAGTATTGACAAAATAATTAATCAAGAGCATAGAAAGCAGGCTAATTATCAGATTTCTTTAGGTAATAGTATATCTTCAATCAGAACTTTAGCAGGTATAAATTGGAAAGATTCCTTTGAAAGGCTTAGCTACGTTGAGCAAATCTTAAAAAATGATCCAGCTAATGTATATTCGGAGATGGATTTTGAATCTAGAGATAGCTATAGACATTGCTTAGAAATCCTAGCTAGAAAGGCTAATGTAGGAGAAGCTTATGTGGCTAAGAAGGTGGTGGAATGTGCAAGGGAAGTAAAGGAAAGAGGTGGAGAGGATTATCAAACCCATGTAGGATACTACTTAATGGATGAGGGTATCACTTATCTAAAGAAAAAAATATCTTATAAGAGGTCTACAATAGACAAAATTGTTGATGCCATAAAAAGTAAGCCCTTATTATTTTACTTACTAGTAATTGGTTTGGGTATAGCATTCATTGAAGTAGTGGCCATATCCACAAGTATAAATAGAGATACAAGCAGAGATTTATGGCGATATATAATTGCAGTTATAGCAGTGCTTATTCCAGCCAGTGAAATTATTATTTCGATATTAAATTGGGGCATAAATTCATTAACAAGACCTAGCTTTGTTCCCAAAATGGCCTTGGAGGATGGAATACCAGAAGAAAGTGCTACTGTGGTGGTGATTCCAACCTTAATAAACAGTGAAAAAAGGGCGGTAGAATTATTAGAGGACCTAGAAATATACTATTTATCTAATGCGGAAGATAATTTATATTTTGCTATCCTTGGTGATTTTTGTGATAGTGATAAGGAGCAGGAAGCGAAGGATGCTGATATTATTAATGCAGCCTTAAAGAAAGTAAAGGAGTTAAATGAAAAGTACGGAAAAAAAGGTGAAGATAAATTTTACTTCTTATGCCGACGCAGGTTATATAATGAAAAACAAGGCTGCTGGATGGGGTGGGAGCGAAAAAGAGGAAAGCTCATGGAGTTTAATGCCCTATTAAGAGGTAATAAAAATACTACCTATAATGTGATAAGTGGTGATATCAGTAAATTACAGAGAGTAAAATATGTAATTACCTTGGATAGTGATACTGTTTTGCCAAGAGATGCTGCTAAGCGAATGATTGGGGCTATGAGTCATATTTTAAATAGGGCAAAGCTTGATAAGGAAAATAAAAAGGTTACTAGAGGATATGGAATAATGCAGCCTAGAGTTAGTGTAGGTAATGTTAATGCCAATAAAACACCTTTCTCTAGAATATTCTCTGGGGAAACTGGTATAGATATATATACTACAGCTGTATCGGATGTTTATCAGGATCTTTTTAAGGAAGGTATTTTCACTGGAAAGGGAATCTATGATATAGACGTCTTTGAAACAGTTTTGAAGGATGAGATTCCAGAAAATGCAGTGCTTAGTCATGACTTATTAGAAGGTAGCTATGCAAGGACTGCATTAGTTACAGACATAGAATTGGTTGATGGGTATCCAGCCTATTATAATGCGAGCTGCAAGAGGCTCCATCGATGGGTTAGAGGCGATTGGCAGTTGATACCTTGGATTACTAAGAAAAGTCCTTTGAATAAATTATCTATTTGGAAGATATTTGATAACTTAAGAAGAAGTCTTTTAAGTCCCTCAATAATTTTACTTATAATATTAGCCTTTACTATATTGCCTAATTATGGTCCTTGGATAATAATAGCTTTCCTATCCATATTGTGCCCGGTATTTTTTGATGTTTCAGAAGTAGTTATGCTTCCTAGCAAAAGTGTAAGTTTAACTGGAAGACTAAAAAATAGTCTAATGGCTGTAGAGCAAGTATTTATGCTTTTTTGCTTTCTGCCTTATATGGCATATTTAATGTGCGATGCCATAATTAGAACCCTGTACCGATTATATATAAGCAAGAAGAATCTTTTAGAATGGCAAACCGCTGCTGATGCAGAAGCACAAAGCGGCAAAACTTTAAAGTCCTATATAAAAGGTATGTGGGTTGGAAGTGCTATTGCTGTACTTATATTAGTACTGGCCTTTTTGAACTCTGCTTCTTGGGGATTAATCATGCTTCCATCCACCATTTTATGGTTTATAAGCCCTTATATTGCTTACTATATTAGCCAAGAGTATAGTAAGGAAGGCTATAGCTACAATAAAGAGGATGAAAGACTACTGAGAAGGTTAAGTAGGGAAACTTGGGCTTATTTCGAGGACTTTGTTAATAAGGAAAACAATTGGCTACCACCGGATAATTATCAAGAGAATCCACCTAATGGTGTAGCCCATAGAACCTCACCTACTAATATGGGAATGGGGATTACTAGCAATCTTTGTGCTCATGATTTAGGCTATACTACTTTAAGTGATACCATTGAAAGGGTAGATAAAACCTTAACTAATATTGAAAGCTTGGATAAATTTAAAGGCCATTTATATAATTGGTATGATACAAAAACCAAAGAACCTCTTTACCCACGATATGTGTCTTCAGTAGACAGCGGTAATATGGTGGCCTACCTATGGATGGCCGCAAAGGCTATTGAGGATTATATAAATGAGCCTTTACTTAGTGTAAATTATAAATTAGGTATAGAAGATACTATAATGCTAGCTACCACAGAAATAAAAGAAAAAACTTCTCTTAAGGAACCTTATGATGATATTTTAAAAGAGCTTCAAAGCCTTAATATGAATATTAGCAGCTGGAAACGCTTTTTAATGAATCTTTGGAGTAGAGTCATAGATGTTGAAAAGAAAACCAATAATAAGGGACTGTATTGGAATGCTAAATTAAAAAGCACCTGTAGTAAGTTTTTAGGGGAAATCCAAAGATATGCTCCTTGGGTAGATATTTTAAAATCAGATGAATTAATGGAACTTAATGAGCTAAGAGACTTAGAGGCTGCTGTAAGCTCTGTGTCCTTTAGTAAAATGAATGATTATTTAGATAACCTATACGAAAAAATTAAAGGTTCCAGTAAGTATGCTGAAGGAAAAAAGGAAGCAATATTGGAGCTAATTGATAATAGTAGAAAAGAAATTTCAGCTCAATGCTTAAAGGCTAAAAATGTTATAGGCAGATTATATAATTTTGTTAAGGCCACCGACTTTAGAATTCTTTATGACAAGAAGAGGCAACTATTTTCCATCGGCTATGATGTGGAAAAGGATACTCTAAATAATAGTTATTATGATTTGCTAGCCTCTGAAGCCCGTTGTGCTAGCTTTATATCCATAGCTAAAGGTGATATAGAACAAAAGCATTGGTTTAAATTAGGTCGTTCTATAACTTTCATGGGTAAGTTTAAGGGTTTGGTATCTTGGAGTGGTACCATGTTTGAGTATTTTATGCCTCTGCTTATTATGAAAAACTATCCTGACACCCTTCTAGATGAAACCTATAAGGCTGTTATTGATAGCCAAAAGAGATATTGTAGGGAAAGAAATGTGCCCTGGGGTATATCAGAATCTGCCTTCTATTACTTTGATAAGGATATGAATTATCAATACAAGGCCTTTGGGGTGCCTGGTGTAGGTCTTAAAAGAGGGCTTTCTAATGAATTGGTTGTGGCTCCTTATGCTAGTATAATTACTATGCAAAAGGATCTTAAGGGTAGCTTAAATAACATTAGAAGATTTATAAAGGAAGGTATGGAAGGTCGATATGGACTTTATGAGGCTATAGACTTTACAAGAGATAGACTACCTAAGGGAAAAAGTAAAATGGTAGTAAAAAATTATATGGTACATCATCAAGGTATGAGCTTAATGGCATTAAACAATATACTAAGAGATGATATCCTAGTTAAAAGATTTCATAGTATACCAGAAATAAAAGCTACAGAATTACTGCTTCAAGAAAAGATGCCTAAAAATGTAGTTTATGATAGAAAGTTAAGCGTTAATACCTATGAAGGAACTAAAACTAAGCCTAGTCTATTTGTAAGATCCTACAACACTGCCCTTACCGATAGCCCTGAAACCCATATACTATCCAATGGTACTTACAGTACAATGATAACTAACAGCGGTAGCGGTTATGGCAAAAGAGATGACATGACTATATACCGTTGGAGAGAAGATGCTACCGATGACAGTAGTGGTATGTTTATCTTTATTAAAAATATTGATAATGGTCATTACTGGAGTACCACTTATCAACCTTGTAAAAGTGAGGGAGAGGAGTATAATGTTATTTTCTCCATGGATAAGGTTGAATTTAAGAGAAAGGATGGGGACATTACTACTCATACAGAAATAACCGTAAGTGGTGAGGATAATGCAGAAATAAGAAAGGTGACCTTAACAAACCATGGCAGTGAACAGGTAATCTTGGAGATTACCTCCTATTGCGAGGTTACCTTAGCCCCATATAATGCAGATGTGGTGCATCCTACCTTTAGCAATTTATTTATTAGTACAGAATATGATGATTCTAATGGTTGCATATTAGCTAATAGGAGACCTAGAGCTAAAGGGCAAATAGGACATTGGATGATGGCAACTATAGCCTTGCAAGGAGAAGCTGTTGGAAATGTACAATATGAAACTAGCAGACTTAATTTTATAGGTCGTGGTCGAAGTTTAATTAATCCTATAGCCATGGATAAGGATGCTCCCTTACATAATACGGTAGGAGCAGTTTTAGATCCAATAATCAGTATGAGAAGGAGAGTGGTCCTTAATAGTGGCGAGAGCTGCAAGATAGCTTATACCATAGCAGTGGCAGATACAAAGGGAGAAGCCATAGCCTTGGCTAAGAAGTATAGAGAATTCCAGAATGTAATTAGGGCCTTTGAATTGGCTTGGACTGAAAGTCAGGTTGAAATGAAATACATGGGCATTAAATCCACCCAGGCTAATTTATATCAAATCATGGCTTCAAGAATCTTGTTTATTAATGAACAATTAATCCAAAGACAGGACTATATTAGAAGGATTAAAAAGCATCAAAGGGATTTATGGCCCTATGGTATTTCTGGCGATTTGCCCATAGTTTTACTTATAATAAGAAATGAGAATGATTTGGATTTTGTTAGACAGCTTATCTGTGCCCATGAATATTGGGCAATGAAAGGCTTGAAGGTAGATTTAGTTATCTTGAATTTAGAAGAAGTCTCCTATTCTCAGCCCTTGCAGCATGCAGTAAGAGACTTGCTAGCAGTGACCAAGGGGAGTGGTAGAAATAGAGGTGGAGTTTTTGTTCACAACAGAGCCACTATGGATGATGCTACCATAGAATTCTTAATGGGAATAGCTAGACTAGTTATAGATTCTGAAAATGGAAGCTTTACTGAACAGATTAACGGTGGCTTGACTAGTAAGGTGAATTTAATTAAAATTCAGAATCTAGATGATAACGAACTTGATAAGGAAGCTGTTAGCTATATGAGAAGTAGGGCTGCGGAAAATAGGTATATTAGAAAAAATGAATATAAAAATAAAGAAAAATCTGACTCAAGCAAAGATAGAATAGGTAAATTTAAATGGAAGCTGAAGCAGGTTTACTCTGTAGAATTTAGTAGAGAAATTACAAGTGCTAACAGAAAGATTATGGAAAAGTATTATGATCCTGAGGATTTATACTTCTTTAATGGCTATGGAGGCTTTAATAAGGAAAACAATGCTTATGTGATAATTTTAGATGATTTTAAGAGCACGCCTGCTCCTTGGATAAATGTTATTTCAAATAATAAATTTGGCTTTCATGTTTCAGAAAGTGGTTCTGCTTATACATGGAGTGAAAATAGCAGAGAAAATAAGATTACATCTTGGTCTAACGATGCTATTACAGATATACCAGGTGAAGCGTTATTTATAAGAGATGAAGAAAGTGGCGATTATTGGAGCATAACACCGAAACCTATAAGGGATAACGGGCGATATATTATTGAGCATGGCTTTGGCTATTCTAGGTTTATACATGAAGCCTATGGTATTGAGGGTATTGAAACCATGTTTACTCCAATGAACGAAAGATGCAAAATAATAATTGTTACTTTAAATAATATTAGCGGAAGGAGAAGAAAATTATCTCTGACCTATTATGCTCAATTAGTATTAGGTGTAGTGCCTGATAATACTGCCCAATACATTTGCACTATGATTAATCAGGAGAAGAAATATATTTACGGGGAAAATCCTTATAACGAGCACTTTGGCGCCTTGAAGGCTTTTCTCCATATTGCTGGAGGTAAAGAAGAAAGCTTTACTGGTTCTAGAAAAGAGTTTATTGGCAGAGGAAAAAGTATTTTTTCTCCTGAGGCTATGAGAAAGGAATATCTATCTAACATAAGCGGAGCGGGTATAGATCCATGTCTTTGTGAGAATACAAAGCTAGAGCTAAATGCTGGTGAGGAGAAAAGCTTTATAATAATTTTGGGACAATATGAAAGCCTGGAGGAAGTTGAAGGCTGCATAAAAAGGTTTAAAGATATCCAACAGGCCACTATAAGCCTTGAAGAAAGTATAAATTACTGGCGACAGTTCCTTGGACGTATTAAGGTTAATACACCAGATAAGTCTATGGATATTTTATTAAATGGTTGGTTAATGTATCAAACCCTAGCCTGCAGGTATTGGGCTAGAACTGCCTTTTATCAGTCTGGAGGAGCATATGGATATAGGGATCAGCTTCAAGATTCTATGAATATAGGGATTATAGAAAGTAAGATTACAAGAGAGCAAATATTGAGGAGTGCTGAAAGACAGTATACAGAAGGAGATGTTCAACATTGGTGGCACCCAGTTGTGGATAGTGGAATCAGAACTAGATTTTCTGATGACCTCCTTTGGTTACCTTATGTCACCGCTAATTATATAAATACTACTGGTGACTATTCAATCCTAGATGAAACTGCTGGCTACCTGGAGGATGAACCTTTAAGAGAAGGGGAGGACGAAAGATATACAGTGGCTAGAAAGAGTGAGCAGATTGGTAGTATATACGAACATTGCTTAAAGGCCATTGATAGAGCCTTAAAGTTTGGACCTCACAATATTCCTCTAATGGGTAGCGGTGACTGGAATGATGGAATGAGTACCGTAGGAAATGAAGGAAAAGGAGAGAGCGTATGGCTAGGATGGTTCCTATACAGCATTCTCAATAGTTTTAAGGAAATATGTAAATACAAGAAGGATGAGGCCAAGTATGAGGAATACAAAAATCAGGCAGAGTTTATTCGAAAAAATATAGAAGAGCATGCTTGGGATGGTAGTTGGTATAGAAGAGCTTATTTTGATGATGGTACTCCACTAGGCTCCATTGAAAATGATGAATGTCAAATAGACTCCATAGCTCAATCTTGGTCTATTATAAGTGGTGCTGGGGACCCAAGCAGGGTAAAGCAGGCTATGTCATCGGCGGAGAAGTATTTAGTAAAAGAGGATAAGGGTATGATATTGCTTCTAACTCCTGCCTTTAATAGTTCATCCTTGGAGCCTGGTTATATAAAGGGTTATGTACCTGGTGTTAGAGAAAATGGCGCTCAATACACTCATGCAGCGGTTTGGTTCATATTAGCTGAAGCTATGCAAGGAAATGGAGAAAAAGCTTGGAGCTACTTTAATATGATCAATCCAATAAATCATTCTGAAACAGCCTTAGAATGTGAACAGTATAAAGTGGAACCCTATGTTATGTGTGCAGATGTGTATAACAGAGAGCCTCATTGTGGAAGAGGAGGCTGGAGCTGGTATACTGGAGCTTCTGGCTGGATGTATAAGGTAGGAATAGAGGCTATCCTAGGTTTAAAGCTAAAGGGCGAAAAGGGCTTTGCCATAGAACCGGCGGTACCCTATAGCTGGGAGGAATACAGTATTGAATTCACAAGAGATAATTGTAAATATAATATCAAGGTAAAAAGGGCAGAGGATAAATATGTTTCTTTGGACGGTAAAAGGTTATCGGAACATATAATTCCTTGGCTAAAGGAAGGGGAGCATCAGGTTATAGTTACCATATAAGTAGTATATTATAGGAGATTTTAGTATATATTAATAAAAGTATTTACAAAGATTCACACATTGAGGTAAAATATAGTATAATAAAAAAAATCAATAAATAATAATTATTAACTAAAGGAGGTTGTTTTATGACAGCAAAGCATGAAATATACAAATGTGAGGTATGTAAGAACATAATTGAGGTAATAAACAATGGTGATGGTCCATTACATTGCTGTGATCAGCCTATGAAGGCATTAAAGGAAAATACCGTAGATGCAGCTACAGAAAAACATATTCCTGTGGTTGAGAAGGTTGAAGGTGGAGTTAAGGTTACAGTTGGTTCTGTAGAACATCCAATGACTGAAGAACATTACATTATGTGGATTGAGGTTATCACAGACACTAAGACCTATAGAAAGAACTTAACACCTGCTGATAAGCCAGAGGCCTTCTTCCAGATTGATGAAGAAGTAAGAACTGTTAGAGAATATTGCAACCTACATGGGCTTTGGAAAGCTTAAACTCCTCTATCTATTGACAGAAGTAGCTTAAAGTTATAATATTTTTATGAAGAGGAAATTTCTAAAGTCGATGAAGAGAAGCAAGTAGATTTATAAACAGACTTACAGAGAGTCACGGTAGCTGGAAAGTGATAGTTATGTATAAATCGAATGGGTCTCTGAGATTTAGGATGAAATTTTAGTAGTCTCATACGGTGCTCCCGTTATAGAGTATGGAATTTTTATTCCAATAAGAGGAGAAGCTTTTGCTTCTTGAAATAGGTGGTACCGCGATAATTCGCCCTATGGATTTTCCATAGGGCTTTTATTTCTTAATAAAAAGCAGGAGGGATTTAAGTGGACGAAAGAAAAAAAATAATATTCAGTGGAATACAGCCGTCAGGATCTCTAACCCTTGGGAATTATATTGGAGCTATTAAAAATTGGGTCAAATTACAGGATGAATATGAATGTTTGTTTTGCGTAGTAGATTTACACGCTATAACCGTAAGGCAGGAGCCTAAGGATTTAAGACAAAGAACCTTAGAGGTTTTGGCTATTTATATTGCATCTGGATTAGATCCAGAAAAAAACACCTTATTTATTCAATCTCATGTACCAACTCACAGTGAGGCAGCATGGCTCTTAAATTGCTTTACCTACATGGGTGAACTTAGCAGAATGACACAATTTAAGGATAAGTCTCAAAGGTATGGAGACAGTATAAGTGCTGGCTTGCTTAACTATCCAGTACTGATGGCGGCAGATATTCTCTTATACAATGCGGATTTGGTACCAGTAGGCAAGGATCAAAAGCAGCATATTGAATTGGCTAGAGATGTAGCTAATAGATTTAATAATTTATATAGTCCTACTTTTACAATTCCAGAGCCATATATAGCTACTACTGGACAAAAGATTATGGATCTACAGAATCCTACTAAAAAGATGTCTAAATCAGAAGAAAACCCAAATGGATACATTCTAATTATGGATCCACCAGAGGTAATAAGAAAGAAAATAAGCCGAGCTGTAACTGATAGCATAGGGGAAGTACGCTATAGTGATGACCAGCCTGGCGTTAAAAACCTTATGAATATCTTAATTTCTCTAACAGGGGTTTCCCCAGAGGAAATAGAAAAGAAATATGCTGGCAAGGGTTACGCAGAATTTAAGAAGGATGTAGCAGAGGCAATAGTTGCTGAGCTAGAGCCAATTCAAAATAAAGTTAAGGAGATTTTAGCTGATAAGGCTTATCTTGAAAAGATTTATAAGGCAGGAGCTGAAAAGGCTTATTACATGTCTTTAAAGACTTTAAGAAAGATGCAAAAGAAGATTGGCTTTATACCTCCAGCTAAATAAAGAGGATAATAAAAAGCAGCAGAGATTAATCTGCTGTTTTGTTATTATCCTTATTATTTCCTTTATATACATATGTATAAATAAGAAAACCAATCCATAAGAGAATACCAATTACGCTAACTATTTGAGCCACACTCATACCACCTACTTTTAAAATGAAGCTTTCCACTCTCATGGATTCTAGATAAAAACGGGCTATAGAATACAATCCCATATAGGAAAATACTACAATACCCTTCTTTTTATTTTTCTTCATAAGAATGAGTAGTATGATGCAAACTAATAGATTCCAAAGAGATTCATATAAGAAGGTAGGATGATGATATTCCCCATTGATGTACATTCCTTCTTGAATAAACTCTGGCATTAGCTTTTTAAATAATTCTACATTTACTATTGCTTTGCCATAGACTTCACGATTTATGAAGTTGCCCCATCGGCCAATGGCCTGAGCTAAAATTATAGATGGTGCAGCTACATCTGCCATAGACCAAAAGTCGTATTTTTTGCGTCTACAGTAAAGATAGGAGACTAGCAAGGCAAATATTACGCCACCATGTATAGCTAGACCGCCCTCTCTTACTTTAAAGATATCCAAAAGATTATCCTTATATTCATCAAAGTCCATAATTACATAATATAATCTAGCACCAATTAGGCCAGCAGGAATGCCTAAAAGTGCTACATCTAATAAGGAATCAAAGTCTATCTTTCTCCATTTGCAAGTAAAGGATGAAAGAGCAACAGCCACAAGCATTCCAATGGCAATTAAAAGGCCATACCAACGTATTTCTAAGCCGAATAATGTAAAGGCTACTGGATTCATTTATAATCAACTCCTAAAAATTTATCCTTACATACTCTATAATAACCTATTGTGTGAAATAAATGAAGAAATTAAGGAAATTTTTCAGTATGTTAAGTTCCGTTAAGCTAGTACGAATTTTTCAATAACTTTAGCAACACCGTCCTCATCGTTGGTGGCTGTTATATAATCAGCAGCCTCTTTAACCTGTGGGAAAGCATTGCCCATGGCTACTCCAAGACCAGCAAATTTTATCATAGCTATATCATTATCTGCATCTCCAACAGCAATGATTTCTTCCTTAGGAATATTTAAGTTTTCACTTAGAACTGATAGGCCAGTGCTCTTATTAATTCCTGGTTTAAGGAATTCAAGGAAAATAGAAGCACTCCTCATAATAGAGTAGTTAGACAGGTATTCCTTTGGGATTTTCTTAGTAAACTCATCTAGTTTTGCTGGATCATCCACTATCATTACTTTTATAATTTTATCCGTATATTTAATATTATTGAAATCCTCAATGTGTACTGGGATATTGTTAATTTCTGCTTCTATATTAGTATATTGATTTGCTTTTGGGGTTATAAGGCGCCCATCTTTATCGAAGGCATGGATGTTTAAGCTATGCTCCTGACTTAGCTTGTATATTTTGTGAAGATCCTCACCAGTCATAAATTTTTGGAAAAGCATATGGCCGGATTTTCCTGTTTGTACAGCGGATCCATTAAAGGTGATTGCATATTCATCATCATCATTTAGACCGAGATATTCTAAATAATTTCGTATACCCATTACTGGTCTACCAGTGGATAATACTACTTTAACTCCACGTTGTCTAGCAGCTTGTAGTGCAGCGAAGGTTCTTTGAGAAATAGTTTTATCCTTTCTTAGTAAGGTACCATCCATATCCAAAGCGATTAGTTTGTACATTATTGCATCCTCCTAAAATTGCAGTTGTATAATTTTCATGAAACTGTTATAATTTATAAGGTTTATAAATGATACTTTTTGAGTCACAATGGGATTATATCAAATTTAATATATATTTTAAAGGGTAGATAGTAAATAGATATATTGGTAAATATAATAATAAATATAGATATGTAGGCTACTACTAGGAAAATCAATTGAAAGAAAGAGGAGAGACACTGTGGAGGATTTGAGAAAAGAAATAGAACGAAGAAGAACCTTTGCCATAATATCTCACCCAGATGCTGGTAAGACAACACTTACAGAAAAATTCCTTTTATATGGTGGAGCTATAAGATTGGCTGGTTCTGTTAAGGCTCGAAAGGCATCTAGACATGCCGTTTCTGACTGGATGGAAATAGAAAAGCAAAGAGGTATTTCTGTAACCTCATCAGTTATGCAGTTTAATTATGATGGTTACTGCATAAATATTTTGGATACTCCAGGCCATCAAGACTTTAGCGAAGATACCTATAGAACATTAATGGCGGCAGATAGTGCTGTCATGGTTATAGATGCAGCAAAAGGTGTGGAGGAGCAGACAAAAAAGCTGTTCCATGTTTGTAGCTTAAGGGGTATACCAGTATTCACCTTTATTAATAAGATGGATAGAGAGAGTAGAGATCCCTTTGAACTACTAGAGGAAATTGAAAATGTTCTTGGAATTAAATCTTATCCTATGAATTGGCCAATCGGTTCTGGTTCAAACTTTAGAGGTGTTTATGAAAGACATGAAAAGACTATTCAGGTTTTCAATGGTGGAAACCATGGTCAAGTAGCTGTTGAATCGGTAAAAGGTAATGTGGATGATGAAGTGTTTAAGGACTTATTAGGGGAAGAACTACATAATAAGCTAATGGAAGATATTGAGCTGTTAGATATAGCTGGAGATGAATTTGATTTAGATAAGGTGTCTGTTGGAGAATTAACCCCTGTATTTTTTGGTAGTGCATTGACTAATTTTGGTGTAGAACCATTCTTACGTCACTTCTTAAAGATGACTAAGCCACCTTTGCCAAGAAAGACTTCAGAAGGCGAGATAGATGTATTTAATGATAAGTTTTCTGCCTTTGTCTTTAAAATACAGGCTAATATGAATCCTGCCCATAGGGATAGAATTGCTTTCATGAGAATCTGTTCTGGAAAGTTTAAGAAGGGTATGGAAGTTAATCATATTCAAGGTGGTAATAAAATTAGATTGACTCAACCACAGCAATTTATGGCCCAGGATAGAGAAGTAGTGGAAGAAGCCTATGCAGGGGATATTATTGGTGTTTTTGATCCAGGTGTATTTAGTATTGGTGACACCTTAACAGAGGAAGGTAAATTTAAGTTTGAAGGAATTCCAACCTTTGCTCCTGAGCATTTTGCAAGGGTAAGGCCTGTGGATACCATGAAAAGAAAGCAATTTGTTAAAGGGATAACTCAGATATCACAAGAAGGAGCTATCCAAGTTTTTAAGGAATTGTTTATAGGAATGGAAGAGGTTATTGTAGGTGTGGTTGGAATACTTCAGTTAGAAGTTCTTGAATATAGATTAAAGCATGAATATGGTGTAGACATAAAAATTGATAGACTGCCCTATAGATATATCAGATGGATTGAAAATGAAGATATTGATATGGATAGCTTGAATATAACCAGCGATACTAAGAAGGTAACAGACTTAAAGGATAGAAACCTCTTAATATTCCAGAATGAATGGGGTATAAATTGGGTATTAGAACATAATAAGGGCGTAATATTGTCTGACGTAGGAAAAAATAATGATTAATAATTTTTAAGGCTTTTCCCAGTGACTTTGGGAAAAGCCTTTTTAGCCTTGAAATTAATATCTGTATTGTTAATAAAAAGGTCTTATAAGTTTATTTCGATTTATTGCGCCCAAATATAACATCTACAGTAAAAATAACAGCAGCTACTACTAATAGTATGTTAATTAAAGAGCCTCCAATTCTAAATAATAAACCTAGTAACCAAAAAAATACTACAAAGCCGCCTATCCATCTTAGTATGGTCATATTCATTTCCTCCTTGTATTATCATTGGAAAGCAATTTGATAAATTAACCTAAACATTAACTATTAATAGTATCTGCAAATGGAAGGAAAATATTAAATTTTTAAAATTAAAAAAGAGAGGTATGCAAACCTCTCGGGAATTCGTTAGAATCTTCTTTCTCTGTTATTTCTTTCAGCTTTTCTAGCTTTTCTACATTCAGGGCATCTAACAGGATCATTTTCAAAGCCTTTTTCTTTGTAAAAAGCCTGTTCTCCTTCTGTAAATACAAATTCCTTTCCACAATCTTTGCAAACAATGTTTTTGTCAGCCATGGTTATACCTCCTAAAATCCTAGGGATAATACTACTTGGACTACAAACATTCCCCAAAACTTAAGGAAGTATAGTCTAAATAAATTTTTCCCAATTAAATATTACAAAGCTATTATAACAAAATAATAATAAAAATTCAATATTTAAGCAGACTTCTTTTTTTTAATTTTGAAAATAGTAAAAGTAATAAAAGGAATGACTATAAGGATTACAAAGCTTAAATCTCCATAAAAGTGTAGCATAACATCTACGTATTTAAATACATTGGTAAGCATTATGGATATAAGGGTTACTAGAATGGTAATAGAATAAATAATTACGTTCCCGTCAATGTTAAAGGATCTTATAAGCTCTCTAAGGACGAAAAAGGTTATTATGTATTTAATGAACCAACCACCAACAATTTGGAAAAGTACAAATAGCTCACCACTCTCTAAAAAGCCTGTATGACTTATTTCCTGGGTTTGAATTAGTTTTGGAAAATTCAAATTAGAAGCTCTTATTGGACCGAAAGCAGCAACAACACCAGTGGCAGAAACTATTTGCATTTGAAATACAAAAAAGAATCCTAAAAGAGCATATTTTTTTAGTTTATATTTATCGTGGACATATTTATAAAAGGGAAAAACTAAAAATAAGCCTCCGTAAAATCCTAAAGAAGTAATTATGGCTCTAATAAAATTTAGATTAAGGTTATCGGCCATTATTGGTAATAGTAAACTATAGTCTTTGTAATGTGCAGTTAGTATAACTAAATTTATACCTGCTATTATTGCGCCACACATACCAATTATGGTAACAGAAATTAAGGGCTGTAGTCCTTTTTTTACAGTATAGATTGCTGGTATGGTGAAAAATAAAATATGGTACCAGGATGGTGTTTCTATAAAAAGATTGCAATGCATTGCGGTTGCTTCTATAAAGCTACATTCAACCAAGGTCAGGAAAACAGCTATTATTGTAGCTATTAAGGATATATTTCCAAAGAACCTTCCTAAGGCAACTCTATAAATCTGAGCAATATTGAAGTTATTAGTCCTTTGCATTATTTTGGTCATGTAAATTAGATAAAAGACAGCAAGAATGGAGGCTATACCTATAGCAATCCAAGCATCTCGACCAGATAAGTTTAAGATTGAAACTATGTTAGTTTTCAATGAAACTATGGAGGTTCCCCAAATAATAAACATTATATGCTTTGAATTTAACCTATCCATTTAAACTCCTCACTTTTTTATAATTTATTCTAAACTTATTATTATCAAAGTTAAGAATATTAAACTATAAAGAAAGAATAATAAAAATAAGGATAAACAATGGTAAAGGGGTGAGTTTAAGTGTCGAGCTTATTAAATGATATTAAGAATGAATTAAGCGATACTTTTGATGTGAAATACCGATCAATTAATATTGGAAACTCGAAAGCTCATCTAGTCTACATAGACAATATTTGTGACTCAAAGTATATGAGTGAGTTTATAATAGAGCCTTTAATCAATTATAAAAAAGATGTGGATTCTCTGGAAACAATAATGGAAAGTGTTTTACATTCAAATGATGCTGAACTTGTAGCTAATGCTAAAGAGGCTGTTGTGAAAATATTAAAAGGTAGTGTAGTTATAGTAATAGAATCCTTTGATCAGGCTATTTCCTGTGAAGCTATAGGTGTTGCTAAAAGAGTGGTATCTATTCCTGAAACGGAAGCAGTGCTAAAGGGACCAAGAGAAGGCTTTAATGAAAACATTGTTGATAATATTTCACTGCTTCGAAGAAGAATAAATAATGAAAATTTAAAGTTTGAAAGCTATGTTATGGGCGAGAAAACTAACACTACCGTAGTAATAGGGTATATAAAAAATACAGTAGATGAGAAGGTTCTAAATTATGTAAAAGAGAGAATTAACACTGTAAATTATGATTATATACTGGATACCAATTATATAGAATCTATTTTAAAAGAAAAAAATACTCTTTTTGATGTAATTGGACATAGTGAAAAACCAGATAAGGTAGCTTCCCAATTGCTTGAAGGAAAAGTTGCCATACTTGTAGAGGGATCTCCTAATGTAGCAACGGTTCCGTACTTTTTCGTTGAAAATTTTCAAACTGGTGATGATTATTACATTAATAGGTATTATGCCAATTTTTCAAGGGGAATCAGATGGGTGGCTTTTATGATTGCAACCTTTTTATCGGCCATTTATATAGCTATTACTACCTATCACTTTTCCTTAATTCCAATTGTGTTTGTTTTTAGGTTCGCAGTTTCAAGATCGGGAGTGCCTTTTCCTACATTCTTAGAAGTATTGTTAATGTTTCTTTTCTTTCAGTTAATAAAGGAAGCAGGAACTAGACTTCCCCAGCCTATAGGTCAGGCCATGAGCATCGTTGGTGCTTTGATTTTAGGTGATGCTGCTATTGGAGCCGGTATTACTTCACAAACCACAGTGTTAATAGTGGCCTTATCCTCAATTAGTTATTTTTTAATTCCAAAGCTTTATGGTGGAATAACTATATGGTCTTTAATAATGATTATTTTTGCTAGTTTAAATGGATTACCAGGTTTTTATGTAGGACTTTTTATGCTAATAACACATCTAAGTAGTTTAAAAACCTGTCAATATCCATACTTATTTCCTTTAGCTAGCTACAAAAAACTTAAATTCAAGGATATGGTTTATCGAAAGAAATTAACAACCATTTCTAGAGGAATATTAAAAAGGAATGACACGCCATGAAAACAAGATTATTAGCTATAGTATTAGTAATAATGTTTACCTTTACTGGATGCTTTAATTATCGAGATGTAAATAGAGTGTTGTATGTTATGTCATTATTAATTGATTTAGATGAAAGTGACAATGTAATTTTATACATTGAGGCTTTTAAAGCCTTTAAGGGAGTTTCTCAAGGGGTAGAACAAGGAACTAGAATTGTAAATAGAGTACAAGGTAAAACATTATTTGAAGCTGTAAGAAATGCTAATTTGGGTGCAGGATATAAACATAATTATACGCAAAATAAAGCTATCATTTTCACTGAAAGAGCAGCACGAAAAGGTTTGAAGCAAGTGCTAGATTTTTTAGATAGAGATCAGGAGTTTCTAATAAGGCCCTATGTGTTTGTTTATATTGGAGATGTAGAACGGTTGATTAATTTAAATATTAAAGATGAAGAATTTATTGGTACTTATCTCTATAGCTTAATTCAAAACATAGGATCAGCATCAAGAGCTGTAATAGTTAACCTAAATGAGTTTCTAAATCGTAGATATATGAGAAGTAATACTGAGGTGATTACAGTCTTAAAGATCAAAAAGCGTCCCTTGACAGATAGAATTGAATTAGATGGTGGAGCTGTCATTTATGATGATAAAATGATTGATTATATACCAAGGGAACGAAGTCAGGTTTATAATTTTTTACAAGATGAAGTGAATAGCGGAACCTTGGAGGTCACTAATCCATGCCAACCAGAAGGATTTGTAACCCTAGAAATACTAAGAAGTAAAGCAAAAACTCGTATAGAGTATAATGGGGAAAAAATAAGATTAAAAAAAATTATATCGATAAAAACAAGTATCGGTGAAGCTCAATATAATTTTCAAATGACCAAGGAGATTATTAATAAGGTGCAGGATGAAGCAGAGAAAAATATTAAAATGTATAGTAAGCGGTTCTTTGATGAATATAAACATAAAAGAATAGATATTTTTAATATTGCAGATGTACTTCATAGATATTATCCGAAGGCAAAAATTGAAAATCCAATTGAAATATCAGAATTAGATTTGGATGTTGAAGTCCATGTGGAAGGTAGTAGTAATAAGGCAGACTATCATTAAAGGATTACCCTATAAGATTCTTGTTATAGCGGCTTTAAGCCGCTTTTTATATTTGTCATGACACGTTATAACATAATATAATATAAGTATATAGATTAATTAAGCTGCAATTCTAATAAAGGAAGCTACTTTGTGGTGGTAAGGAGGTTAGAATAAATGGATGTAAAAAAGCTTATGAATCTAATTAAAAAGAATGAAGGCCGTAAGCTAGATTTTAAGCTAATGTTAGATATAGATTCAGAATCCGGTAAAAAAGAATTTGCCAAGGATGTATGTGCCATAGCTAATTCTAAAGGGGGAAGAGGATACATTATAGTTGGGGTTGAGGATAAGAACCATAGCGTAGTAGGCGTTGATATATCAACCTTTCCCACTGAAGAGCAATTGCAGCAAGTTGTTAGCTCCCGTTGCGAACCTCCTATACCTATTATAGTAGAAGCGGTAGCCATAGAAGGTAAGCAGGTTGTTGTAATTACCATATTAAACGGAGACCAAAGACCATATCAAGTAAGGGAGCATGGATCTTTTTATATAAGAAGAGGATCTACCACAGATACCATGAGAAAGCAAGAAATTGTATCAGCCCTACAAGAGGGACTTAACCTGAATGTAGAAACCTGTCCTATAATAAGGAGTTCCACTAAGTGCCTAAATATTAGCCTTGTTGATAGATACTTCAAATCTAAAGGAATAGAATGTAATGATGAAAACCGTGACTTCTTGATGGAAAGCGCTTCTATAACCATCAAGGAAAGAGAATCATATTGGTCTGTTGTAACTTTAGGAGGTTTATTAGTTTTTTCTGATATAAATAGTGTATACATACCTCACAATATGGTTAGAATAGTAAATAGTGTGAATTCAAGCAAGCCACGGGTATCCATAGTACAAGGAAATTTAATGAGTATAATTGATAAGAGCGAAGAGCTTATAAAGGAAATCCTTCCAACTAGTTATCCTAGTTACGCTATTTTGGAAGGTATAAAAAATGCTGTTTTGTATAGAGACTACACTGCTTTTTATGGTGTAATCGAGGTGTTTCTTGGTTATAATAGTGTCTCTGTAGTAAGCCCTGGAAATCTAATTCGAGATTATGTAAATCCCATGCATACCTACGAATATTTTAAAAGAAATATGTGGATTTATGAGAAGATGATAACTTTAGATGAAAAAAATAGATTCCTGCAAGCTGGGCGGGGCTTCAAAATTATGAAAAAGGCCTTTAAAAATTATGGAAGAGTTAAATTTGTTAACTCTTATGAACTAAATAGCTTTAGGGTAATCTATCCAGGAGTGAAACTATTTAAATAAAAAGGGGCAATTGTTAACAATATGATAACATTTACATAAAAGTTGGTTGAGTCATTGCGCAAATTTTCAGAATATTATATAATTTATATATAATATGAATACCTAAAAATTTTAAAGGGGTGTTTATCATGATTCAGGTATTTTGTGGTAAAAGAGGTACAGGAAAATCAAAAAATCTCATAGCTATGGCAAATGAATGTGTAAACAAGATTGATGGAAATGTTGTTTACATTGACGATGACAAGAGACCTATGCTTGAATTAGACAGAAGAATCAGATTTGTTTCAACGGATGAGTTCAACCTAACAAACTGTAATAACATCTATGGATTTTTGTGCGGCATGCTTTCAGAGGATTACGATATAGAAGCCATTTTTATTGATGGCCTATTTAATATTGTTTCCGGCAATGTAAGTGATGCGGCACATTTATTTTTGGAATTAGAAAAGTTAAGTGAAAAATTTGATTTGAATATTTACATCAATATTAATCATGAATATGACGAGGTGCCTGAGTTTATTAAGAAATATGCTGCTTAGAGCTAAATGGGTTTGAAAATAAGTAGGTTAATAGGTTTTATTAGTCTTAATAAGACCTATTTGAGAGACCTTTAAATAATAAAAGTGCTAAAGAGATTGCTTTTCAGTCTCTTTAGCATTTTTATTA
>ERZ773359.2908-NODE-2908-length-20632-cov-721.046265_pt1 | contig 20632 bp, 37 predicted proteins | sample MGYA00374955_ERZ773359 | MGnify/ENA primary metagenome ERZ773359 (study PRJEB29098, sample SAMN04486028) | biogas fermenter metagenome | study: EMG produced TPA metagenomics assembly of the Biogas fermentation microbial communities from Germany - Plant 4 DNA1...
GAAATTATCTCTTTGAGAACTGTGAAGCTCTTCTTGCTTTCTTAAGACCGTATTTCTTTCTTTCCTTCATTCTTGGGTCTCTAGTTAAGAATCCAGCCTTCTTAAGTGTGCCCTTAAGATTTTCGTCGGATTTAACAAGAGCTCTAGCAATACCATGTCTTATAGCTCCTGCCTGACCTGTAAATCCACCTCCGTGTACATTTACAAGTACATCAAATTTATCCTTTAATCCAACTAGAACTAGTGGCTGATTAACTATTATCTTTAATGTCTCTAAACCGAAATATGTATCCATATCTCTGTTGTTTATTATAACTTTTCCTTCTCCTGGAACAAGTCTTACTCTAGCAATGGATTTCTTTCTTCTTCCTGTAGCGCAATATTGAACCTTAGCCATGATTTTTCCTCCCTCCAACTTCCATTAGTACTTTAATTCAAGTACTTCTGGTTTTTGTGCAGCATTATTGTGCTCAGCACCTCTGTATACCTTAAGCTTCTTAAGCATTTTTCTTCCAAGAGGTCCCTTTGGAAGCATTCTTCTAACTGCTTCTTCAAATGCAAATTCTGGCTTCTTAGCTAAAACTTCTCTGTAAGGAGTTTCCTTTAATCCACCTGGATATAATGAATGATGTCTCATTACCTTCTGGTCTAATTTCTTTCCTGTCAAAACAACTTTTTCTGCATTGATAACTATAACGTAATCTCCAGTATCAACATTTGGTGTAAATGTTGGCTTATTCTTTCCTCTTAATATTGTAGCAACTTGGCTAGCAACTCTACCTAGTGGCTTCCCAGCAGCATCTACTACATACCATTTTCTCTCAACTTCATTTGGCTTAGCAATGTATGATTTCATCTTTTTCCCTCCCTAAAAAACCTGTGTTTATTACTTTTCTATTAAAAGACCCGGGGCTAGTGGATCTTATTAGCTTCCATTAACAAACATTATCATTATAATACAATCAGCCGGGCGTGTCAATGCATTTTAATAAAATACTTGAATTAATAATAAACCTTTTCTAAGCATAAGCCTTGGGCTGGTGCAACCTTGCCAGGCTTCACTCCTGTATTTCCTTCTAAAATTAATGGTATATCCTCTGGTTTCATCCTACCCAAACCAATTTCAATTAAGGTACCTGCTATTATTCTCATCATATTGTATAAAAAGCCATCTGCAGTTCCATAAATCCTTATGATATTCCCTTCCTTTAGCAGCTCTAATTGACTTATAGTTCTAGTGGTTGTTTTAACAGAGCTTCCTAGTTTTCTAAAGGCTTGAAAATCATGAGTCCCTAAAAAAAACCTTGCTGCACTGCTCATATCATTAATATTCAAAGGATATCTTACATGACACACAAAATTTCTATAAATTGCAGAATTAACTTCTTGGTTTAGGATGGTGTAACAGTAGGTTTTTCCTTTACTATCATATCTAGAGTGAAAACTTTCATCAACTTCTACCGCTTTATGTATCCTAATATCCTCAGGTAGCTTTGCATTTAATGCCTCTCTAAACCTGCTAGCCTCAATGCTGCTATTGGTATGAAAATTACACACGAATTCTTTAGCATGCACTCCTGCATCAGTTCTACTGCAACCTGTTACAGAAAGCTCCTCTCCTGTGATACTAAAAATACTTTTCTCTACAGCCTCTTGAATGGTAGGTGCATTTTTTTGCCTTTGCCATCCTGCATAAGCGGTACCATCATACTCTAAAACTAATTTAATATTTCTCATTATATCACCTTTTTTAAGGCAAATTAGTTCTATTGATTAATACAGTAACTGCTATTAATAAGACAAAAAAGAGCACCGCTATTAAATCATTATAGGTTAATTTTAAAACCTTCATCCTGGTTCTGCCTTCTCCACCTCTATAGCATCTAGCTTCCATTGCCATAGATAACTCATCTGCTCTTCTAAAAGAACTAATAACAAGAGGTACTAGCAAGGGAATCAAGCTCTTTGCCTTATTTATTATATTTCCTGAATCAAAGTTTGCTCCTCTAGCCATTTGAGCCTTCATAATCTTATCAGTTTCATCGATTAGTGTTGGTATAAATCTTAAGGCTATAGTCATCATCATAGCCATCTCGTGAGCCGGTACTACTTTCTTAAATGGATTTAACAGCTTTTCTATACCGTCTGTAAGCTCTATAGGTGAGGTTGTAAGGGTTAATATAGAGGTACCTGCAATCAAAAATATTAGTCTTAAAGCCATAAAGGCAGCTTGCTTTAGCCCTTCATCATAGACTTTAAGGAAACCTAATTGAAATAGAAGCCTTCCACTCTTAACAGTAAATACATTAAGTATGGCAGTAATTATCAAGAGAACTATTATTGGTTTTAAACCCTTATATATAAATTTAGGTGATAATTTTGCTATAGCTAATATAGCTGCCAATAGTAAAACTACAAATATGTATCCACTAAAATTATCAATAATAAATAAATTAATGATGAATACTAGGGATAGGATAATTTTTATTCTAGGGTCTAATTTGTGAACGAAGGATTCTCCAGGCACATATTGACCTATAGTTATATTCTTAATCATGTTATTCACCTTCTTCCAGCTACTTTAGAATTCTCTGCAAGGCTTCCACAGCCTGGCTGGTAGTAAAAATATCCTCTGACAAGTCAAAGCCCTTTTTCCTCAATTCCTTAACTAAATATGTAACTTGAGGTACTGCCAAACCTACAGACTCTAAGAGCTCGCTCTCCTTAAAGACCTCTGCAGGCTTGCCATCTAATATGGCTTTTCCTTTGTGCATAACTAAAATTCTATCGGCCAGTTTTGCTACATCCTCCATGCTGTGAGACACAAGAATAATTGTCATACCATATTCCCTATGTAAGTTTTTAATTTGATGCAAAATTTCATCTCGACCCTTTGGATCTAAGCCTGCGGTAGGCTCATCTAAAATAAGAACCTCAGGCTCCATTGCTACCACTCCAGCGATGGCTACTCTTCTCTTTTGTCCACCACTAAGTTCAAAGGGAGACTTATCCTTATACTTCTCATAGTCCAAGCCTACTATATCCATTGCCCTTTTTACTCTTGAAGAAATCTCTTCCTGTGATAAACCTAATTTTAAAGGTCCAAAGCTTATGTCCTTCTCAATGGTTTCCTCAAACAACTGATATTCTGGATACTGAAATACAAGTCCAACCTTCTTTCTTATTTCGCTAAGCTTAACCTTGCCCTCAGTAATACAGGTGTCATTAACGGTTATTTTTCCACTGCTAGGCTTTAATAAACCATTTAAGTGTTGAACAAAGGTAGATTTCCCTGAGCCTGTATGACCAATTAAAGCTACAAACTCCCCGTCCTTTATCTCCACGCTGACATTATCTAATGCCTTCTTTTCAAAAGGGGTTCCTTCCATGTATATATGTGTTAAATTCTCTATTTTAATTGACATAATGCATTCACCATCTCACTTATTGTTAAAATATCTGTAGGAATATTAATACCCAACTGATTTAGCTCATAGGCTATTTCTGTAACCTGTGGAACATCCAAACCTATACTTTTCATCTCTGGTACTTTACTAAAAATCTCTTTAGGTGTTCCTTCCATCTTTATCTTTCCTTCATCCATTACTACAATTCTGTCAGCCTCTACAGCCTCCTCCATATAGTGAGTTATAAGAATGATAGTAATTCCAGAGTTCTTATTAAGCTCCTTTATAGTTTTAATAACTTCCTTCCTACCAGAAGGATCCAACATGGCTGTAGGTTCATCTAAAATTATGCAATCTGGTCTCATAGCTAAAATACCTGCAATAGCAACTCTTTGCTTTTGTCCACCAGACAATAAGTGAGGGGCATGTTTTCTATATTCATACATATTAACAGTCTTTAAGCATTCGTCCACCCTACGCCTAATCTCATCACTAGGCACTCCTAAGTTTTCAGGCCCAAAAGCTACATCCTCTTCAACTATAGTTGCTACCAACTGATTATCAGGATTTTGAAATACCATACCAGCTTTGCTTCTAATCTTCCATAGCAAATCCTCTTCCATTGTATCCATACCATCAACATAAACCTTACCTTCACTGGGAAGCAATAAGGCATTCATATGCTTTGCAATTGTAGATTTCCCTGATCCGTTATGACCAAGTATAACTAAAAACTCACCCTTTTTTACCTCTAAATCTACACCGGCTATAGCTACCTTCTCAGCCTGACCTTCCTGAGATTGATATTTAAAAACCACATTTTCACAACTAATCATACTATCTGGCATAAACCTATCCCCTTTTTAATCAATGTAACAGCCAAAATAAATCAAGCTGTTTTTCATCTATAGGATTCCAATTTCAACTATTAACTTATGCATGCTCAAATTCTATCATAAATTTAGCTTATATAACATATATAAGTTATGTTTCTTAAGATATACTAAGTATAATCCCCAATATAAATTAGACTGATTTGCCAATCCAATCTAATTTATATTATGGACTAGTAAAGTTATATTCTAGATTTAAGCTTTTCTACATGTAATTTATAGTAACAAAAGGGGGACTAAGTCAGACATATACTTAATCCCCTTAAACCATTTAAACCAATTCAAGAATTACAACTTCTGCTGCGTCTCCTCTTCTTGGTCCGACTTTATACATTCTAGTATATCCGCCTTTTCTTTCAGCATACTTAGGAGCTATATTGTCAAATAAATTTTGAACAACATCCTTCTCTGTAACAAAAGAAAGCACTTGTCTTCTTGCATGTAAATCGCCTCTTTTAGCAAGAGTGATCATTTTTTCAGCAAGAGCTCTAGTTTCTTTAGCTCTAGTAACTGTTGTTTCTATTTTGCCGTGCTTTAAAAAGCTAGTAACTAGATTTCTAAGCATAGCTCTTCTATGGTCTGTAGGTAGACCTAATTTACGCTGTACAGCCATGTCTATACCTCCTTACTCTTCGCTCTCTCTTAAACTCAATCCAAGATCACTAAGTTTCTTTTCTACTTCTTCTAATGACTTCTTACCAAGATTTCTAACCTTCATCATATCTTCTATGGTTCTCTCGGTTAACTCTTGAACAGTATTTATACCTGCTCTCTTTAGGCAGTTGTAGCTTCGGACAGATAGGTCAAGTTCTTCGATAGTCATCTCAAGAACCTTTTCCTTCTTGTCTTCTTCTTTTTCTACCATGATTTCTACATCATTAGCGTGGTCTGTTAGAGTCATAAATAATTTGAAATGCTCAATTAAAATTTTGGCCGATAGGCTAATAGCTTCATCTGTCTTAATTGTTCCATTAGTCCATATTTCTAAAGTAAGCTTATCATAATCTGTAATTTGACCAACTCTTGTATTTTCTACAGTAAAGTTAACTCTTTTAACCGGAGTATATATGGAATCAATAGGAATTGTGGATATAGGATAATCCTCACTTTTATTTCTTGCTTGAGAAACATACCCTCTACCATTGTTGACCATTATTTCCATATATAATTTTCCATCTTCGTCAAGGCTAGCAATATGTAAGTCTTTATTAACAACTTCTATATCGCCATCAGTTTTAATGTCACCGGCCTTAACTTCTCCGGGCCCTTCAGCTTCAATAGTAATAGTTTTTGGACCTTCACCATGCATTTTCAAAGCCAAGGCTTTTATATTAAGGATTAGTTCAGGAACATCTTCCTTAACCCCTGGTACAGTAGAAAATTCATGTAAAACTCCATCTATTCTTACAGCATGAGCAGCAACACCTGGCAAGGATGAGAGAAGAATTCTCCTTAAGGCATTACCTAAGGTGATTCCATAGCCTCTCTCAAGGGGTTCAACCACAAACTTGCCATATGTGCCATCTTCACTAGATTCTACACATTCTATTTTTGGCTTTTCTATCTCTAACATTCACAAACCCTCCTTATTAATTAAATGGCAACCTTATTTTGAGGGCAACTGATTCATTTTTGCCAAGTCTGAACTTTTTACTTAGCTGTATTTATCTCAAACTAAGCCATTCAATGTTAATTCCAAAATACGAATTAGTTATTACTTACTGTATAACTCAACGATTAATGTTTCGTTAATTGGTACATCAATGTCAGCTCTTGATGGCTCAGCGATCACTTTTCCTTCAAAGTTCTCTGGGCTTCCGCTCAACCAATTTGGAAGAGTTTTTGGATTTTCAGCAAATGCTTTGAACATTTCCTTCTGTCTGCTCTTTTCCTTAACTGTAATAACGTCGTTAACAGATACTTGATAAGAAGGAATGTCAACTTTCTTACCATTTACTAAGAAGTGTCCATGAGTTACAAGCTGTCTTGCTTCTTTTCTTGAATCTCCATATCCTAATCTATATACTACGTTATCTAGTCTCATTTCAAGTAATCTTAACAAGTTTTCACCTGTGATTCCTCTTAGTCTATCAGCCTTTTCATAGTAAGTTCTGAACTGACTTTCTAAGATTCCGTAAATTCTTCTAGCCTTCTGTTTTTCTCTTAACTGAAGAGCATAGTTTGATAACTTCTTTCTGTTTGCACCGTGTTGACCTGGTGCAGTGTTTCTTCTAGCTATTGCACATTTATCTGTATAACATCTGTCGCCTTTTAAGAAAAGTTTCATACCTTCTCTTCTGCAAAGTCTACATACAGCGCCAGTATATCTTGCCATAATCTACACCTCCTGTTACTTCTATTATTATACTCTTCTTCTTTTTGGTGGTCTGCATCCGTTATGTGGTATAGGAGTAACATCCTTAATCATTGTTATTTCTAAACCAGCAGCTTGAAGAGATCTTATTGCAGCTTCTCTACCTGCTCCTGGACCCTTAACAAAAACTTGAACAGTCTTCAAGCCATGCTCCATAGCTGCTTTACTAGCTGTTTCTGCTGCCATCTGTGCAGCAAAAGGAGTACTCTTTCTTGAACCCTTAAAGCCAAGAGCTCCAGCACTAGACCAAGAAAGTGCGTTTCCTGCGCTGTCAGTTATTGTAACTATTGAATTGTTGAAAGTTGATTTAATATGAGCTGCACCGTGCTCAACATTTTTTCTTTCTTTTCTTCTTCTTACCTTTTTCAACTTTTGAGCTGCCATTCTATTCCCTCCTTACTACTTCTTTTTCTTACCAGCAATTGTTCTCTTAGGACCTTTTCTTGTTCTAGCATTAGTCTTAGTTCTTTGTCCTCTTACTGGAAGGCCTTTTCTATGTCTAATTCCTCTGTAGCAACCTATTTCTATAAGTCTCTTTATGCTTAATGCAACGTCTCTTCTTAGATCGCCTTCTACTTTAATGTTCTTGATATAGTCTCTTAACTTGTTAACTTCTTCTTCAGTTAAATCTTTTACTCTTGTATCTGGGTTTACTCCAGTTTCAGCCAAGATCTTACGAGATGTTGGTAGGCCGATTCCAAATATATAAGTAAGTCCTATCTCAACTCTCTTCTCTTTTGGTATATCTACACCAGCAATTCTTGCCATTAAAATTTACACCTCCTAGGTTTTGTGTCTATAAGTTCTATTAATTATTTATATAAAGTTTTGGTTAGTAGTTACTCACTACTACAGCCGCTCACCAAAACTAGATAACTGGTCAATTAGCTATTAACCCTGTCTTTGCTTGTGCTTAGGGTTTTCACATATAACCATTACTCTGCCTTTTCTTCTGATAACCTTACACTTTTCGCATATAGGTTTTACTGACGGTCTTACTTTCATAGTTAACCCTCCTTATTACTTAGCTCTCCAGGTAATTCTTCCCCTAGTAAGGTCATATGGAGAAAGTTCTACTGTAACTTTATCACCTGGCAGAATTCTAATAAAATTCATTCTTAATTTTCCAGATATATGGCCTAAAATTTTATGACCACTTTCCAATTCTACTAAAAAAATCGCATTTGGTAAAGCCTCTAATACAGTACCTTGCATTTCAATTACATCTTCCTTTGACATAAGGTAATCAAACCTCCTTTATATGTCATTTAACTGCAAAAAACTTCTTATCGTTGAATTATCCAATCTTTTCCCTGATAAAATATCCTGCTTTATCTCCTCAGCTATTATATCAGTAAAGCGTAGATGCCTCAACTTTTTTTTCTTTGGTTTATTCTCAGGCCTCAACTTTCCATCAGTCAATAGTACATAATTATCATCAATCACGTCTATTATAATATACAATTTACCGCTATCTCTTCCAGCTGTTGAAAGTACTACTCTGCCTAATAGCTCTTCCTTATTCAAAGCCTTCACCTCACTGCTTCCCCTAAATGTACACAGCTTGCATATATGCCATATATGCAATCAAATAATTCCGGTATCTCTTATGAACTTGACGGCTCAGATCTGGCACCTTAATATTAGGTAACACAGCTAATACTTAAAATATCAACTGCCGAAAGTGTAGCATTGTCAGAATCCACTTTGATTATTAGAGGCAATATAATACTACGAATATCGCTTCACTTTTCATAGTTATATATTTATTCTGCAGTTGCTATTTTGTGCAGTTGTAAATTAGGCTTCACTACCTTTAGTATTTGCTGCAAGAGTATGCATACAACCTTACCAATAAGCCTCATGTACTAAATATATACCTTACTACTTGTATTTACTTACAAGTTTCTTCTAAAACCTTTGATATATTTTCAAAAACTTGGTCAATATCATTACTGCCATCTACCTTAAGTAATATATCCTTACTTTCATAATATCCCACTAAAGGAGAGGTTTGAGACAGATATACTTCCAATCTTTCCTTAAGAGTTTCCTCAGTATCATCTTCACGCTGAATAATACTGTTACCACACACATCACATTTTCCTGGTGTTGCAGGAGGATTATATTTTATATGGTAGCTGGCCCCACAAGTGGAGCAGCTTCTTCTACCAGTCATTCTATCTAGAATAAATTCGCTCGGTACATCTATTAATACCACTGCATCAAGCTTTTTATCTAGGCCTTCTAAATAATTGTCAAGAGCCTTAGCCTGTTCAAGAGACCTTGGAAATCCATCTAATAGGAACCCCTTCTCACAATCGCTTTGGCTCAATCTTTCAAGGACTAAAGATATAGTAATTTGATCTGGTACTAAATCACCATTGTCTATATATTCCTTAGCCTGTAACCCCAAAACTGTATTCCTAGAAATGTTTTTTCTAAATATATCTCCAGTAGATATATGTGGTATGTCATATCTTAAACTTATTAACTTGGCTTGTGTTCCCTTACCTGCTCCCGGAGGTCCCATTAATACAATTCTCAATTTTTTCATCCCCGAATATCAATTATTTTAAGAATCCTTGGTAATGTCTCATAACAAGCTGGGACTCTAATGTCCTTACAGTTTCCATCGCTACGCTAACCATAATTAATATTGAGGTTCCTCCAAGAGAAATGTTTTGGAATGATGTATGATTTTGAACTATAACTGGTACTAAAGCAATTATAGTTGCATATACACCCCCAATAATAGCAACCTTTGTTAATACCTTAGAGATATGTTTAGCTGTAGGCTTTCCAGGTCTTATACCAGGAATAAATCCTGCAGACTTATATATGTTCTCAGCCATTTCTTCTGGCTTGAAATAAATTTCCGCATAGAACCATGAGAAGAATACAACCAATAAAGCATAAATTATAGGATAAAAAACTGACTTAGCATTAAAAGGACTATACGCATTATGCTGTATGAATTCAGACCATGCTCTGCCTGGGAAGAACTGAGCAATAGTTGTTGGAAAACTCATAACAGACATAGCAAAGATAATAGCAATAACTGCAGTTGCTGTTAAATTAAATGGTATATGGGATGATTGTCCTCTAAAAGTCTTATTACCTACAGTTTTGCCTGCATATTGAACACTTATTCTTCTTTCAGCCATGCTCATAATTATTACAGAAAGTATCATAATGATAGCTACTAAAACGAACACTATCAACTGAATTAAATTAATAGTCTTAGTATTATATGAAACAAATACTCTTGCGAAAATATCTGGAATACCAGATAGAATATTTATAAATATTAATAGAGAAACACCATTTCCTAAGCCTTTAACGGTAATAACATCACCAAGCCACATTAAGAAGGATGATGCTGTTGATAATGTTATTACAATTAAGAATACAGTTAAAGCAGAACTATCTGAAATTCCATTATAGTTATGAATTATAATGTAAGTTGAGTACGCTTGAATTAGCCCAAGTACAAGAGCAGCGTTTCTTGTATAATTCTGCAATCTCTTTCTTCCATCATCGCCTTCTTTACTTAACTGTTCCAAATATGGAATTGCTACAGTAAGTAATTGCATTATAATTGAGGCATTGATATATGGCACAACACCCATTGCAAATATATTAAATTGGCTAATGGCTCCACCAGTCATTAAGTTATATAAGCTTAAAAATGTATTCTCGTTAGTCTCCATGGCACTTCTAAGGAGCTCTCTATTTATTCCTGGAACCGGTATATGGCTTCCTAGCCTATATACCGCAATCAAGAATAATGTAAATAAAATTCTCCTCTTAAGTTCAGGTACTTTGAAGGCATTTTTGAGAGTTGACAGCATTATTAAATCACCTCAACTTTTCCCCCAGCGGCCTCTATTTTTTTAGCAGCTGTTTTTGAAAATTTAGTTGCCTTTACTGTCAAGCTCTTCTGTAAGTCGCCGTTACCTAGTATCTTAACTCCGTCATATAGTTTGCTTACTATACCTTTTTCAAGCAATACTTCTGGTGTTACAACTGCTCCATCTTCAAAAACATTTAGTCTATCTATATTGATAACTGCATATTCTTTAGCAAATATATTAGTAAATCCTCTCTTAGGAAGTCTTCTATATAAAGGCATCTGTCCGCCTTCAAATCCTGGTCTAACTCCGCCACCAGTTCTTGCATTCTGACCCTTTTCACCTTTACCAGAGTTTCTTCCTAAACCAGATCCGGTTCCTCTACCAACTCTTTTTGGTGACTTCTTTGCACCAACTGCTGGTTGTAACTCGTGAAGTTTCATAAGTTTACACCTCCTGTTATTATTCGTGTCCTTAGGCTAAATAGCCTAATTTTATTTATTATACTTCTTCGATCTTAACCAAATAGTTAATTTTGTTTAACATACCTTTTATTTGAGGAGTATCCTCATGTTCTACTACATTTCCTATTTTCTTAAGACCAAGAGTCTTAGCAGTAGCAATATGTTCTGCCTTTCTACCAATTAGACTCTTAGTTAAAGTCACTCTAAGTTTAGCCAAGGCCTTTCCCTCCTAACCTAGTATCTCTTCAACGGTCTTGCCTCTCAATTTAGCAATTTGTTCAGCAGTTCTTAATGATGCTAAACCGTTGATAGTTGCACTAACCATATTCTTAGGATTATTGGAACCTAAGGATTTAGCTCTAACATCTTTAATTCCAGCTAATTCAAGTACCGCTCTAACAGGACCACCTGCAATAACTCCAGTACCTTCGCTAGCTGGCATAATTAAAACCTTACCTGTTCCAAATACACCTTCTACAGCATGAGGAACTGTGTTATCAACTATAGCTACACTAACTATGTTCTTCTTTGCATCCTCAATGCCTTTTCTTATTGCTTCAGGAATTTCTACGGACTTACCAATACCTACACCAACGTGTCCGTTTTCATCGCCTACTACTACAAGGGCGCTGAACCTGAAGTTTCTACCACCTTTAACAACCTTAGCAACTCTATTTATACTAACAACTTTTTCTTTAAGGTCTAGTGTGCTAGGATCTATTCTCATTTATTTCCCTCCTTCTAGAATTCTAAGCCAGCTTCTCTTGCTCCTTCAGCAAGTTCTTGAACTCTTCCGTGATAAATATATCCACCTCTATCAAAAACAACTGATTTAATGCCTTTTTCAATTGCTCTCTGTGCTACTAATTGTCCAACCAATCTAGCAGCTTCTTTGTTACTTCCCAACTTAGCGCCAAAGTCCTTTTCAACTGAAGAAGCAGCAACTATTGTCTTCTGAGCAACATCATCTATAATTTGAGCGTAAATGTTTTTTTCACTTCTGAATACGCAAAGTCTTGGTCTTTCAGCAGTTCCAGTAACTTTTTTACGCACTCTTAAATGACGCTTCTTTCTTAAGAAACTTCTGTCTTCTTTCTTGAACATCTAAGTCCACTCCTTTCAACTATTTTTTACCGGTCTTACCTTCCTTACGTCTGATTACTTCGTTCTCATACTTAATACCTTTTCCTTTATAAGGTTCAGGCTTTCTCCAGTTTCTAATGTTAGCAGCTATTTCACCAACTAACTCCTTGTCAATTCCCTTAACAACTACTTTGTTTGGTGATGGAGTTTCGAATGTAATACCTTCAACAGCTTCAATTTCTACAGGATGAGAGTATCCAAGGTTCATAACTAACTTCTTACCTTGAACTTGTGCTCTATATCCTACACCTATCAAGTCTAAAGACTTTTGGTATCCTTCGCTAACGCCTTTTACCATATTATTTAATAACGCTCTTGTTAAACCATGTAGCGCTCTATGTTCTTTAGCATCACTTGGTCTTGTAACAACTACGCTATTATCTTCAACAGCAATTTTTATGTCTTTGCTCATAGCCTTTGTAATCTGACCTTTTGCTCCTTTAACTGTAACAACGTTGTCTGGCGTTACAGTAACAGTTACTCCAGCAGGTAAGGCTATAGGCAATCTTCCTATTCTTGACATGATTACACCTCCTGTTAGACTTATCTGGCACAAAGCTTTATGAAGCTTTGCTCCCTTTTATCTTTCCGATACAAATTTTATTCGAGATTTAATATCTCTTTTTTATGTTAACAAGTACGCTGATAGTTCTTATCTGTTTAACCTTGGGTCTACTCATAATTAATGTTTTTAATAATTAAAATAGCACCCTATTTCATCAATAGACCCTAGTACAAGAGCATAGCTCGTGACATTCTTCATGTCACGGTACTCTATGTTACTATAATCTATCTAAATTAGTTATTTTCTAATATAATTTGAGTGTTTTCGAAAATATATTACCAGATGTAGCAAATAACTTCTCCACCTAGTCCTAATTTTCTAGCTTCTCTATCAGGTAAAAGACCCTTTGAAGTAGAGATTATTGCTACTCCAAGGCCATTTAGAACCTTTGGCACTTCATCCTTCTTGCAATAAACTCTTAAACCAGGCTTTGAAATTCTCTTTAATCCGCTAATTATCTTTTCCTTACCTGGGCCATATTTTAAAGTAAGTCTTAGCATTGGAACAACACCGTCATTATATTCCTCTACGTCCTTAATGTAACCTTCTTGAAGCATTATATCTACAATAGCCTTCTTTATTTTTGAAGAAGGTACTTCTACAATTTCATGTTTCGCTGTATTTGCATTTCTCACACGAGTCAACAAATCTGCGATAGGATCTGTCATAACCATTTAATGTGCCTCCTTTCACTACAATGAATAATTACCAACTTGCTTTTCTGCATCCAGGAATTTGGCCCTTATAAGCAAGCTCTCTAAAACAAATACGACATATTCCGTACTTTCTTAACACAGCATGTGGTCTTCCACAAACTCTGCATCTTGTATAAGCTCTTGTCTGATACTTAGGCTCTTTCTTCCACTTTTCTATTATTGCCTTACGTGCCACAATTTCCCCTCCTTATTTCTGAACAAAAGGCATTCCGAGGAATCTTAATAATTCTCTTGCTTCCTCATCAGTCTTTGCTGTTGTTACAAATATTATATCCATACCTCTTACTTTATCAATCTTGTCATACTCTATTTCAGGGAATATAAGTTGTTCTTTAACTCCCAAGGAATAGTTTCCTCTTCCATCAAAAGCCTTGTCTGAAACGCCTCTAAAGTCTCTAACTCTAGGAAGAGCTACATTCATTAACTTATCAGCAAATTCATACATTTTTTGCTTTCTTAAAGTTACCTTACATCCTATTGGCATGTTCTCTCTTATTTTAAAGTTAGCTATGGACTTCTTAGCTCTTGTTATAACTGGCTTCTGTCCAGTAATTATCTGCAAATCATTTACAGCAGATTCAAGAACCTTAGCATTGTCCTTAGCCTCACCAACTCCCATATTTACAACAATTTTTTCTAGCCTTGGAACTTCCATCACGTTTTTATATCCAAACTTCTCTACCAAAGCTGGAACTACTTCGTTTATATATTTTTCTTGTAGTCTTGAACTCATTCGGTTGACCTCCTTTCAAATATTAGAATGTTTCTCCGCACTTCTTACATACTCTTACTTTAGTTCCATCTTCTAATACCTTATGAGCAACTCTTGTAGCATTCTTACAGCTTGTGCAGTATAACATAACTTTTGAGCTGTAGATAGGTGCTTCTACTTGGATTATTCCACCGTTCATATTTGCTCTATTAGGTTTTTGATGTTTTGTAACAACGTTAACGTCCTTTACAATAACCTTACCCTTCTTAGGTAAAACTTTAAGAACTTCACCAACTTTGCCCTTATCTTTTCCGGACACTACAACAACTGTATCTTGTTTTCTAACATGCATTTTGCTTAACAACATAGCCACCTCCCTATCTTATAGAACTTCAGGTGCAAGTGATAATATTTTTGTAAATTCCTTATCTCTAAGCTCCCTAGCAACAGGTCCGAAGATACGAGTTCCTCTTGGCTGTTTATCTTCTTTTATTATAACTGCTGCATTTTCATCGAATCTGATGTATGAACCGTCTGCTCTGCTTAGACCCTTTACGGATCTTACTACAACAGCTTTTACAACATCACCTTTTTTAACAACTCCGCCTGGTGTTGCACTCTTAACACTAGCAACTATTATATCCCCTATATTTGCAAACTTTCTTCCGGATCCACCTAATACTCTTATACACATAATTTCCTTAGCACCAGAGTTATCTGCTACTCTTAGAATGGTTTGTTGCTGTATCATAATTAAACCCTCCTTTCAGTCTATAAGCCATTATTTAGCTTTTTCAACTATTTCAACTAATCTCCATCTCTTATCTTTTGATAATGGTCTTGTTTCCATTATTAATACTCTATCATTAATCTTAGCTTCATTATTTTCATCATGAGCCTTGAATTTTGTTGTTCTATTAACAGTCTTACCATACAATGGGTGACGTACCTTAGTTTCAACAGCTACTACGATAGTCTTATCCATTTTATCAGAAACAACTCTACCAATTCTTGTTTTTCTTTGATTTCTTTCCACAGGACGAACCTCCTTTCAGCTTACTGCCTAAACGCTTTAAGTTCTTCTTCACGAATGATGGTTTTAATCTGGGCTATAGATTTCTTAACCTCTCTTATTCTCATTGGATTCTCCAATTGACCTGTAGCCAACTGGAATCTTAAGTTGAAGAGCTCAGCTTTCAGGTCATTGAGCTTTACTACTAATTCCTGAGGGCTATTTTCTCTTAATTCTTGCAATTCTCTAGCCTTCATTTAACTCACCACCCATTTCTTTAAAATCTCTTCTTGTAACAAACTTGCTCTTTATAGGTAGTTTATGTGCTGCCAATCTCATTGCTTCTCTAGCAGTTTCCTCAGAAACTCCTGACAACTCAAACAATACTCTACCTGGCTTTACTACAGCTACCCAATACTCTGGTGAACCCTTACCGGAACCCATACGAGTTTCAGCTGGCTTCTGAGTAACTGGTTTATCGGGGAAAATCTTTATCCAAAGCTTTCCTCCTCTTTTAATGTATCTATTTATTGCTATTCTGGCTGCTTCTATTTGATTACTTGTGATCCAACCACATTCAGTAGCTTGAATTCCATAATCTCCATAAGCTATAAAATTGCCTCTTGTAGCTTTTCCATTCATTCTGCCACGTTGTACCTTACGACGTTTTACTCTCTTAGGCATTAACATGTCGAATTCCTCCTTTCTTAAGCGTTAACTTCTACCTTTTCAACTTTCTTTTTGGGTAGTACTTCACCTTTATAAACCCAAACCTTAACTCCGATTTTTCCGTATGTTGTATCTGCTTCTGCGAAGCCGTAATCTATATCAGCTCTTAAAGTCTGTAGTGGGATTGTTCCTTCATGGTACTGCTCAGTTCTAGCAATTTCTGCACCGCCAAGTCTACCAGAACATGCAGTCTTAACACCCTTTACTCCTAACTTCATAGCTCTTTGAATAGTCTGTTTCATAGCTCTTCTGAAAGAAATTCTCTTTTCAAGCTGTGCTGCTATATTTTCAGCCATCAACTGGGCATCAGTTTCTGGGCTCTTAACTTCTACTATGTTAATCAAAACAGTTTTAGCTTCCTTCTTATCAGCCTTAGAATTGTTAACTAAAGCTTCTAAGGATTTCTTTAAAGTTTCTATTCCTGCACCGCCTTTTCCAATTACCATTCCTGGCTTAGCAGTGTGTATGTTTACTCTTACTCTCTTTGCGAATCTTTCAATTTCAATCCTTGAAATACCAGCGCTATAAAGAGTTGACTTAACAAATTCTCTTATTTGATTATCTTCAACTAAATAATCTGCAAAGTTCTTGTTATCTGCATACCATTTAGCATCCCAATCCTTAATAATGCCTACTCTTAGGCCATGTGGATTAACCTTCTGTCCCACGCTATTCCCTCCTTCTTACGCTCTTTCTTTAACTACTAGAGTAACATGACTTGTTCTCTTTTTTATGCTAAACGCTCTACCTTGAGCATGTGGTCTATATCTCTTTAATATTGGTCCTGGTCCAACATATGCTTCTGCAACATATAAATCAGATGGATCCATATTATTATTGTTTTCTGCATTAGCAACAGCTGACTTTAAAACCTTGTTTACTACAACCGCTGCATCCTTAGGAGTATACTGCAGAATAGCAAAAGCTTCATTAACATTCTTTCCTCTTATTAAATCAAGAACAATTCCAATCTTCATTGGAGACATTCTAACATATTTAGCTATAGCTTTAGCTTCCATTATAAGCTACCTCCTTCCCAGATTATCTTTTACCTGTAGACTTCTCGTTATCATCATGTCCTTTGAAAGTTCTTGTAAGAACAAATTCTCCTAGTTTATGTCCAACCATATCCTCAGTAATGTAAACTGGGATGTGTTTTCTACCATCATGAACTGCTATGGTATGACCTATCATCTGTGGAAAAATTGTTGAACTTCTGGACCAAGTCTTTATAACTTTCTTTTCACCTTTAGAATTCATTTCATTTATTTTCTTTAAAAGTGACTCTTGAATAAAAGGTCCTTTTTTAGTTGATCTACTCACTATATTGGCCTCCCTTCATAAAACTTAAAAGTTTGGAAGAGAATTTTAACAATTCTCTTCAACTATTTTTCATTTCTTCTCTTAATTATTAGCCTATCTGAGTATTTCTTTGGCTTACGAGTCTTATAACCAAGTGCTGGTTTACCCCATGGAGTAAGTGGGCTCGCATGACCGATTGGTGACTTACCTTCACCACCACCGTGTGGATGGTCAACAGGGTTCATTACAGAACCTCTTACAGTTGGTCTCCAACCCATATGTCTCTTTCTACCTGCATTACCTATGTTCACTATTTCATGAGTTAAGTTTGATACTGTTCCAATAGTAGCTCTGCATTCTATTCTAACGTATCTCATTTCTCCACTTGGTAATCTTAATGTTGCATAGTTACCTTCCTTAGCCATTAGCTGAGCTGATGTTCCAGCACTTCTAACTAATTGGCCTCCCTTTCCAGCAGCTAATTCAACATTGTGAACAACTGTACCTACTGGAATGTTCTTTAATGGTAGTGCATTACCTACCTTTATATCTGCATCTGGACCAGATACAATTACATCTCCAACCTTTAATCCTACTGGAGCTATAATATATCTCTTCTCACCATCAGCATAAACAACTAATGAAATATAAGCTGATCTGTTTGGATCGTATTCTATAGTAGCTACCCTTGCTGGGATGCCATCCTTATTTCTCTTAAAATCTATAATTCTATACTTCTGCTTTGCACCGCCACCTCTATGACGAACAGTGATTTTACCTTGAGAATTTCTACCGCCACTCTTTTTCTGTACTACAACCAAAGATTTTTCTGGCTTATCAGTTGTGATTTCCTCAAATGTAGGCATAGTCATCTGTCTTCTTGAGGGGGTGGTAGGTCTAAATGATTTAACAGCCATTAAAATTCCCTCCTTTTTTAGCTTATCTGGCCTTTGGCCAATAACGGCTTAATTTTTCACTGCTATTGCATTCCTTCGAAGAATTCAATAGCCTTACTGTCTTCAGTAAGCTTTACAATTGCTTTCTTATAGTCTGGTCTCTTTCCTACGTGAACACCAACTCTTTTAGTTTTTCCTTCAGTTCTCATAGTCTTTATATCTTCTACTTTAACGCCAAATACTTCTTCAACAGCTCTCTTTATTTGAGATTTGTTTGCTTTTATGTTTACGATAAAGGTGTATTTCTTTTCCGCCATAGCCGCCATACTCTTTTCAGTAATAACAGGCTTTCTTATTATATCATGGCTATTCATTGTCATTATGCATACACCTCCTCAATTTTAGATACAGCGTCCTTAGTAATAATGAACTTTTCATACTTAAGGATGTCATACACGTTAATGTTGTTAACTGGTATTACTGCAACGCCTTCTATGTTTCTTGCTGACTTATAAACATTCTCGTTTACTTCAGCAGTAACTATTAATGTTTTCTTAGCTTCAAAAGCATTTAGTACCTTAACCATTTCCTTTGTTTTTGGAGCTTCTAATTCAAGACTTTCCAAAACAACGATTTGATTTTCAGCAACCTTGCTGCTTAAAGCTGACTTCATAGCTGTCTTTCTTAAACTCTTTGGTAAAGACATTCTATAGCTTCTTGGCTTTGGAGCAAATACAACTCCACCATGTGTAAACTGTGGTGCTCTATTGGAGCTATGTCTTGCTCTTCCAGTTCCTTTTTGTCTATATATCTTAGCTCCGCCTCCACGAACTTCCGCTCTAGTAAGCGCACTTTGAGTTCCTTGTCTTCTGTTAGCTAAAAGAGCAACAACTACTTGATGCATAGCTTCTTTATTCACTTCTACTCCGAAGACATTATCTGCTAATTGGATATCTCCAACTTTTTGTCCTTCTTTGTTAAATAATCCTACTGTAGGCATTCTGTATCCTCCTTTCCTACTAAAACTAAGCCTTTATTGAATTTTTGATTACTACAAGTCCCTTATTAGGTCCTGGAACTCCACCCTTAATTAATATAGCGTTCTTTTCAGGTAATACTCTAACTACTTCTAAATTAAGCACTGTAGTCTTTACATTACCCATGTGTCCAGGCATCTTCTTGTTTTTGAATGTTCTTGATGGGTCTGATGATCCTCCCATGGAACCTACTGCTCTATGGAACTTAGAACCGTGGCTCATTGGACCTCTTCTAGCTCCCCATCTCTTAATTGTACCTTGGAATCCCTTTCCTTTAGAAACTCCAGTAACATCTACTTTTTCTCCTGCTTCAAATATGTCAACCTTAATTTCTTGACCTACTTCATAAGCACTAATATCTTCTAATTTGAATTCTCTAAGATATCTCTTAACTGGTACTCCAGCAGCTTTGAACTGTCCTTTAGTTGGGTTGTTTACAAGAACCTCTCTTATATCACCAAAACCAACCTTTATTGCATTGTAACCATCTTTCTCAGCAGTTTTCTTTTGAACAACTACACAAGGGCCTGCTTCAATAACTGTAACTGGCACCTTTCTACCATTTTCATCGAATATTTGAGTCATTCCAACTTTTCTTCCCAATATTGCTTTTTTCATTGTTACACCTCCTAAACATATTAGCGGATCGCCATTGCGATCATAATAGTTGGTAATTATATATTACACATTCCTATTAAAGCTTAATTTCAATGTCTACACCAGCTGGTAAATCCAATCTCATAAGAGCATCTACAGTCTTAGAAGATGGGTTTATTATATCTATCAGTCTCTTATGAGTTCTGATTTCGAACTGCTCTCTTGAATCCTTATACTTGTGAGGAGCTCTCAAAATTGTAACTATATCCTTCTCAGTTGGTAGTGGCACTGGTCCAGCAACCTTAGCTCCTGTTGTTTTTGCAGTCTCTACAATTTTTTCAGCTGACTGATCTAAAATTGTGTGATCGAAAGCCTTTAATCTAATTCTGATTTTTTGTTTTGACATTTACTTTCCCTCCTTTTCATGTACGCATTACTTCTTACGCACAACAGCGGACGCTCTGTAAACTGTTCCGGGTGTTTCCACCCTATGTACGTAGAACAACAAAACAGAGTACCGTCGTCGGATTCTAGACCCTGACATACTCATCAAGAATTCCCCCGGAAGCCGGCAACCTCTTGACTCATCACTGTTTGCTTTGCAACTTCTTCATTATACTACATCTTTTTTTGATTTTCAAGATTTTTATAAGATAATACAATATTTTTTTGATTATTTTTTTCACATGCAAATAATGAATTCTTTCATTAACTTATTCAAAAAATTTTTACTTCCTTGCTAAAAAACATCCTCTAAAAATATAATTCCTAAAAGGCTTATTGTCAAGTAGAAATAGTAAGAAGATAGGGCGTCCCCTATCTTCTTACCTATCTCGCTTAAGCTTATATTTGCATGCAAATTTATTAATCTTTTAAATTACTCGATTATCTTAGTAACAACTCCTGAACCAACTGTTCTTCCGCCTTCTCT
>ERZ773359.2909-NODE-2909-length-20623-cov-9.777762_pt1 | contig 20623 bp, 16 predicted proteins | sample MGYA00374955_ERZ773359 | MGnify/ENA primary metagenome ERZ773359 (study PRJEB29098, sample SAMN04486028) | biogas fermenter metagenome | study: EMG produced TPA metagenomics assembly of the Biogas fermentation microbial communities from Germany - Plant 4 DNA1...
ATTGTCCATTTTCTCCAGTTACAAATTTAGAGAGCAATGTCTGCAAGTCTAATGTATTACCTGTTGCGACATCAAAATTGATTTTTCCAGCATCAATACTATTTATTTTAGCATTTGTAATTGCTGCATCGGCTATTTTAGCATTTGTGATTGCTGCATCAGCTATTTGAGCAGTTCCTAAAACAGCATCTTGTAAAACTGCTTCTTGAACACTTAATCTATCTATTTTAGCACTATCTATTATTCCATCTTTAATATGTGCTTTATCAATTACAGCACTTCCTATTTGAGCCGAACCTATAGTAGCCTCTTTTATATACATACCATTAATTTTATTAGAGGAATTATCGTATATTTTATCAACAATATCACTAGCTTGTACCATCTGTTTTAATGTGCTATTTTTTTCTATTACATTTGATATTTCTACTGTTATGTCTAATGGATTACTGTATGACTTATTAATTCCTACCACTTGTGCTTGTAAAATTAAATCTATATCCTCATCAAATACCCAGATAGTTTCTCCTATTTGTAATGGCTTAGTTAAATATTGTGGTAAAACAGATATATCTAACATATCTACACTTGCTTCTACTTTTGGATAACATAATCTTGCCACTTCTTCTAATGCCCATTCATACACTTCTTGAGGGGTGTATAAACTTGTATTTCTAATGGTCATTTCTTTAATAAATTTATCTTTATTTGCTTGTATTTGTTCGTCACTATACCCTAAATCTTTAAAATAAGAAAAGTTTTCGACATAAGGTAAATTTTTAGGATGAGCAGCCATCATTGTTACTTCTCTATCTGTACCCTCATCTGTCCTTCCATATACATATAATCTTGTAACCATATTAGTGCTATCGTAAGATATATTTATATTTTTTAAATCTTTTCTTTTTCTGACATATCTACCATTGTCGATAGGATTAGCATATAATGAAACACTCTTAATTTCTTTTCCATTAACCGTTTCAGTTGAAAATATTAACCTAGCATTAAAATTTTTTGCTATTTCAACTAAATTAGCAAAAACACTTATTTCATTTGTAGATAGATGCCTTCTTTTAGTATTAGGAATATCAGTAGTACCAAAAACCCAATTTGTACCTTCCAATACCCTGCTTATTAAACTCCCCGCAGTTTCAGCAATTAATTCAATTTTACCCACCAATCTATCTTTTAAGCAAACAGCTTCATGCTCGCAATCAACTTTTATAACCATTTTTTCATTATCAAGAATAGGTTTTTTTATTACATAATACTCTCCTTCAAACTTAACTAAATTTTCATTGATTAAATATTTTGATTTTTCATTTTTACAAGGAACTGAAAAGGTTATCTTAGATGTATTATTTATTGTATGTATAATACTTAAATCATATGCTGTATAAGGAGTGTTATCAGTTAAAATTCCTAATATATTCTTATTAGCGTCATAAACCTCTAAATGTATTTTCTCAACCTGTGTTGCATCCATAATTACACCCTCCTTATTTATTTTTTTATATAAATCTACTATTGCAGTTCACAGTTATACTATTGACTGTACCAGAAATAATTTTTATTGTATTATTTCCTACTGGCAAAGAACCAAATTCATATTTATATTTACCATCTAAACATTCAAAACTAGATAAATAATTAGTTTTTACACCAGACACAAACTTATAAACGGTTTCAGTATAAAAATCTATATAAATATCCCCTACAATATTAGTTAATTTAAATCTTTTACTATTTAATGAAAATGTGACATTTTGACTTGTAGTACAGTTTATTTTTACAAGAGGGAAACTTTCAGTATTTCCTGAATTGGTAAAAGAATATGAAGTATTTACAACAGGAGAGGTTTTTGTAAAAACCACATCGTTTATTAAATACCAATAAGGATTATGAGCCACTAAAGTCAACTCTATAAATCCATGTTTTTTATTATAAATATCTATATCCAAAGTGTTTTCATATACAACTTTTATTTTCTTATCATCACCTATATAATTAAACCATTGAGGTTCTTTAGATTTTATCCAATTTACAAATCCAGCCTCATCAAAGTTTTCATTTTCTATAAGAATATGTAAAGTTATTATTCTTGGTTCATAATTCCCACCATAATATACAGCACCATCAATCATATCTAATTGTTCTGTTTGTTTATTTAAATTTGGCAATAAACTAGATTTAACATAACCATCACCATTATATAAAACACCACCAAAATCAGATAATTTTTTATTTCCTAGCTGAAAATCAAAATAACTTTTAAAACTCATGCAATTCCCCCTTTTTTTCTTTTTACAACAATAAAAGAGGAGAAAATATTTCCCCTCTTTTTAAAATGCTGTTCTTAAACCACCTCTATTTAATTCTCTCTTTATTTCTTTTACTATATCCATTTTAAATTTACTAATATCAAATTGAGTTTGATTAACAACATCAAAATTATTATAGAATGTTATATTACTATTATTTGTACTATTATTTATATTATTTATTCCTGAGCCTACTTTATTTAATAATAAATTGTACACCTTTTCAAATTGAGGTAGTGTTTTATATATTAAATCGGAGAACATTCTATTTTGCTCTTTTGTTAAAACTCTTTCTCCGCTATGAACTACAGCCAATTTACCATCGTTGTCATTCCATTCACCTACATCTCCACCTATTTTAAATTTAGCTATCTTGGATAAATCTATCCAACCAATCGCACCATTAATATTATTAGTTCTGCTTAGTGCAGCTCTGCCATTATTCATATTTACTACATATAGCCCTTCAGAAGTAGAAACACCTGCACCCCTCCAAGTACCACTTCCGTTAGAGGTATAAGAATCAACATAAATAGTTGCATTATTATCCGTAACTTTAACTTTAGAGCCTTTTGAAATGCTGGAAGATGAACTGCTACTTTTATTGCTACTTGATGAACTGCTACTTTTATTGCTACTTGATGAACTGCTAGCCCCGCTATAACTACTTGTATTGCCTTTTAAGAAATCATAAGCCGCCTTTACAGAATCTAATTGTTGTTTAATTACATCAACAATACTCTTACCTAGCAACAATGAAATATCTTTAAACTCTTCACCATATTGCAATAACAAATTCTTCATTTCTTCATATTTATTTTGCTGTATCATTTTAGAAGCTTCAGCATATAATTTTTCCTCTTGTAACAGAGCATTATATTTACTATTTATAGTTTCTTTCTTTTCTTCTAATTCTTTTATCTCTAAATTTAATTCCGCTTCTTTAACTTCTTTCTTTAATTCAGCTATTTTTTGCTTTGCGAATGTAGAATCATTCTTTTCCCACAATCTTAATTCTTCTTTAAGTGCAGCCAATCTTTCTTTTTCATTCATTCCTCCATTTTGAAGTCTTTCTAGCTCTTTTTGTTTCATTTCAATTTCTTTTTCAATTGGTTCTAATTCTTTCTTTCTAAGGTCGTCATATTTTTTCTTTAAAGCATTTATTAATTTATTTCTTAGACTTTCAATAGCTTGATTTGCCTCTCTCTCCATTCTTTCTCTTTCAGCTTGATAATCTTTCTCAGCATCTTTTGCTTTTGACGAACCGCTTTTGCCTAAATTCGAACCGCTTTTGCTTAAATTAGGTGTAGAAAAAGATGGCATACCTACTGACATAGATGTATAAAATCCTTCAAAACTAGCCTTCGCTCCAGCTATTGCTGTATTTAAATCATTTATATAACCTTTTTGAATGTTTAATCTGTTTATATATCTACTCTCCGCTCTTAACCCCTCAGCATCAACAGCGGTATTATATTGTCTTATAGCGTTATTAGCTTGGTCTAATAACTGATTATAATTTGCTTGAAGTTGTTGTAATTTACTATTTAATTGACCTAGAATATATGTTTTTGCCTGTGCTAAAGATGTGAAGTTTCTTAAATCTTTTTCATAAGATTCAATATTGCCACCAACATATTTAGATAAAAATTCAGCCATTGGTCTACCTAAAATATTTAGCATTGCTGCTTTTGCCTCGTTTAAACTTTTATATTGACTGGCATCAAAATTATATGCTTCGCTATTTATATCTACAAAATTACTAGCAAATTCATTAAATATTCTTTGCATTTCATTTCCATTAGCTATTCTTGCCTCATACCACTTTTCATCATCGCCAATCATGGTTAAATATGCTTGTCTTTGTATATCTACTTGTTCATTTATTTTTTCATTCAAAGCATCTTGTATAGCTTGAGCATTATGAATTTTACCTATAAGGTCTGGATAACTATCTGCTACCTTTTTAATTATTTCAGGTGTCATCATCTGTGCTTCATTTATCTCATTAATTATATCCCTCATTTTTTGGGCTTCTTCAACTGCTTTTGCAAAGCTTTCACCTGCCATTTCAGGTGTTACAATAGATTCTTTTGCTTTCTCATAAGCAGCTTTTCTATTTTCTTCAATAGAATATGTGTTTTCTTTTATAGCCATAGTTTGTTTTTCAATTGCACTTACATCAAAGCCCAATCCGCTTATTTCTGAATCAGTAAATCCTACAGCCCTCAAGGCGTTAATCGCACTAATCCAACCTTGAATTGCCTGTTGAGCATCTTCCATTTCTTGAGTTACTCTCTTAAACTCATCAGCATCTAATTTGGTTTTAATTGTGCCTGTGCCACCTTGAAATCCATTACTATAATCTCCTTTATAGGTGTAAGTTTCAGTTAAATATTTTTCACCTTTAAGTTTAGCTAATTCCATTCGTTCATATTTATCTTTTGCTTTTTCATATTTACCTATAAGAATATCTATTTGCTCATTTTCTTCTGCAAATTTTAAAGCATTGCTTTTAATCATTTCCTTTTTAAGATTTATTTGTTGCTGAATTAAATCATTGTTATTTGCTATTGCATTACCTTCGGCATCGAAACCAGTGGCAGTATTTGGCAATATTTCAGCCATTTGCTTTTGCAAATCTAATAATTCCTTTTCTAAAATAGCTCTTTCAGCCTTATCTTCTGTATTATTTATTTGACCTATCTTATTGTTAATCTGCTCTTGTAAACCAATCGCTTTAGATACATCTGAAGCATCCGCTTTCATTGTTTCAGTCATTTCTCTATTGAAATTTCTCAATTCGTCTTTGGCATTAATTATTTTTGAAGTAAGCTTAATAAACTTTTCTATTAAAAAAGATATAGCCATACCAACTCCAAAAGTCATTGCACCTTTTAATAAGGTAAATCCTGCGGCGGCAACTTTAGATGCAACCCCAGAAGATTCTATGGCATTAGCAAACCCTTTCAACCCAATCGAAGCAGATTTAGCTGTAGTGTCAGCGGCTTTCATGTTTACTATCAAATCTTTAAAAGCTGTATATGTCCTTTTTATATTATTAATTAAGTTTTCGCCATAATATTTTGCAATCGTATTAATACCACTGAAAGATTGTATATTTTTAATAGCGTCTAATGCTGGAATATTAATTTTCTTACTCAATAATAAAATCAATCCCGCTACTACCGTCTTAAATCCTGTTAATTTTGAAATAATTCCAGTTAAAGATATTCCTAAATCTAAAATACCTTTAATAGTATCATCTTCTATTAAAGTTAATTTGGTATTATTTAAATTAGCCATCATTATTTTCCATTTTCCTGTTATGGAATCTAATGCCTTTTCATTTTCAGCTATAGCCGACCCCTGTGAATTTAATGCCTTTTCACTTGCTTCAATAGCTATGTCAAAGTTATTCATCAATGATACAAATTTTGAATAGTGTTGTGTACCACCAATAGCCTGTGCTACTGCTATCTGTTGTATTTTACTTAAATCATCCCATCTATTATATATATCAACTAAAATATCATCATAATCTCTAAAATCGCCTGTTAAGTCTCTTACTTGAACCCCGATTGTATTTAGCATTTCTTCAGCTTTGCCAGCATCTTCCACACCATCAGAACCAATTCTAAACATTCTAGAAATAAACGACTTTTGTGCTACACCTGCCTCGCTTCCAGATATACCTGTTGCACTAACTAAAGCGGTAGTATATCCATTTAATTTATTTAATTCTATACCCGCTTGGGTAGCGGCAGAACCTACAGCTCCTATGGCTTCAGCTAAATCTTCTGCATTTGTACGATAGTTATTTTGAATTTCATTAAATTGGTCTAATACATTCATACTATCTTTTAAATGCAAATTCATTGATAATATGGTTGTATTTATCGCCTTTGCAGCATCATCAGGAGAAAAAGATGTAACATTACTTGCCAAAGTAGCCACTTCCGTTAATTCTTTTATTAAATTTTCATCTTTTGTTATTCTACCAAATTCCGCCATAGATAACATTACATCTGGAGCTAGTTTTCCGAATTGAGTTGATAATTCCATAGCGGCAGATTTCATATCTCTTAATGATTTAGCCGACATATCTGTTACTTTATTTAATTCAACCATTGCTTCATCCATTCTTCCAATTTCTCTTATAGAATCAACAATAGCTTCTTTTGTTTGCATAACAGCATTTGCCGAAATATACCATTCAAAAAACTTTTTAGTATTATGAGTAATTTTGTCTATCCAACTAACATCATGATTACCCACTTCGGCAGCTTTGGAGTTTACTGTATTTTTTAATTCTTTCCATTGCAAATCTAATTCTTTTATTTCTTGGCTTAAACCATCTAATGATACATTATTTAATCTTTTAACTCTATTTTCAAATTCTTCTACAGACTGATTAATTTCACTAAAACTTAAAGGTTTTGTATTCTCTCTTTTTAACTTTTCTAAATTAATCCTATATTTTTCTTGTGCTAAAAATATTTTATTTAATCTTTCAGCCTCATCTCTATCTGATTGTGCTTTAGACTTCTTTATTTTTTCTAAATCTTCAGCACTTTGTTTTAATTGATTAAATGATTTTTTTAAAGAATTAATTTCCTCTTTAACTTTAGAAAAGCTTAAATTTTTTAATCCATTTAATCTTGTCTTAATATTATCTATTTGCTTACTAACACTAGAATCTGCTAATGTACTAGCACTTACCTTGCCACCTAATTTTTGAAAAGCAAGGTTGAAATCCTTAATAGTATTGGAAATTTCCAATGCCTTTTTGTGAGCCTCAATAGCTGAATTGTCTACTACTGTTTTGCTTTGCAAAACAAAACCTTTTTTATTGTTCAACTGCTCATATTGGTATCTTAATTTTTCAATAGCTCCACTTTGCTTTTGGATTTCAACTGTAAAAGCTTCTACATCTCTTTTATTTTTACCTATATTAGTAACTTTAACAAAATCCCCATTACTTCCAAATTCTTTTTTCATTGCTTTTACAATCGCTGAATATCCCCTACCAATATCCTCAAATTCAAACTTAATTCTTTTAGCTGCATTTTTAAGATTATTTGCTGTTTTTTCTAATTCTTTCTCTGTATCATTTTTATTGGTAATTTTAACATTTTTAATGTTTTTCTGAACATTATCTACTAAACTATTAATTTTATTAGCAACACTTTTATAATCTTCTAGGGATATACCAATTTTTATATCTAAATCGCTATTGCTATTTTGAATACCTTTATTATCTGCCATTTAATCACTCCTTTCTTTGAAGGGTAAAAAAATACTAACTAAGACATTAGTTAGTATTTTTTATTTATTTTATTGCTTTTTCTATTTCTGCGATTATCTCGTTCTTCTTTTCTACTAATTTTTCTTTGGCTGTTGCAAAAACTGGTCTAGGCGGTGGCTGTCTATTCCAAGTATATCCTTCGCCATACTCTATTACTGCATCAATTCTATCGCCATACATATCGTGTGAACCCGTAGTTACATTTTCAGTTAGAAATACAATCTTATCTTCATAACTGTCATCTATAGAAGTTTTTAAATTTTCTCGGTCTTTATAGCCTCCATTTTCTCCTCGCCTCTCATATACATTGGGCTGAAAAGCCCCTTTATACACTTCTTCATCTATAGCTTCTAATAAAATTTCTTTTGATATATCCTCTATTATTTCACCTGCTTCTTCAGCCACTTTTGATAAAACAGCCTTTTGCAATCTTTCATAAATTCTAGTAAAATCAGCCACTTATTTAAAATCTCCAATTTTTGTTGCTTGATTGTCGTATTGATGTAGCATAGCCTGTCTTATACCTTCAGGTCTTTCAGCAAAAGAAACCAAATTATTATACATCATATCAAATATCTCATTGCATATTTCTGTTATCTCGCTATGCACCGCTAATAATAATCTGCTAGGCTGTTTTAATATTTTCTCAATTTGCTTTCTGTCTTTTTCATTATCATAATCAAGATTTAGCTCAATATCTGTTAATTCTTCTAGTAATTCTAATAGAAACTTATCTCCATTAATTGATATTTCTGTTTTATTAATATTTTCTTTAATGCTTTCATTTATTAAATTCATTATTTTTTCCTTTTGTTCTGTACTTGGTTCATATATTGTCACTATCTTTAGTCCGAATTTTTCTTTTACTTCATCAAAATTATCATAATAAACTTTAACTTTTTTATTAAATTTTTGTGTTACTATACACCTAATTTCTTTTTCCTTTTTTCCTAAATCACTAAAATTTAATGCCATCTTACATCTCTCTCCTTTTAATATTTTTTATAATTTTATTTTTATTTACTTCTAAAATATTTTTATATTTCACAAGTAAATAAATAAAGGGAGAATTTTCTCCCTTTATTAAAATTATTAACTTAATGGTATAAATAATAGTTGACCCAAAGAAGTTCTACCATTTTCTAATTGCATTTTGATTGTAGTCTTAGATTGCGAAGCATCTCTTTCAGATTTTGTTGCGTCTTCAAAATTACCATCTAATACTCCTTTATAGAAAATATATTGTTTCTTAAATCTAGGTGTTCTATTTCCATCGAATACCAATCCTTCTAATACAACTTTAAATGCTTTAGCAAATTTTTCTGTATCAAAATCTACTGATAAAGCATCGGCTGTTGTTTCATATTTATATCCTGTTACTAATATTAAATCTCCTGCATTGACACCAGTAGAAAATTCAACAGTTTTACCTGTAATAGTACCAGCTACATCAGTATAAACTCCATCTTCACCCTTTTTCATAAATCTTACATCTTCTGTTTCTTTAGGAGTTTCATCAAGAGTAATTTCTACAGAAGTTAAATTACTAACAGCTGTATAAATTTTAGGTAAATGCCAAGCTTCAGCCTTACCTTTTAATATTTCAGTTCCTTGCTTTGCAGCAATCCAATCCAATCTAGTTCTAACATCTGTTAAATCTAGCGAAATACTCTTGCTTGAAGGAACATCCGTTAATAATTTATTACCCACACCCGCTCTTACCTCTTTTATATCTTCGCTGAATTGTAAGTTTGTATCAACAACAGTATCGGTATATAATTCCAATCCAGTTGTAGGCTCAATTAAATATACTTTATATACATCAAAAGTATATAATTCATCCATAATATAGTCATTTTTTGGTTTAGTCATACTTATTCCTCCTTTATTTTAATATTTTATATACTATCAGAAGCCCTGCTGTTTTCTTTTTTAATTAGAGCTTCCTCAGGATTTCTATATAAATCTATAACCTTGCTTATAAAAGGTATAGGCACGTCAACCCCTTGACTTCTCAACAGCATTATATACAGTTGTGAAATTATAAGAGATATTCTACTAGAATCTGCCATTAACTGATAGTAGGTGTAATTTTTTAACTCACTAGGATTTATGCCTTTAAAATTAGACACTAATTGACAAATACTTTCAATATCTACTTCTTCAGCATTTTTTGCTCTAGTTTCTCTTGCTAAATCCAACCATTCTTGCATTAAATCATTTTCTTCGGTTAATGGTTCGTATAATAAATTTTGTTTCATAATAACTTCTCTATATATATCAAAATTGTATTTATTAACTTCAAAGCTTGTACCTTTTACCCTAAACCCATATTCTTTATTTTCTTTAGGTATAAATTCAATTTCATTTTTTAAAGTTATCTCTAACAATCTACTAAATTCTAATATAAATTCTGTTAATTTTTCTTCATCTCCCACAACCTGTTTTATATAAAAATCAAGTAAATATTCCACATCTATTTTTAATCTATTTTTAAAGGTTGTTTTGCCAAATACAATATATTTAAAACTTAATGCTCTAAATTCTTCAATTTCGCATATGCGAACAGGATAAATATTTCCTATTCCTATTACAAAAGTTGGTTCTCCTAAATAATCATTTAACATATCTATCACCTATCATTATTACAATATACACATATTGGAAAACTATAAACTATTGCTTTATTATCTTCATAAATCCATTCTTTTCCTATACCATCCACTCTAAATTTGTATGCACCAATGCTATCAATATAAGGTTCTTCTACATATTTATCATCTAATTCCTCAATGATTTGTTCTGCAATTTTATATATCCTTTCTTCGCCAAAAGGCAATTTATTAAATAGCTTGGGACAAGCGATATCTACCATGAATGTTATTTCTCCCATTTTACCTCTAAGGTCATTTTTATAGTTGTGGATAAAAATAAGAACCTTTTTCTCTAAAATACTATCAGTATTATTTAAAGTATAAGGGATAATATTAGCACTCTTATTTAAGTCCTTTATATCTTCTATTAATGATTCTTTTATGTCTGGTTGATTTACAGCCACACCTGAATAATTTATGCTTGTTAATTCTAATGGTTCGTAAGTTAAATATTTACAATATCTCTTTATAGATTGATTGTTGTCTATTTTTTTTACTATATAATTTTTTAAATCCATTAGAGGCTTTAATTTTCTTGTTTTATTCATTACTCCGTTTAAATCCACATTATCACCTCTTAATCTATAAGAATATTTTTTCTAGTAAGAATAATATTATCCCTACTTGCAATTATTGTATTTTTCTTAAACTTTTTACCTACTATAGTACAACTTGTACCATCTTGAGATATAATTTCAGCACTAGAATTATCAATTAACTCAAAATTTATACCCTCATCATTAATAAAATAAACTTCTTGAGTGCCTATTTTAATTGTGTCTTTTCCATATATAATTGGTATTTTTTCTTCGCTTTCATTTGGCAGGGAGATTGAATTGCTATTTTCATAAGAATATCCAATATTATTAACTAAATCATCACCTTCCATAAATGGAACTTTTAATACTAAGTATTCATATAATCCCGAAAATTCAGTTGCATTTATATCTACAACTTCAAAAATTTCCTCTTTAGAATGATTGAAAATAAACCTAGTTTTTAATTTAATATTTTTAGTTTCATTGGTCTTTTTTACTTTTATCCTAGCAAAACTACTATATTCAGATATTTTTCCCTCATCAATCTCCTTATCATAATACTCAAAAACACATGGAATAGCACAAGCTACTCCTTTAAGATTAATAATCTGATTACACAGCTTTACTTCGGCTTGCAAATAATCTATTTTATCTATTATTCTACCAGTAACAAGGTAATGTTCTTCTTCATTATCTTTATTATAAAATTCAATTAAACTACCATTTTTAATAGAATTTAATTCTGACAAGACCACCACCTTACTATCTTTTTCTTCAATTAATATTTTTTTATCTATTCCATCTATCTTCGCATCTATACCATCAACAGTATTAGATATTAAAGCAAATTTAGATACAGTTTTCTCTCTTAATTCATTATAATTATTAACTAATTCTGATAGGTGATGTCTGTCAAAATCTAAAACTTCATAAGTATTATTCATTTTCATTATATCGTCTAAACTTCTATTCATCATAATAAATCCCTATTATATCTAAATTATTATATTTATTTGTCAATCTATCCCTACAATTATATTCTTCTAATTTAGCTTTAAAATTTTCATATTTGAAATTAACTAAATCTATCAAGGTAGTTCTTTCTCTTGATAATGAAAAAATTGCTTTACCCTGTTCTCCCACATACTCTTGTTTTCGATTTACAGCTGCTAACTGCTCTTCATAATATTTAACAACCATCAGGTCGCTTATTAAATCTTCTTCAACAAGCGTTAAATCAAAATTAAACTTTTCTAATTCGTCATCTTTATCTAAAAAAGAAAGGTTTGTATATGGATTAATATTAAGTTGTATTTCAGTTATTGCATTTTCAAGCAAATAATTTGCTCTCTTTTTCATTATTTCCTTAGCTTCATCTTCAGATAAATTTCCATATATAAAAAATTTCTTATCTTCTTTTATCTTATCAAAAAACCTATTTCTTATATTTTCATAAGGTGTCCCCATAATATACACCTCCAAAATTATTTCTTATCTTCTTCTTTGTTCTTTCCTCTGCTCTTTTTACTCCTATTCTTTGAAACAGTAGGTGTTACAGTTAATTGAGTTTCTTTAACACCTTCTTGCAATTCTTCTTGTCTTGCTCTTATATATATAGCAACTTTGCTAGAAATATCATATTCATTTGTATTTTCTAGCATTGTAAGTATTGCAGCGAATTGATTAATTATATTAATATCTTTTATATCTAATATTTCTTTAATTATTTCATCTGTTGGATTTAATATCATTTCTTCTATTTTTTCTCTAGTGTAGAAATTTTTAAATCTCCTTGAATCTATTCTTAACTCTTTAAGAATTTGCTCTTCGACATCCTTGCCAAATCTTACTTTCCCAGTCTTAAATACAGAAGATATTTTATTAATATACTTTATATCAGCCCAAGTTACATAACAAGGTATTACACCTTCTTCGTCATCTACAGGTTTTTCTACTATATATCCCATTCCATTTCTTTCAACAGTAGGTAAATATATATCATTATCAAATTCTGTATACACTTCGATTAAATCATTATCTTTAAACATTACTTTTCTCCCCTTATCTTATTTTTATAATTTAATTATATTTAAAAGGGGAGGGGGATAACCCCTCACCCACATATAAACTGTATTACAATAATTAATTTGTTGTAATAATTAATTTAGAAATTTTATCAATATGAGTGATTGCATAAACAAATTCATATCCTGTAAATTTTAATGAAATAACTTCTCTATTGTTATCAGGAGTTTGTAATACTCTTAAATTACCTCTCATAAGCATTTCACCAATCTTATCAGATATTCCGTAAATTGTCTTTTCAGGTAAAACTAAAGAACCATCTCCAAGTTTCTTAGAAGCATTAAAAGAAGCTATGTAAACACCGTTATACATATCTAATATAGAACCAGCGTATAGTTTATCTTTCATAGATTCAGATAAGAATTTATCATATCCTTGCATATTCTTAATTCCTCTAAGAGTTGTAGATAATCCTATCATCACTCCATTAGTTCCATTATCTTCGATATATCCAGCAAAATTATCCATCGCCTCTTTAGTTAATGCTCCTGCACATTCAAAGAAGTTATTTCCACCATTTTGTACTAAAGAATCAATGTGATTAAATACAGCCTTAAATTTAGCTAATTCAAACGCTTCAATAGCGAAAATAGTCAATTGAGCTATTGTTAAAGCTCCATCTCTTCTTAAATCACTCATTCTAATTTCAGTTTCAATTTGAAGGTGTTTAGAACCTCTAGTTCCTCTGGTAAAATCAATGTAAGACTTCTTAACATTACCACCTTTAGCAGCTTCTCTAGCAACTAAAGTATTCTTAGGTGATGCCACTATGCCAAGTTCATCAAATTCTCCCATTGTACCTTCGTTAAATAATCTTGCAAGAATTTCAGAAGGCGTATCAGCTATTTCAGGTTCAATAACCTTTACTAAAAATTGTGATAATTCCACACTTCCTAATCCTGATATTGCTATATTTTTAGCAAATTCATTTACCGCTTCTGAAATTTGCTTTTCTTCTTCGCTTAATTCCATTTTTGCTACTACTTTTTCAGCCCAGTTTCTCATTATTCCCTTTTGAGCCATATATTCACTTAGTTCTATTTTTGCCATTTTTATTCCTCCTTTATTTTAATATTTTTAATTGTGTTATTTTAAAACCTTAAATCCTAATAACTTATGTAAACCTGCATCCATTATCCAACCCAAAGATAATAAGGTTGTTGCTTCTTCGCTAGCGACCAACTTACCATTTTCTACAGTTAGATACTTTCCAGCAGCAGCTTGCACATCAGTTAAATTCCCATATTCAGTTGTGGCATACATTTCATTTGGTAATAATGTTACCACTAAACCAAACTCTCCTGCTTGAATAGTATCTTGTGTTACATCATAATCAGATACAGCTAATCCCATAGCTGATTCTTGAGTTATAGTAAAATCTTTATTTACTATTCCATTAACCTCAGCTAAATTTGCAGCAGGTTCAAATTGACCTGTAGCTTCATTAACTTTTATAAATGTACCTCTTTTAACTTGTACTTTTGCTTTCTTTTCAGCATCAACATTTTTTCCTTCTATACTTTGTAAAACTCTTAACATCTATTATTCCTCCTTTATCTTATTATTTTAATATTTTATTTTTTTAAAAAATCAAATATTGGATTTCCTTTTTGGTAATCATATTGATTTAAATTTATATCAACTTTTACCTGTTTTTTAACCTTACTAATTTCAATTTCATTTTCTTCTTTTTCATTTAATTTTTGTGAAGCATATTCAACAACTTTTTGTCCTATATAAGAATTAATTGCCTTTTCATCTAATTCTTGTATAGCTCTCTTTAATTCTTCTGAAGTTTCAATTTCTTCTTCAGTAACATATTTGCTAGATAAAGCCTTTTGTTTTAAAACTTCTCTAGCTTGTGCCAATTCAGCCTCTCTAGCTTCAGCTTCAGCCTTTTCAACCTTTTCTTTATAAGGAATTAAATTAGATATTTCTTTATCTTTTTCAGCCAAAGCAGTTTCGTTATTCTTAATAACTTCACCTAATTTAACTATTTCTTCCATCTTAGAAGATAGTTCTGCTTCTTTTTCTGATATTTTCTTATTTAATTCAGCAATTTCAGCTTCTTGTTGTGCTTTTGGCACAAATATCATTTTAACATTCTCTTGGCTTGTAATAGCTACAGTATCATCAGAGTTTACAACAAAAGTAAATTTGACATAATCTTCTACTTTACTATCCTTTCCTCCTAACTTTGCATAAGCAATAAAATCATATGGATATATTAAAATGCCATAAAAATATTTTTCTTCTCTTTCTAATGCGTATATAGCTCTTACAACCTTTGACCTTAAATCTTCATCACTAATAGAAGATGTTTCAATATTTTTATTTTTATTTTTATTTTCATCCACCATTTCTTCTCCTCCTTTTCTTATATTTAAATCATTTATAGCTATATCGCCACTTAAATCTTGATAAGTAGCAATAGATAACTCATATTCTTGATTTTCTTCCTCGCTTATTTCTAATGCTCCCGCAATCGGATAGGCTGGACGAACATTTGTCCCAAGCATACAATTACCCAACCATTTTAACCCCTTTATCCATTTATTTTTTCCTTCATAATAACATTCGTCATAAAGAATCTCCCAACTTGTCCTCAATTTAGTGCCAAGCCTTTCTATAACTTCAATAACCCTTGGGTATCTTTTCCATATTATAGCTTCTGCTACAATACATTTTTTATTTTCTCCATCTATTTCTATTTTTTCAATCCAAACTTCTTTATGAAATCCAACTGCATTTGTGTCAAATTCGTATTCTTTAGTAATATTTCCATTTTTATCAACTACATTTTTGATTTTTAAATTATGCCCACTAAAATTATAATCACCATTGTTGTCTTTAATTACTTTAGTAACTACTGCCTTATCTTTAATACCGAACTTTTCTTCTTCGGTAATATCAGATTCTTTTATGCCCACATTATTATGATTAACCTCATCAAGAGGGCAGATTAAAAATTTTATTTTTAAATCATCATTTTTATCTGTTGACATTTCTAATACTTGTCCATTTAAAATTAAATTATCCATTTAATCACCCCCTAGCTAATTTTTTTTGTGCTTCATATCTAGCCTTATCTTGTAATTTTTTATCTTCATCTCGATTTTGATTTTCTTCAGATTTAGAATTTTTCTCATCTTTATTATTCAAATCATCATTTATCTTATTACCGCTAGAATTGTATGATGTCATATGAGGCTTAAATACTTCGGTATCTAGATTATAAGTTTCTCCATCAATTTCAAATTCATTTTCTTCAATTCTATTTCTAATTTCTGTTTTAAAATCAAAATCACTTCCAAGAACTTTAAATATAGTTTTATAAGAAACTCCTATCTTATTATATAGTAAATCTATTAATTTAGCCTTAGAATCCTCATCTAAATAGTTAGTAGACTGGATACTAATTGTAGGAGCATATATTATATCAATACCATTTTCCATACAAACAACTTTGTAAAATTTATTTATAATCTTTTCCAATCTTTTGCTTATTTTATTTACTGTTTTTAATAATTCATCAACATTTACATTTACAGTATTAAAAGAGCTTTTGCTTTCATTAGTTAAGAAGCCAATACCTAAAGCATTAAAAACTCTATTCCTATTAAGCAAAATATTTTCAGGATTAGTCTCTACTGTTTGAGGTTCTATAATTTCTAATTTTTCAACATAAGGAGGTGAAGTTATTAAAACGGTTTCCTTCTGCATAGCAGTTAATAAACTTCCATGAGCATATCCTATTTCGTTAGGAAATTTAGTAGTTTTCTTAGAACCTTCTTGCATAGTTAATAATTCTTTTCTTAAAACTTGATGATAAATCTTTTTAGATTTTGCTATTGCATTATTTCTATCAACTTTATCATAAGTATCTAATAATAATTGTGAATTTAAAGCCTTAAAAATAGGACTTAGCCCATAAATCCCTCTAAAATTATTTATTCTATTAACCCCTGTTCTGCTAGGCTCTAAAAAGCATAGATTGTCTTTAACCTTATAAGCACTTACAACTTCTTCAGGATAATTTTTTAATATTTCTTCTTCAATATTTTTACTTAGCTGAACAGTTGATTTAGATTTCAATTTAGAAAACTTATTTTGAGCTTGTTGTAATGTTTGTTTTAATTTATCAACATTAAAAGTTACAATAGGCTCATTATCAATCTTATAATCTGTTATATTTAATATTCCCAATGGATATTTTTCTATAACATATCCATTATTAGAATTACCCCTTAAATACATTATAAAATTACCTTCCATATAGGTGTACAACACATTTTCTCTAATTAATTCCTCTAAATCTATTTGCTTATTAAATTCTTCAATAATAGTTTCAACTCTTTCTTTATTTTTCTTTACTCCTCTTTTATTTGGGAGATTAGGATAATTTAAGGAATAACTTGTATTAATATTATTTTCAATAACTTCAACTACTCTGCCAATTATGTCATCTTTATTAACATAATATTGAATTATACTATTAATTTTTATAATTTTATCTATATCATTTTGTGGATTTTTAGCTAATTCCAACAATTCATCATAAGTAGTAACATATGCACTACCTTCACTTTGAAGAACTTTATTATATAAATGCTCATTAGATAAGAAGTTTAATGCCGCTGTATCTAAGCCAGTATTAAATGTTCCTTCTTTAAGTTCTTCATTATTTATTTCACTTAAAACATAATTTCCATTTATATTTGTTAAAACCTTTGTCTTTCCATTTTTTAATTCACTTACATCAACTTCAACTTTTTTCTTCTTCTTCTTCGCCACACTCTCACCTCCTATATAAAAATTTAAATATAACTATATCAGAATTCATATGAAAATTCTCATATAATCATATTTTTATTATAATTATTTAAGAGTATATCATTTAAGATGATATACTCTTAAACTTTCCACACAAAAGAACTAACGAACATTGGCATATCTCCCCAATCTTCATCTTCATCATTATTAATTAAATCTTCTTCTAATATTTTTACAAGATAATTCCCCATTGCTAAAGAAATATATCTATCTTTAGTCCCAGTTGAAGGTTCTTCTAATGCTAAATATCTACCCTGTCTAATCACTTGTTTTAAATTAACCATTTCATTTATTAATAAGTCTGTCTGCATATAAGGAACTTCAAAATCAACCTTTTCTTCAGTTGAGGCTTTATTGTAGAAGTCTTGCTCATCTAAATAATCCCCCGCCTTAACAACATTTGATAATAATTTTAATCTACCTTTATCTACTACATCTGCCATAGCATAGTGCATCTTTTGATTTATTTCTAATTGTCCTTTAAATGAAAAGACAACTGGCGATGCTTCTTTATTTTTAACTCTTGAAGCCACATCTTTATCGTTAAAGCAAGTAAAAGCAGGATATTCTATATCTCTTTCTTCATCATAAATAATCTTACCTAAATCCTCAAAAACATTTAATCCTGAATTTTGTGTATCTAACACAAGATAATCAGCTTCAAAATCATAAAACAATCTTTTTATCTTTTTAGCTTGAATTTCAGTGTTTTCTCCACCAAATACCTCAATATAAGGTACTTGTCTTTCATAATAATCGCCATTTGGCAACCCTCTAATACAAGTCGCCACAGAGTTGTCGTTTTTATCTCCAGATACCATAGCAATATCGACAGATAAAATCCTTACTTCTCCTGCAACTTTAGGTATGGCAAATTTATTCTTTTTACCATTACAATACTTACCATCAAACCAGTATCTAGGATAAAATGATTTCTTTAAAACTTGCAGTTTATCTAACTTATCAAAGATATAGAATGGATTTTCACTTGAACCCACCATTTCATTCTCATATTCCATAGCAAAAGCTAATGTTCCTAGCTTTTTCTTTTCTCTCATAAGCTGTTTTCGTGTTCTTATACCATGTTTAAGCGTTATGGAATAATCATAAGCAAGAAAAATGGCTTCGGATTTATTATACATATCCTTAACTGTCATTTTTATTAAATTTGACATCCAATGAGCAGCAAAATAAGCCGATGATATATATATTTCAATAGGCTCTTCTACTAAATGCTCATATTCAGACTTCTTTAAATAATCAGCCTGTCTAATATACAAGAAAGGTGATAATACAGTATCTATTATATTTTTTCTAATCATACGAAACTCTTCATATATAAGCATAGTTGCACGAATCCCTCTTGCATTATCACTTGCAGGTACAACTATTATTGAAGAACCATTCCAAAATGTTACTTCTGTTTCATTTTGTCCTGTTCTTATATCTTTAATTTCTCTAGCTAAATTTGGCGACTTAGGAATTAATTCCTTTTTAATCTTTTCACTAACTATAAGCGATGCTTGTTTTTTAGTGGAACTTGCTATAACAACCCTAGTCTTTGGATATAAAACACATCTAGCACAAGCAAAAATAGCAATACAGAATGATTTAGCAGCAGCTCTACAAGCTACAATTACAACTAAAGGAGCTAAATTCATCAAATAAACCATTATAACTTGATAAAGATGCAGTTCTATACCAAAGTACATTTCAATAAATCTATGAATATTTCTTCTAAAAAAAGTATTCCAATCAATTACCTTTTCTAAAAACTCTGTGTCATTTAAAACATTTCTAGTGGTTTTTCTTTTAAAATCATTTAAATTACTCTTTGCCATTTAAATTACCTTAAAAAACTATATCTTCATCAGAAGAATTTTTAATATTTTCTTCTAATTTATTTCCATAATCATATTTTTCTGATACTTCTTTTTCCATAAAACCACTAGGTTCTTCAATACTAAATTCTTTATCATATTCTTTCGTTTTAGCTAATATATTTTTTAATGGTCTAAATACAAATCTATTTAAATAATCCAATAAACTATCAAAATCAAAATAAATCTTCTTATTTTTAAAATGTTCAGAAGGTCTTACTGTTTCTATTGTTTCAATAAATTTTCCCCACATTTCATCGCTATTGCTTTGATTTGCGTCTTTAATATCTTTAGGCACAACATCGGCATTTGACATAAATCTCCTTAAAGATTCTTCTAATTTATCAGTATTATCCCCTCGTTCTCTAGCTCTTAAAATATCAAACTCTTTCATAGCTATATATTTAAAAGTTTTTTGTTCTGCCAATGTGTCACTTTTATGTTTAGAAGTCCATTCTTTATAGATTTCTTCCATTAATTCATATTCTTCATCAGTATAACCCCTTCCCCATTTTTTAATTATATCTTTTGTAACTACAAAATGTTCTTCACCTTTTAAATTGTCCAATGATAAATTTAAGCCATCACTATCAAGCCAAGTCTTATCACTATGATTTAAATTTATACATCTCATATAAACTCCAACAGTTTCCTTTTTATTTGTTACTGCTGTCCTAAATTCTTGTTCTAAAAAAGGCAAGTCATAGATTCTTAATATTTTTTTAAATCTATCTAAATCTATATCTTCTCTACCATTATAAACATACTCTTTCATACAATCTTTACATATGTTATATCTTCCGTTTGCATAAATTTCGGCAGCAACAGAGGTGAAGAAATTTTCTTCAGGCAACATACCCTTGGCTTTTTTACATTTTTCAGATAACTGCATAGTGCAATAATTTAATTTTTCATTTAATTTTTTTGTACTTTTTCTAGCCATGCCCCGCCGTTACAGAAAACTTATAAAACTCTATAAAAACATTATAAAAGTTTATGTTTC
>ERZ773359.2912-NODE-2912-length-20605-cov-5.162822_pt1 | contig 20605 bp, 14 predicted proteins | sample MGYA00374955_ERZ773359 | MGnify/ENA primary metagenome ERZ773359 (study PRJEB29098, sample SAMN04486028) | biogas fermenter metagenome | study: EMG produced TPA metagenomics assembly of the Biogas fermentation microbial communities from Germany - Plant 4 DNA1...
TTGAGCTATTCTACGAATCTTAATGCTAATTTTTCATATTAACTTTACAAAGCCTTCAAAAGAATTAAGATATATGTCTGCCATAGACTTTATTTCTTCCTTATCCTCCTCGGAGCTTTTATCATACATTGCTGCTACAAAAAAGCCTGCTGTTTTAGCACTTTTTATTGCATGAAGTGAATCTTCAAATACTATAGTTTCGTATTTGGAAGTATTAAGCATCTCCAAAGCTTTAAGAAAAAACTGAGGGTTATCTTTTCCCACCCCTGCTTCATAGCATGTGAGGATGAATTCAAAATATTTTGATATACCAAGTCTTTCCAATGCTGCCATTGCAAGCTTATAGTCGGTGGCGGTAGCTATGCACATTCTCACTCTTTTTTCGTAAAGTTTATTTAGAAAAGGAGCCACAAAAGGTTTTAAAGGCACTTTATATCTATACTGATTTTCAATCATTTCGATAATTTCTTTTTTGATTTCATCTTCGCTTTCGTTGATAGAGTATGCTTCCTTAAAATAACGGATAGATTGCTCAAGACTCAATGTCTTAAGCACTTCGTTTATATTTTTTGGAGGAATAATGCCTTTCTGCCTTAGGTATTCTGCTCCTAAGTCATCCCAGAAATGCATTGAGTCTATCAAAGTACCGTCCAGATCAAAAATAGCTCCTTTAAGCTTCATGGCTTACCAACCTAGATGAAATCTGATATAGTCTCTTTACTGCGGCAGCAATATCATCTTGAGCAAAAATACCAGAAATTACTGCTATGCCGGCAATTCCGCTTCCTGCAAGTTTCATAGCATTATCCTCATTGATTCCGCCAATGGCTACTACAGGTATAGATACTGCTTTGCAAATCTCCTTAAGAGCTTCAAAGGATACTACATCTGCATCAAGCTTGGTAGGGCTAGGAAAAACAGCACCAACTCCCAGGTAATCTGCACCACTTTGTTCTGCTTTTATTGCCTGTTCCACCGTTTCTGCCGACACGCCGAGGATTTTATCGGAACCGATGATTTTTCTTACATCTTTTGCATCCATATCTTCTTGGCCAACATGGACTCCGTCAGCTCCGCAGGCTATGGCAACATCTACGTTATCATTGATTACATAAGGGATTTTGTATTTGTCTGTTATTTTCTTTATTTCTATTGCAATCTGAAGAAAAGAATCATAGTCAAGATCTTTTTCCCTCAGCTGCAAAAATGTTACTCCTGCTTTGAGGGCTTCTTCAACAGCATCAGGAAGGGAGCGATTCTTAAGCCATGATCTCTCAGTAACTGCATACAAAAGCATGGAGGATTTATCTACTTTCAATTTTCATACCTCCTTTTAGGGTTTTAGCATCTAATTTGCTCATGGCGTCAATTAGGTAGGTCCTGTAGGAAGAGGTGCCTGTGTCATTTTTCACTACTTTTTCATAAGCCAGTTCTCCACACAAACCAAAGGCACTTACTGCAGCGGCAGCAGCATCCAAATGGTTGTCTGGATTTGCTGCGCAATATGCAGCAACTATTGCAGTCAGCATACATCCTGTACCACTTACCATAGACATCATCTGATGTCCATTTCTTATGACATAAGCTTTGTTTGAATCTGCTACAATATCTATAGCGCCGGTAATAACGATTATGGCATTTGTTTTCGAGCTTAACTCTTTGGCAAAAGATATTGTTTCGTCCAGATTTTCTTCTGTTACTGCATCGCTTATATCAGCGTCGACTCCTTTTGTGGTTCCGCTTCCCTTGTATACGGTTTTTATTTCAGAAATGTTGCCCCGTATAATTGAGAATTTGACTTCTTCCAAAAGTTTAAAAGTTGTATCTGTGCGCAGCTTTGATGCTCCTGCACCAACCGGGTCAAGGATTACAGGATGGGAAAGTTCATTTGCTTTTTTACCTGTTTTAAACATTGTTGCAATAGTTCTTTCATTTAAGGTTCCAATATTGATGACAAGAGCATTGCATATAGAGGTAATTTCTACTGCATCTTTTTCATCATCAGCCATAATGGGTGAACCGCCACAGGCTAATAGTATGTTTGCCACATCATTTACTGTGACATAATTTGTTATGCAGTGGACTAAAGGGGTTTTCTCGTGAACATTTTTAAGGATACTCTCAAACATTTATAAAACCTCCATAAATAAAATCTGTAATACTGATATATTAAAAAAGGGAAGTGCCTAATAGGTACTTCCCATCATTTTATTTCATAATTTCCCTACGTTGGCATTATCCAAATCAGGTAATAAGGGTCGAAGCTGTATTCGCTTCCTCTCAGCCTGCACACAAGCTCCCCTAAAAATTATTTTGTTTTGTATAAATATTAACATAATAAATATTTAATTGTCAATGATAATGGGGTTTATAAAATTACTTCAAAAGTCTATATAAGGCTACGGCAAGATATAGTTTATAAAATGAAGGCATTTTTAAAAAATCATAGCCTATAAGTTCTTTGATTTTATTGATTCTATATTTTACAGTGTTTTTATGTAAAAATAACAGTTCTCCGGTCTTTGGAACACTGTTTTGAGCATCTAAAAGGTATACAGTCAGAGTATCTATAAGTTCATTGTTATCTTCTTTTACTTGTAAAGGTTTAAGAGGAAGCTGGCCATTAAGCGGTGTAAGAGGGAGACGATGGTTTGCAATATTATCTTCGCCACTTTCAAGTACAGATACACATTCTTTTGCAAATTGTAACTCATGAAGATTTATGATTCTTTTGTGAGGATATATTTTGTGACAAGTTTCCAGGTAGTCATCTATGAGAAGATAGGCATAGTGAACATCGGTTGTGGTCATAAGATTATTGCATGTTATCAGGTATATATCACCACACTTTTCACTGAGCATTTCCATAAAATCTATCTCAAGTTTATCATTGTCAGGGAAAGGGCTGTCATTCATGAAAGCTACTACAGTGTCATTGATCGCTTCCACCAATACTACTCTGCGGTAACCAAGTAGAAATGATCTGGTTATTATTGCTCGATTTATGGCACCATTTTGCCTTGCTTGGAGTTTTAGTTCTGTACCAGTTTTTAAGTTTTTTTCTTTTACGACCCACATTGTATGAATTGATGCTACATCAATATTAAGAGATTTTGCTATACGCCGCATACGCATAGGGTCATCTTCAAGAATGGCATTAACCAATGCATAAGAGTCTTCAATCCTGAAATCATATTGCCAATTGTTAATAAATATTTGTATAACTTCTGCTGCTTGCTTTAGATGATACATAGGCAGAGGATGATTTTCATTGACGGATATTAAATACATTACCGGGGAATTTTCAATAGATACTGGGATATGATTTATATAAACAGTTACATCGTTTATTTTTGTACAAACCGGGTTTTCTGAAGGAAGAAACTGTTTATTCTTCATATATGAATTTAGTATCTCCTTGTAAGTCCAGCGGGATGCCATCGGCCAAGTTGCAAAACCCCTTTGTTCCATATTATGATTTGCAAGAAGAAGAGTACAATGTAAACGGTCGCTTAACATGCGCATTACTGCACCTATGGTTTGTTGTCCTTTCTGAAGTTGTGTTATACGATTGATTATACCAGTTACAAAGTAAGTTTCTTTCATCTGGTCTTTTATTACCAGTTCCAGTATTTCACTTATAGCTTCACTATAACGTAAATCAAAGCGGTTTTCAGGCATGCAGATGATTGGGAAATCCAGTTCATCTGCTGTTTGTAATACACGCTTGTCGAGAGATAAAACGAATACTCCAAGATAGTATAATATGAGGCCTACTTCACCGCCTTCATGTAATCGGCGTATAATCCTACACTGTTCATCTACATTGTCTTTAATGGAAGTCAGTGCTGATATAATCAATTCATTTCCAAGAAAAAGACCATCTGTAAGCAATGAAGCATCAGCATATTCAAGAACTGAAACTCCTGATACGATTTTATTAAGTCCTCCATGACCAGCTACAACTTTTGCTTCGCGCAAAGCAGAAAGTTTCAAGCAATCTGAAACCGTGATGCTCATTGTATCACCCTCTAATAAAATTCACATTTTTTAACTATTATTATAATACCATAAATAGAAATAATTAGCATAAAGAAGAGCAAAACCGGTTCCATGTGGTGAAGCCGGTTTTGTTCGTAAAATCTAATAAATATGTTCTCCTTTGTCTATAATCTTTTGTCCATCAATCCATACTGTAGGTGAATTGATTATACAATCATAATGGATATTTGACTGACGAGTGCCACCCATTGATACATTCATGCCAAATGCAATATGGACGGTACCCCATACTTTTTCATCTACCAGTGGATGGCCGATTATTTTTGCGGCCGGATTTGTACCTATGCCAAATTCAGCAATAGCCCATGCTTCATCGTCCTTATCAGATAGGAAATCTTTTAGGGCAGTTGCGCTTTTATTTCCTTCTATGGATATAATACGTCCATCTTTAAGGGTGAGTACTACATCGTCTTCAACAGGGCCAACATATGCTATGCAGCCGTCAACTACAATCTTTCCATCACCTACATTTTCAAGTGGAGCAATATATGCTTCTCCGGCAGGCAGATTGCCTAGAGCGCTGATTTGAGTCAAGTCGCCAGTATCTGCAAGTCCAGTTCGTCCTTCGATATATAAGGTAACATCTGTTCCTTTATCAGTTACGATTCTTATAACTTTTGCTTCAGTAAGCAAATCAGCAAGTTTTTCACTTACTTTTTTGATGAACGGATAATCTGCATCCAGATAGTTTTCAGCAATATTTGTATTCATCATAGGCATCGAAGCAATGCGAGCTCCTTTTTTTGTTGCTTCTATGCGTGCATTAACATGAGAATAACTCATTGAAGTGAGTAAAAATTCAACATCGGCTTCTGCCATAGCAGCACTTACAGGTGCCGGAGGTTCGCCCTTTGTCTGAGCAGGGGCTTCTACATAAGTAGTAGGGATTTGACACTCTCTGCCTGCAACACAAAAACTATAAGCAAGTTCTGAAGTCTTTTCATCACCTACAATTAAGAGTTGTTCATCTTTTTTTGCCCCCATGCAATTAATAATCAGTTTTTTTGCGGCTTCAACAATTTTTCGGTTAACATTCATATTACTTCCCCCTTTTCAAGTCCCAAAATTTCATTTATATCCATAATGCCTCCTCCTGCCAGAGAAGTCTTACTAAATAAAGAGTTTAATACCAGGTATGATATAAGACATACAATTATACCATCGAGGGCTGGGCTGAAAAAGCTAAAGAAAAGTGCCACTATGGACCCGGCTGCCCAAGACAGTATTCCAATCCAGTTTATACCTTTAACAGGGTACCAGTTGTTTGGATCTCCTTTACCTATAATCCAATAATCAGCTATAATGATACCTGCTATCGGTGGAACAAGGCTGCTCAATACGCTTATAAAAGACTCAAGGACTGTTGCTAATCCGGCTATTGCCACTAAAGTTCCCAGAGCTCCGCATATGAGCGTAACTTTAGGACGAAGTTCATCTCTGAAACTGAAAACTTTCATAGCTGCCAAGCCTGCTGTGTATGCATTGCCTGTATTGGTAGTCCATGTGGCCAGTATAAGAACAAGCATGCTGATAATCGGCATGCCCAGGCTAGCAAATACTGCTGTTATATCATAGTTACCTGCAGCCAGAGCCATTACTGCACCTATAAATATCATAAATACTGCAGCAGGTAGTACACCCAGGACTGTAGCCAATACGGTATCCCTGCGATTTTTGGCATAACGGGAATAATCCGCATTTATTACTGTACCTACCGCAAACAGACCTATAACTATGGAAACAGCTGAACTTAAAGGCATAGCTGTCTCTGGGGCATATGCAAGAAGGTTTGCGAATCCTTTGGTGCTTATGGCATATATTGCTCCGTATGAGCAGAGAATAAATAGGGCAGGTACTGCAATGTAATTAAGTACTTTCATGAATTTAAAGCCATATACTGCCGTAAATAGCATTACTCCTCCCCAGATGATGCAGGAAAGCCAGAAGGGGAAGCTGATATTCCAGTACATCAATAATGTATTAAAAGCAGTGGCGCATGTAGCAGTCTGTACACCGAACCATCCCAACTGAGCAATCAGAATGACAACACTCATCAGGAAGGAAGACCCTTTGTCTCCGAATGCTTTTGTTGCACACATAGTACAAGGAAGCCCAAGGTCAGTACCTTGTATACCTGTCAGTACCATGATGAATGAGCAGATTGCAAATCCAAGAAATGCAGCAAGAGTAGTATTAGCAAGGGTCATGGATGATGAAAAAATTCCTCCGACCATCAACATAGGTATACATATCATGGTACCAATCCATATGAATGCTATGCTGGTCCAATTCTGCCTTTCATGTTCTTGAATTCGACTTAAAGCTTTTCTTTCAATATTGTTTGATTTACTGCTTTCCATTTTATTACCTCCCACATTTTATTTATTAAAACCAGTACATATGCGGGTAGAGGGAAGCCGCCCTAGTGGCCACACTTATCAGGCGGCTCCAAAGAAGTAAATATCAGTATTTAAAAGGCATTCGTTCACCTTCATAACCTACTCTCTTAAGGAAGGGTTTCCACATGTCAAACATCTTAGGATTCTTTTCCCACATTTGATCAACTTTTAATGCACCGAGTGAAACCTTCATTTTTTCTTCAATATCTGCATTGGTTAATGGAATACCTGATTGATATTCATAAGTACATATGATGTCGGGCACTGTCATTATTGGCTGGCCATTTCTGGTGACTAACAGATTCTCATTTTGGAAATAGATAATCCATTCAACATTAGGCGTATTTAAATCACTTATATAAACCTTACCATAATCAAAACCATCTTTAGTTATAGTTTCCACTTTTGTTACTACACCTTTACAAAACTCTCTGCAGCCCAAACCAATTTTTCTTAATTCACTAAATTTATCTTTAGCTTCGGTATTACGGAGAACTTTACCAATCTTTTCTGCAAGAGAGACAGTTCCACATGGCAGATTCTCTTCAATTTCATCTTTGCGCACCATCCAGCCTGAGAGGCCGCTTAACATGCCGAATGCTATGCAGATATGCCTTCCAATTTCTTCTGCAAGTTCTGCATTCTTTTTATTGGACAATTCAATGGTAATTTTATCGTTATTGCCATTAGCCATAGCAAGAGGAGAAGTATCTAGACCATTGATGTGAAGTAGAAGTGTGTTAAGAGCCGGTACTGCACGTCCAGCACCATCTGCATCTATAAAGGGCATGCCTTGAACAAGTGAGATAAGCATGGGAACAAATGTATTGAAGCCTCCCATTTCGACGGCAAGAGAATATTTTATATATCTCTTGGGCTCTAATTTTTCAGCATATTCACATAGTGCGTTGTATGCATTGGTTGCATAGACGGAAAAATCTACATCTTTAATAGCTTTTGGTGCTCCCATACCAGCTGTTACTGCTGCATAACTTAAAGGATCTAAATCTTTTGTTTCATATAGTTCTATTTTTATAGGTTTACCTGGATGATCTTTTTTGTATTTTTCCAAAAGTTCTATGCCGTTTTTCATGGAACCGCCACCACCACCTCCTAAGAGTGTGGCACCCCAGATTATGTCTATTATTTGAGATTCATTCAAGACTCTGATTGCCATAAAAATACCCCCTATTTTTTAATAATTTATACATTATCGATAATGTAATTTAATTATAATATTGTCAGAAAATTTTGTATTTGTTCCAAGGGTTGAAAATCTTTAATTATATTTGTATAAAGATACAATATAGTAAAAGTGAAAGGATATTAAATGAATTTTTGTGGAGTATTCAAGATAGGAGTTTGAAATAAAAAAGAAGTGAAAGAAGAGAGGATATGATATAATATTGAAAAACATGAAGAGCAGTTTTAAAGTAATATGATAAGAAAGTTTGAAAAGTATATAAGTTAATGTGTTAATATAACTATTCGTATTTAAGCATAGAGCAGGTAATTTTTGATAATTCTAGAGGTGTACTTTTATGAAACATTTTAAAAAGGTGGCAGGCGCTTCAGCAGCTATTGCAATAGCATCCCTAATAAATATAGGAATATTGGATTCGGATTTTAGAGTTTCAGCAGGGATAATTTTTTTTGCAATTTATCTATTTTATAAAAAGGATTTAAAACCAATTGAGTTAGGCCTAATATCAGGTATTGCAGTTTATGCTATTAGAGTTGTACTTTATATTTTTGAAAAGGGAAATTTAGAGGATGTGGTACTATCATATCAATTAGAGATATTATTTTATACATTTTATGGGATTATATATTCACTGCTTGTTAAGAAAAATGATATAGAAAGTATAAATAAGTTGTTCCCTATTTTAATTTTAAGTGATTTTGGCGCCAATGTAATTGAAGTATTTTCCAGAATTATGCTTAAAGCATTGCAATTCCATTTGGATATTATAGTAACATTATTATTTGTGGCTTTAATACGTTCCAGTGTAGTGTGGATTATATTAAATGGACTTAAATACTATAAAATGCTTCTTTTAAAGGAAGAACATGAGATCAGATATACGAGACTTTTATGGTTAACAGCACAATTAAAATCAGAAATGTACTGGATGGAAAAGAATATGGAAAATATCGAAAGGATTATGTTTAACTCCTATGAGCTATTTGAAAAGATAAATCAAAGAGAAGATGAGGATAGCTGGGGTAATAAAGCACTATCTATAGCTAAGGATGTTCATGAGATAAAAAAAGAATATTCATTGGCTGTTAGGGGGATTAAAGAGCTTGTAGAAGATAGGATTATTGATAATGGGATGAATTTTAAGGATATTATTACCATATTAGATGAAACCATGAAGCGGGAAATAAATCGTATAGGAAAAAATATTGTGCTGCTGTTTGAAACAGGAGAAAACTTTTTTACCACAAAGCACTATTTTCTTATGTCCATATTCAGAAATCTTATTATGAATGGGATAGATGCCATACATGATTCGGAGAAAAGCGCAGTTATTTATTTTACTCATAAGGTTGAGGATGGACAACATGTTTTTATAATATCCGACACTGGTTGTGGTATAGATGAAGAAAATTTGAGCAATATTTTTTCCCCAGGCTATTCAACAAAAATAAATTATGAAACAGGTGAAATAAATAGAGGCCTTGGATTAAGCGTAGTTAAAGATATAGTTGAAAGAGAATTAAAAGGAAGAATAACAGTAAGTTCTATAAAAGGTGGAGGCACAACATTCCGCATTGATATACCAAAAAACGTACTGGAGGTGACCTAAGTGAAAATATTCATTATAGAGGATGATAATAACATTATTAAACAGTTGGAAAAGATAATAATAGACAGGGAATTAGGTAAAGTAATAGGATGTGCAAATGATGGCATAACTGGTTTGGAAGAAATAATTGATCTAAAGCCAGATATAGTGCTTGTAGATTTACTTATGCCCGGCAAGGATGGCATTAGTTTAGTAAAAGAGGCTAAAAAAATACATCCCGATATGTTTTTTATTATGATATCCCAGGTATCATCTAAAGATATGATAGGGAAATCATATCTAAGTGGAATAGAATATTACGTTTCAAAACCTATCAATGCAATAGAGGTTGAAAGTGTTATTAAAAAAGTAGAAGACAAATTAGAGATGAATCGAAAATTGAACCAAATTAAAAGCTTGTTTTCTAATAATAAGGATGAACAAAAGAAACAAAAAACCAGCAGCGGAATTGAAAAGGTAAAGGTTATAATGCAAAGAATTGGAATTGCAGGAGAATCAGGAAGTCAAGATATATATAATATTGTAAAATATTTGATTGATACTAAGCAAAACGTGTCTGATTTCACATTAAAGGAGCTTTGTAGCAAATTTACAGACCAGCCTAAGACAATGGAGCAAAGAATTAGAAGAACTGCTATGGTTGGCATGGTAAATCTGGCCAATTTGGGAATTGAGGATTATCTGAATGAAACTTTTATAGAATACTCCACTGGATTATATAATTTTGAACAAATCAAAACGGAGATGGACTACATCAGGGGTAAAAGCAAAAAAAGAGGAAAAGTAAATATCAAAAAATTCATTGAGGGAATGGTTTTATATACATCTCAGGAGAGTTCATATGAATAACATTTAAAATTATACTTTTTGAAACCATTTGAATCTTTTTGTAGGTTAATATCTATAATCAATATGAACTTTGATTTATTGTGACGAATTATGGATGACATTTTAACAGTTGCAGACTATTTCATACTAATATTATTAAGAAACTCAAACACCTATATTTAGATTAATGTTGGGAAGAGGGATACAAATGGAGAAGATTCAAATGGTTATTGATTTAGTTAATACTTTTTTATGGGATTATGTTTTGATAATTGTTTTATTTGGAATAGGAATTTTTATGACCATAAAGCTTAGATTTCCGCAGTTTACTAGATTATTTCCAGCTATAAAAAAGATGTTATCAGGAATAGTCAAAAAAGAGTCAGTAGAAGAAGGTAAAATGACGCCAGTTCAGGCTTTAGCTACTGCAGTTGCCGCACAAGTAGGCACAGGAAATATTGTAGGTGTTGCAACAGCTATAGCCGCTGGTGGACCTGGAGCAGCATTTTGGATGCTTGTATCTGCTTTTTTTGGAATGGCCACTATATTTAGCGAAGCAGTGCTTGCTCAAAAATACAGAGAAAATAAAGATGGAGAGCTGGTTGGGGGACCAGCTTATTATATAAAAAATGGCTTGCATTCAAAAGGATTAGCCTTGTTCTTTGCTATAGCATGTATAGTAACATTAGGGATAGTTGGTATTATGGTACAATCCAACTCAATAGCTGTATCAGTTGGAAACGCATTTGGAGTACCAACAATTGTAGTTACCATAGGGTTAGCAATAGTTGTTGCACTCATTTTGATTGGTGGTATGGGAAGAATAGCATCTTTTGCTGAAACAGTAGTACCGATTATGGCTTTTGCATATATACTTGGAAGTTTAATAATAGTTGTTTTGAATATAGGAAATTTTGTTCCTGCACTTAAAGCCATATTTATGGGAGCATTTTCCCCAGGAGCAATTGGTGGAGGTGCGCTTGGTATAACTGTTCAGCAAACTATAAGGTTTGGTCTTGCAAGGGGTCTTTTTTCAAACGAAGCAGGTATGGGTTCAACACCCCATTCACATGCAGTAGCAGATGCTAGACACTCTGCTGAACAAGGATTCACTGCTATGGTAGGTGTTTTTATATCAACCTTCTTAATTTGCTTGTCAACAGTTATGGTAAACATTACTTCAGGTTCGTATAATATGAATATTTCTGCAGTTGAAATGAATGAAACGGCTACAATCATGACACAAAATAGTTTTGCCTCAGGATTCGGTGCATTTGGTGGAATGTTTTTATCAATTTGTTTATCTTTCTTTGCACTTACTACAATAGTTGGGTGGTATTACTTTGCAGAATCAAATGTGAAGATGGTGTTTAGTTCAAAAGCAAGGGTATTAAATATATTTAAAATTATAGTTATATCCGGCTTGATAGTAGGTACTTTTATAGATGCAACATTTATATGGAAATTAGCAGATATGTTTATGGGGATAATGGCTTTGCCAAACATCATAGCATTATTTATGTTGTCTAATGAGGTAGCAGACATACTTAAAGATTATGATGAGCGTTTTGTATTAAATAAGGAGAAAAGTATTGTACCAAAGGAAAAAAGTTTTGCAATAAAGAACAAAAGACAGGAAGTATTAAATTAAACTGTTTCATTAGCAAAGTACTCATAATATCATACTCAAAAAATATTTATATTTGTATTAAAATTCAATTTTCAGTTTGTTAGTTCCCTCGCTTATTGGTATTATATATGTATATATAGATAGCGAAGGATTGAGTACTTATGAGAAAATTAGTCGTTGGAATACTAGCACATGTAGATGCAGGAAAAACAACATTATCTGAGAGCTTGCTTTACCTTACAGGTAAAATTAGAAAATTCGGCCGGGTGGACAAAAAGGATACCTATTTGGATAATTATGAATTGGAAAGGTCAAGAGGAATAACTATTTTTTCCAAACAGGCTGTATTTGAAATAGATGATACACGAATAACTCTTCTGGATACCCCAGGCCATGTAGATTTTTCAACAGAAATGGAGAGAACGCTCCAAGTGCTGGATTATGCTATTCTAGTCATAAGTGGGGCAGATGGAATCCAGGGGCATACCAAGACTTTATGGCGTTTGCTTTCCATATATAAGATTCCTGTATTTTTGTTTATTAATAAAATGGATCAAGCAGGAACTAATAAAGATAAAATAATGGATGAACTGAAGAAACAGTTGGATGACGGGTGCATTGATTTTGGGCAGGGTGAAACTGAAGAATATTATGAACAGTTGGCTATGTGCGATGAACCCCTTATGGAAGCCTATTTGGAAAAAGGAAATATACAGCTTCCGATGATTAAAACAGCTATCAAGAGCCGTAAGGTATTTCCATGTTTTTTTGGCTCAGCTTTAAAACTGGAAGGTGTTGAGGAATTTATCCAGGGTATTGTAAAGTATACGGAAATTCCTTTTTATCCATCAGACTTCGGTGCCAGAGTATTTAAAATTATCAGAGATGAACAAGGGAATCGCTTAACCTATATGAAAATTACCGGGGGGAAGCTTAAGACAAGGGATGTTTTAAGCGATGGAGTTTGGGAAGAAAAAGTCAATCAGATCAGGATTTACTCAGGAGAAAAATTTGAAGCTGTAAATGAGGTTGAGGCTGGCACTGTGTGTGCAGTTACCGGACTTAGCCAGACAAAGCCGGGCCAGGGTCTGGGGATAGAGAAAACTTCAAATATGCTTGTTTTGGAACCTGTATTGTCTTATCAGATTATATTGCCTGAAGATTGTGATCCTAGAGCCATGCTTCCCAATCTGCGTCTTTTGGAAGAGGAAGATCCAGAACTCAACATAGTATGGGATGAGCAGCTCAATGAGATTAAGGTGCAGATTATGGGTCAGGTTCAAATAGAGGTTTTACAAAGTCTTATAAAAAGTCGTTTTGGTATAGATGTATCTTTTGACTCAGGGAAAATTTTATATAAAGAGACCATTGGAAATACCGTAGAAGGGGTAGGTCACTTTGAACCTTTAAGGCACTACGCGGAGGTACATCTATTGATGGAACCTGGAGAACGAGGAAGCGGCCTGCAGTTTGATACTCAGTGCAGCGAAGATATGCTCAGCACAAACTGGCAAAGGCTTATTTTGTCTCATCTAGAAGAGAAGGTTCATAAAGGAGTTCTCACAGGTTCAGCAATTACTGATATGAAAATCACATTAGTTTCTGGAAAGGCTCACAATAAACATACGCAGGGCGGTGATTTCAGAGAAGCCACATATAGGGCAGTACGGCAAGGTTTAATGGAAGCAGAGTCAATTCTGCTGGAACCGTATTATGCCTTCCAGCTTCAGGTACCTGAAAAAATGGTAGGCCGCGCTATGACAGATATTGATAGAATCCACGGAAAATGCCAAATTTCAAAGATAGCTGATGGAATAGCAGTTGTTACTGGAACAGCGCCTGTGGCTACCATGAGGAATTACCATCAAGAAATGATGGCCTATACAAAGGGGGAAGGAAGGTTATTTTGCTATCTTAAGGGATATGAGCCTTGCCATAATACAGATGAGGTAATAAAAGCCGTAGGATACGATGCAGAAAGAGATGTGGACAATCCAGCGGATTCTGTTTTTTGTGCAAATGGTACCAGCTTTATAGTTAGCTGGGATGAGGTAAAAGATTATATGCATGTTGAGAGTTACTTCGAAAAAAAGACTGGTTTATTTGAAGAAACAGCGGAAAGGCAGACTTTCCATCAGCAGGAGGAATGGATTGCTCCAGAAGAAGTTGATAAAATACTTAATAGAGCCTATTATGCAAATCAAGGGAAAAAATCTGCCTGGCAAAAGCAGAGCTCTGCTATCCCCAAATATTATAAACCTTCTAACTATACAAAGATTCCGAAAGAAGGCAAAGATGAATATCTTCTTGTTGATGGCTATAATATTATATTTGCTTGGCCTGAGCTAAAAGAACTTGCAGATGTCAACATGGATGGTGCCAAAGTGAAATTACTGGATTCACTAAGTAATTATCAAAGTATCCGAAAATGCCGGATTATAGTAGTGTTTGATGCTTATCGCGTTCATGGACATATTGAGGAAGTAATCGATTATGGCAATATCCATGTGGTTTATACAAGGGAAGCCCAAACTGCTGACCAGTATATAGAGAAATTTGCCCGGGACAATCAGAAGAAATATAACATTACTGTTGCAACTTCAGACGGTTTGCAGCAGATTATTATAAGGGGTGCTGGATGCTCTTTATTGTCCGCAAGAGAGTTGAAAGACGAAATAGAAAAGACCAATGAAAAACTTATTCAAGAATATAAAGAAAAGCAAGTAGCGGATTTTAATTATCTAAAGGACACATTGCCTTCAACAACCAAAGAACAGATAGATGAACTGCTTAAGGAAGAGAAAGACAATTAGAAAAATCGTTAATTGTTTCATTATATTTCAGCGCAGGTTGATCATGGTTTGCGGATAATGTTAAAATCAAGGATAGTAATAATATGGGCGTCATAATCGATGAGCCCATTTTTTTCATTCATCGTCATTATTATTGCATTTTCACTTTCAAAGTGGATAATGCTGCCTTTATTGTATTTAGAGATAATTTTTTATATTCATAATAACCACCTTTATAAAATTAGTTCAGTGGCAACTAAATGATGCTGAAATTTATTATAATATGTGTTCAACCATAATGAAAGGAGAAATATGATATTTGTGGTATCATAGATGCCGTGCTTTATAATCAATGACAAGCTGATATAGTCTAGAACATTAGGAAAATATTGACATAGCAATCCAACGTTTGATATAATTCAACTAAAATCGACTTTCCCCCAACTCTTTATGTTATTTATTGTATAATGAAGATAGGGTGATTTAATGAAGAAAATCAGCACAAGAATTATTGCCTTGTTAGGAATATTAGTTTTTTTTATATGTTTTGGATTTGGAATAGTTTCATACACTGCATCTTATAATTCTTTAATAGATGTGTTGGAAGAAACCATGCCTAAAGTTGCTCAAGAAGCATCCATTACAATTGAAGATGGAATACAGAATCAGCTTAATAAATTAGAAATTATTGCTTCATTAGAGTATATGCGAGTATTAAACGAAAGCAATCCTGATACTTCTACTATCAGGTCTATTATGTCAGCTGAAGCTAAAAGATCGGCACACAAGCAAATGATTCTAATAGATAGGAATGGCAATGCTTTATATGATGATGGTAGAGTTGCTGTTATGCCAAATAATATTTACTATAAAAAGGCTTTATCGGGTGAAAATGTAATATCGGAACCTATGATAGATAATGCAAGTAATGAAATCATAATATACTATGCCGTACCTGTTAGAGTAGATAATGAGGTAGTAGGTGTCTTGATGGCAGTAAGAGATGGTTTAGAGTTGAGTGAATTTGCGGCAAGGATCAAATTTGGAGAGACAGGAGAAGCTTTTATAATAGATAATCAAGGTAAAACCATTGCTCATGCAGATAAAGAGCTTTTGTTGCAAATAGTCGAGGTTCATACTGCAGATGAATCTTCTTCTGCATCTGTTGATGCAACTTCCTCCGCTTCTGTTGATGCGACTACTTCAGCTTCAGAAAATAATGAACAAAGTATATTAACAGAAATTGAAACATCAGAATCAAGTTCAACTGATAATAGCAAAACCCAATTAGGATTTGAAGGATTTTCAGATATACAAGAAAAAATGATGAAAGGTCAAAAAGGATTTGGAGAGTATGAATATAATGGAGTTGCAAAGGTTTCTGGATTTGCTCCTATTGAAAAGTTTCAATGGTCTATTGCTGTAACCATTGATAAAGAAGAAGCATTATCAGGACTATCCGGACTGAAACAGACCTTTTTGTTAATTTCATCTGTATTTTTATTGGCAGGACTTATTATTGCGTATTTCATTGGAACAAGTATTTCTAGACCGATTTCTCATTTGGCACATCATTGTAAAATAATATCCAACGGTGATTTTTCAAAAAACATGGAAGAAAGATACACAAAAAGACATGATGAAATAGGTGATTTAGCTAGAGGGTTTAATAATATAAATATAAATGTTTCGAAGATAATTCGAAATGTTGTTTCAGAAGCCGGCAGTGTAAGTAAGGCAATTGAAAATGTAAATAATAATATGTCAGGACTGACTGATGAAATAGATCATATGTCTGGTATTATTGGAAGATTATCTTCAAAAATGGATGAGACATCTGCTATGGCAGAAGAAATGCATGCTGCATCCAGTGAGATTGAAGGAGCAATTGATTCAATATCCGATAAATCACAAAAAGGTGCCCAATCTGCAAAAGAAGTAAGTAAGAGAGCTGAAAACCTAAAGAATAATGCTATTGAATCACAAAAAAGGGCACAGGATATACAGTTAGATGTTGCAATAAAATTGAGAGAAGCTATTGAAAAATCCAAAGCAGTGGAGAAAATAAAAATATTATCTGATGTTATTCTAGACATATCATCTCAGACAAATCTACTAGCATTAAATGCGACAATTGAAGCGTCTCAGGCAGGAAATGCAGGAAGTGGTTTTGCGGTTGTTGCAGGTGAAATTAGAAATCTTGCGGATCATACAAAACAAACTGTCAATGAAATTCAGAAAGTAACAAAACAAGTGATAGAATCAGTAGAAGCTCTTTCCACAAGTTCTGAGCAAGTATTGGAATTCTTAGAAGAAAAAGTTGTGAAAGATTATAATATGCTTGTTGAGACAGGAGAGCAGTATAATGAAGATGCCCAGCTGATTACGGAGATGGTTGCTGATTTAAATAAGACTACAGAACAATTGTACAGTTCAATTAAAAACATGGTAAAGGCTATAAATGATGTTGCGGCGGCATCAGAAGAGGGTGCTTCAGAAACTGCAGATTTGGCTAATGAAGCAACACTTATTACTAGAAGAACCAAGGAAGTATTGGAAAAAACTTATGATGTAAACAAAAGTGCTGGCAAACTTTTAGACCTTGTATCAATCTTCAAGACATAGGTTTATTAAAAATGCAAGGTTAAACGGAGATGAGTTGACAGATTAATGATTCCGATAATATCTATACAAATATAAAAGGTAATATGTAATATGTAAAAACTATTTTTTATTATTAAATACTGCTTTATCTTTGTGATAGAAGTATTTACCGTATCGTAATAAACAGAACCTAGTAAGTAGCCGGAAGGGTGCGGCTTTTTACTGGGTTTAATTATTTATAGATATTTTTATCTTCAATGAGTATTTAATAGTAGATCTTAGCTTCAATAAGCGATGAGCTAGGTCTTTCTATCAGAGGTGTTGAAAAAATATGTATATAAATGGTGAAACAAATGAATCCTGGAAGAATTGCATATATAAGGAACAATGGTCAATTACTGATTACTTGCAGCATGCATAAAAATTATTTTTATGTTATAATTATATTATGTAAATAATATAACCAAAGTTGTATAAGTTATCCTCTTTATTGGAAAAATTTATATAAGGAATATTATTAGAACAAAAGAATAGGAGAATTGCTCATGTTTAATGTTAATGATTATATTGTATACGGAACCACTGGGGTATGCCAGGTTTTGGAAATAAGGAAAGAGAAAGATGAGAATAATAATGAGATCCAGTATTATATCCTACAACCTGTATACAATAAAACCATGAAGATCAAAACCCCGGTAGATAATGATAAAGTTATAATGAGAAGTGTCATTACTAAAGAAAAGGTCTTATCACTAATAAAATCTATGCCCGAACAGGAGACTGTTTGGATAGAAGATTACAGAAAGAGGAGCGAAGCATATAAAGCTGCACTTAGAACAGCAAACTGTCAAGAATGGATAAAAATTATAAAGACATTATATCAAAAAAAGAAAGAGAAAACGGCAGAAGGGAAAAAACTTATGAAGGCAGACGAAGAAATAATGAAAGCTGCAGAAAAAAGTTTGCATGAAGAGTTTGCAGTGGTTTTAGATATTTCGCCCGATGAAGTTCCTCCTTTTATTCTTAAACATATTTCAAGTGCTATATCAGAATAGATAGCCTAATCCGATATATAATGGATTTAGGCTGTCTTTATGATGTATACCTTACAGTTTAGCAACTGAACAGGGATAGATTTATATAGAATTTTCTGGGAGAGGTGCATCTATGTTAATAAAAGCAAAATATGAAGCTTATTGCAGAAAATGCGGCAGACCTATTTTTGTAAATGATGTTTTTGATTATGATCCCAATTCTAGTTTTAAAAGTAAAGCCCTATGCCTTGTTTGCTACACAGGATATATAAAAGAAGATAGGTGCCATCACTGGGCTGTTGCTAAAAGGAACTACTATTTTTCAAGCACACGTAAATATCCTAGCCCCAGATACAAAGATAGGTGGTCTGATAAAGATTTTACCTGCCTAATATGTTCCAAAAAAATTACTAATTTAGGTAGAACACAGTATATTAAGTTTGAAAATAAAAGCGAACATGGAGGTTCTTATCCGAAATATTATGTAGGGTCTAGAATTGACCATGAACCTATTGATTCCAAAGAAAACCCAGATTACAACATAATGATTACGATCCAGAAGATGCTTAAAATGGACAAGCATAGACAATACTGGGACATCCTATCAGATCATTTAGAAAGTTTATTGATAAGAAATCCATGTTTTAAAGAGAAATTATCGGTAGCTACTCAATCATTTGAGGAAAAATATGAAACAATGGATGAAAATATATATTTAAAGACAAGATGCAAGATTTACGATTATGATGCCTTGCAGTCATATATGCCCTCTCTTAAAAGAATAATAGAGGAAGGTGTCAAGTATGTTTTAGAGGACAAATATTGGGATGTTAGGGATAAAGGAGATGTGGCAGGTTCTGTTTATGACTACGTAGGTGAATTATTAAAAGAAGAAGATGTTGATTATTATAATTTAATGTATCGTAAGGTTGTGATGCCTGCTTATGTAGGATCAGGAATAGAAGGATTGGATTTATATGGTATAGCCTATGAGATTTATGATGGTGACACACTAGAGGCAACTCGATCATTTGTCTGTGATCTTGTAGTTGAAAGCATATGGGAAAAAGTGCATCAGTGATGATATCATCCATATAGTTTAGTGATAATGAGCCACATGAAAAGAGGTGGCTCATTTATATATGCACAAACTATGTAAAAATTAGTAATATTATGATATTATATGTAATAACAAATTATTATATATATCTAATGCATCTTATTATTAGCCTAATAACAAGTTTATAAAATAATTTGTCAGCTTATTATTGGAGGAAAGAAAATGTTTGCTCTACCTGGTTATATAGTACATAAAAAGATTTTAGAAAATGATATGATAGAAGTTTATAAAGGGACAACAATCGGGTCTAAGATGCCAGTGCTTATTAAGATATTAAAAGAAGAGGCTTCTAATCCTGCTAATATATATAGACTTGTTCATGAATGGGAGATAACTAGAAATATTGAACTAGAGGGCATTCTGAAACCTATTAAATTGGAGAAGTTTATGGATTCATATGTAATTATAATGAAAGACATAGGGGCTGTATTCTTAAGTGATTATATTAAAGAAAACTCTATAAATATTAAATCTTTTCTTGATATTGCTGTTCAATTATCAGAGATACTCAGCAGACTTCATAATAAGGGCATCATGCATAGGGATATTACTGCAGAGAACATTCTCATCCAACCTGATACCAATAAAGTACAAATTACGAATTTTTATAAAGCAGTTTTCTTTTCTGCGAAAAGTAAGAATCAAAAGGATATGGCGGAGGGTGTCGAGGATTACAGAAATGATTATTACACTCTTGGAATTGTGCTTTTTGAAATATTAAGTAAATTTTATGGTTCCGACTTATATAACAGTAAAATACCCGAAACATTATGTGACGTTATTTTTAAAATGATTTCCGATAATCCAGATGAGAGATATCAAAGCGCTTATGGGCTTATATATGATTTGAAGAAATGTAATTATCAGTGGAGCCATATGGGAAGGATTGAACCTTTTCAATTAGGCCAGGCAGATACATTTCTTCACTTTCAATTGCCCAAAGAGTTCTATGGCAGAGAGAAGGAAATCGATTTGCTCAAAGATGCCTTTGAGAGAGTATGTAACGGTGATGGAGAGTTATTGCTGGTAAATGGTTATCCCGGTGTAGGGAAAACTATGTTGATAAACCGAGTATTAAAGCCTATTGCCATAAAAAAAGGTTATTTTGCATATGGTAAATTTGATCAGGTACATAAAAATATACCTTACGCTCCTTTTGTAAATGCCATGGGGAGCATTTTAAGAATGATTATGACAGAGAGCAAGGAAGAGCTTATATTATGGAGAAAGAAAATTCTCAAAGCCTTAGGAAGAAGCGGTGCTATTATCACAGAGCTTATTCCTGAAGTGGAATTGTTAATTGGACCTCAACCAGCTATTGAA
>ERZ773359.2915-NODE-2915-length-20598-cov-8.319476_pt1 | contig 20598 bp, 17 predicted proteins | sample MGYA00374955_ERZ773359 | MGnify/ENA primary metagenome ERZ773359 (study PRJEB29098, sample SAMN04486028) | biogas fermenter metagenome | study: EMG produced TPA metagenomics assembly of the Biogas fermentation microbial communities from Germany - Plant 4 DNA1...
CCTTAGAATCGATAGAGATAACCAGTCCACCGGATAAGACTGAATACGTAAAAGGCGAGGAACTGGATCTGACCGGTCTGGTGGTAACTGCCATATTCAGCGACGGCACTGAAATTGAGATTACTGATTATAGTGTGAGCGGATATGACAAAGATATTGTAGGAGAACAGACAATAACAGTAACCTATGAAGGAAAGACAGCAACATTTACTGTAACCGTTTCAGACGTGCAGGATGATGAAGATGGTGAAGATGACAAAGATGAGGATCCTGTAAAAACAGGAGACGCATTCTCGCCAATATTCCTGACTTTGTTACTGTTGTTATCATCCGGAATAATCATCTACCTGGCCGTGAAAAGAAAGATATTCAAAGGAAATTAAATGCACATAGTTACTAATTTTTGACTCGGAATAAATTAATATAAGGAATGGGCTCCTGTAATGGTGGCCCATTCCTTATTTATTTGAGTTTGAATTATTTATACCTTAGACCATCTCAAAGGGACAAGGCGGTACTCCTGTCCAGCGGTAAAGGTGAACCAGGCTGTACTGTCCTTGCTCGTTTTTTCCTGGATGGGATATGTAAAAATATCCGTTTCCTAAAGAAAAAAGTCCCGTTGTACCATGCTCAGACTGCCATGAGTAAATTCCGCTGTCATGACTTATGCCCTGCTGCCATAATTGAAGCTCAAGCCCCCACTCATCAGGAATGCCTTTCAATCTTTTCATTTGCGGCTTAATTGTTCCGTCAATTATATATAAATCATTATTGGGAAAATGCGTCTTGTTCCCCCTGTATACTGCACAAAACCAGTGGCTGGTATGGGGATCATATTCCAGGTTCTGTATACCATAAGTGGTATTGCCGGTAAACACAAAGTACTTGGCATCCGGATGCAAAGGGCCTTTCCGGCTCATGGACCGCTGGTATAAGGGCTCAGCATATTCTCCCCAATCAGAGATGTCATAACAGAGAATGATCTGATAATCATTGTCATTGCGCATTACATCACCATAAATTCCGTAAGCAACATACAGTTTCTCTTCGCCGTTCGGACTGCCGAAGGGCGGCCCGAAGGTTATTCCGTCAATGCCGCTGCATCCGTAGCGATGTAACAGTATGTCATTCCCATGCCGTACTTCAGCCTTATAGTCTGCCAAAACCTCCGGCAGAAAGACAGTTCGCATTACTCCGTCTTTTTCTGCATCCATGCCAGCTCGGTTAATTTTTGAGCCGTCAAAAATGGCAACATAAAAACCATCTTCCACCGGCGGCTGATCTGTTTTTCCCAATTTATTATAAATGCTTCTTCCTATCTGATCCTGTTTATACTCCAGGCTGGCATAAACCTTTTTATCCTGCCAGTTGAATGCAAGGCAGCCCAAGTGCCCTGCTATGCCTTCCACAGTGCCCAGAAGCTTTCCGTCCAAACTGCGTTTAACCAGCATAGTAGTAAATGAAAAATATATGCTGCTCTCCTCCAAATCAAGTGCAATGCCCTGTACATGTCCGGCGTCCCATACTCCGGAGTCGATAAGACGAGGAAGCCGCTCAACATCGATCATTTTGCTTTCCTCCTGTATGATCTTCATTATTATGTGATGAAAAAATGAACGGATATTTATATACAGTATATACTGATGTAATCTTGCTGTCATCAGAAAAATTCGAAAATAAATATTATCACTTAATTGACAGCAGTTTTCCTTCCTGTTATATTTAATTCGTATAAACAAATTTTGACAACTCATTATTTGACAATATTTTTCACCGGTCACGACTTAAGCAAATATGAATGGAGTTATATTATGAATTCAGATATCTTGTTTTTTGATTCAAATGTATGTGTTGGGAAAAGAGGCCGTAAACACCGCCTGGAAATGTGGAAGACTGAAGATGTCTTAAAGGTTATGGACCAGTGCGGCGTGGGAGCCGCACTTGTATATTCAGGATGGGCTAAGGACTATTCTCCTAAGTATGGCAATGAACGATTAACGGAAGAGCTGAATAAGAGCGACAGGTTGTACGGCTGTTATACGGTACTACCGAACCAGCCCGGGGATTTTTTTGATCCTGAGGAAATGTTAAGGAATTTGCGAAGCAAAAAAATGGTTGCAGCACGCATGTTTCCAAGATCTCATACCTATATTCCGGACACCCGGACCATGGGTGGGATATATAAGGTTCTTCAGAGAGAACATATTCCGCTTTTCGTGGATGCCTCTGAGATAAGCATGCAGGAACTGGCATCCGTGCTTGATGAATATCGGGATTTAAACGTGGTATTAACCGGGTTGTCCTGGAGTATGGAGCGTATGCTCTTTCCTGTCATGGACGATTTTCCTAATTTGCATATTGATTTTTCCACACTTCAGACCAACAGGATTATAGAAGTGATGTATGAACGATATGGTGCAGAAAGATTAATTTTTGGGAGCGGAATGCCCATGAAGAGTCTTGGTGCCGCCAGAGCCTTTATTGATTATGGGCAAATACCTCTGGAAGCTAAAAAGAAAATAGCAGGAGGAAATCTCTGCAGACTGACAGGGGTAAAAAACATACCCAGTACTGAGGTGAAGAATGATTTTATAGCAAAGGAAGCATCCGAAGGGAAACCTATGTCAGTATTTGTATTCGATTCCCATGCTCACTTCCTTGAGGAAGGCGGAAACTGCGGTACAGGTCGTATGATGATCGGCGGTGACATACATAACATGGTAAAACTAAATGATCTTATGGGTGTTGATAAATATGTTGTTGCTCCCTGGCTTGGAATCTGGACTGACTCTGAAGCAGGAAATGAAGCAGTTCTCAGCATGTGCCGTCAGTATCCCAAAAAAGTCTTGGGTTATGTCCTTATAGATCCCAATTATGTGGAAGATGTTGAGAAAGAGGCAAAGAAGTATCACCTGGAACATGGGATGCCCGGTGTAAAGATGCTTTATGCAAGGACAGGTGTGCGATATAACGACCCTGTGTATGATCCATGGTGGAAAATAGCGAATGAAAACAATTTATTCGCGCTTATGGATTATGGTTCTTATCCAACTTTTCTGGAAGATGTAGAAGAGCTTGCAATCAGATATCCTAATGTATCCTTCTTCCTCGATCATGCCGGCAGGAGCTTTGCAGCAGCAGAAGAGAATGCATATTATGCAAAAAAATATCCAAATATATACCTGCAGCTGACATATACGACAGTGCCTCAGGGACTTATAGAGTATCTTTGCAATGAAGGGCTTGCAGATAAAGTTCTCTACGGCACGGATGCCCCCATGCGGGATCCGCGTCCGCAGCTTACCTGGGTGGCTTTTGCAAGATTATCTTTGGAAGAAAAAAAGAAGATATTAGGAGAAAATATGCAGAGAATTCTCAATCGGTGCTTTACTTTTTAATCTTTTGAATCAGGAATACAGATGCAAAAGCTTTCAGAAAAATATATAAAGAAGGGGTGCATATAATTGAATAACACGATAAAGAAAAAAGTGTTTTACAGTTCCGAAAATGAAACAATTATTTATGCAGCACAGGAATTGGCAAAGTACTTGGGAAAGATGAGTAACAATGAATTTATGCTCGTTAAAGACAATAATGCAGGTATTGCAAATGAAGGAGAAGCTATACGAATAGGGTTGTTTGACCAGTTTGGCATTCAATCATCGGGGGTAGAAGATCTCTTTTTAGATGATGAAGTATATGTGAACATTACCAATGGCAATGGCATTATAGCCGGTATAAACCCCCGAAGCGTGTTACTGGCGGTTTATTGCATGTTAACAGAAGCCGGCTGTGTTTGGATAAGGCCGGGCACAGAAGGAGAGTATATTCCGCAGAAAGCAATAGAAGAAATCAGCGTAAATATTCATGAAAGGCCATCCTATCGCCATAGAGGAATTGACTTTGGCGGCCCAAAGAATCGGGAAGATATATTAAATCTTATAAGATGGGCACCTAAATTAGGGTTTAATTCTATTTTTTTCGAAGGCATCAATCCATGGAAGGAACGTTTTTATAGCAGCATCAACGACGATGGCTCAAGAACCCCGCTTTATTCATACGACATGTCAAAAGCATATTTTGAGGAAGCTGTTTCAGAAATCAAGAAACTTGGTCTGATATTTCATGCAGCAGGACATGGCTATACCAACGCGCCTTTTAACATAAGTCCTTCCTATAGAGGTGAAGTAAATGATGAGATTAAACAGCATCTGGCTATGATAGATGGAAAAAGAGAAATAAGGGGCAATTTCAGCGATACAAATTTATGTTATTCAAATCCAAAAACCCGGGAGCTTATTATTGACTATATAATAAAGTATATTAAAGAATCGCCCGAAATCGATCTCCTTCATGTGTGGCTTGCAGATGGTACCAACAATCATTGCGAATGCAATGATTGCATTGATGTGCTGCCTTCTGACCTGTATATAAAGTTATTGAATGAATTAGATGATAGGTTAACAGAGAATAAACTTGATACAAGAATTGTTTTCATTTCCTATATCGATCTGATATGGAAACCGGAAACTGAAAAACTAAAGAATAAAGACAGATTTATATTAACCCATGCACCTTTCTATAGAACCTATGAAAAAAGCTTTAACGATGTAACCAGGCTGCCTGATTTACCGGACTTTAAGAGAAATAAAAACAAGTATCCTGTTTCTATGAGCGAAAATGCAGCATTTATAAAGAGTTGGCAAGACTACTTTAATGGCGACAGTTTTCTGTTTGAGTACCATTTTTGGAGAGGTCATTATAGTGATCCGGGCCAGTTTAAAATATCAAAAGTACTTTATGATGATATAACAAGCTTTAAAAAGTTAGGGATTAATGGGTATGTAAGCTGCCAGGTGGTAAAGTGTTTTATGCCGGTAGGACTTGGAATGCATGTTATGGGCAGAACCTTGTGGAATGACAGCATCCCGTTTGATACCATTGCGAAAGAATATTTTGATGCAGCTTTTGGAGAAGACGGGCAAAAATGCATGGAATTTTTTAGAAAGCTTACAAAACTGTATGGCCTTGCTCCTGGTGATCCCGATACAGAATATCAAGAATTTTCATGGACAGATTCCTCTTATGAGAAAAAAGCTATGCAGAAAAAGAATACCCAGGATTTCAATGAACTAATCTGTCTGGTGCAAGATTTTGCAGAAATAGTCGATAAGAATCTGATGAATAAGGACAGTTTTTATTATGCTTCATGGAAATATCTGAGCATATACGTAAACATACTGAATATGCTTCTCTTGACATGGGAAAGCAAGGTTCTCCACAATGAAAAACGTACAAAAGCATGTTGGCGAATTCTTGATTCTTATATTCGGAAGCACGAGAATGATATTGGCCATGTATTTGACATCGGTTCATATTTGAGCTGGATAGAGCCTTATTTTAAATAATCCACTGTCTATTTAAACCGGGCCATGGTTCATCCCGATTCTAACCGAGGCTTGAGCTTTGGCCCAACTTCATGTAATGTTTCTGGATGCTTTACTTAGCAATGTATTAAAAACTATGACAGTTATAAGTATTGTACTTGTTCTCTATATTCTGCAGGAGTACAGCCCATATAACTTCGGAAGGCCTCGTAAAATGTTCCGATATCATTAAAACCTGTTTCAGAGCATACTTCATATATTTTCAAACCTGTATTGGCAATAAGTCTGCAGGCTTGTTTAATGCGATATTCTTTAATGTATTCACGAATACTGATTCCTTCTGAGTATTTAAATATCCTGCCGAGATAAGCTGCATTATATGCAAGTTTATCAGATATATATTTCACGCTAAGATTCTCGTTTTTGTATTCATTAGCAATAATTAATTTTATCCTTTCCTCAAGCCGTTCGGGATATTCAATTTTTTGTTCTTGCTTCAATTCTTCACTTTCATTCTGTAATAATCGTTTTTTTATACTATTTAAAGCAGATATAAGCTTTACTTCTTCTATTGGCTTAAGCAGATAATGTTTTACTCCCAATTCAATAGCTTTATGCGCGTACTCAAACTCACGATAAGCACTAATTAAAAGTATTTCCATATTAGGAAAGTCTTTTTTTATCTGACTGACAAGCTCCAGACCGTCTATTCTGGGCATACGAATATCAGTAAACAACAAATCAAGATTGAGGATGTTTTATCTAGTCCTAAACCCAAAAACGAAATAGGATGGGATGACTGATATGAGTAATTTGAGAGCCGGTACATACACTAAAAATATAACTCCTCCAATTGGAATCACCTTGGAAGGCAGTCTGGGAGAGATAATCGCGGAAAGGATAGTTGATGATTTATATGTCAATGCTGTGGTTATTGACGACAACACGAAAGAAATTGCCATAGTATCAGCAGATATCCACAGCATACCTAATGCTGTATATAAAGATATGGCAGCAAGAATAAAAAAAGAAGCAGCAATAGATGAAGATAACATTCTTATTGCTGCTACACATACTCATTGCAGTCCTTGCCTTGACGGTGGACCTTTAAATACTCATGTGGTATGGGATGATTATGTTGAACAGTTTAAGAAAAGTGTTGTAACTGCTGTCTGTATGGCAAAGAAATCTAAGCAAACAGTGAGGATCGGTGCAGGCAAAGGAAATAATCCTGATCATGTATTTAACAGAAGGCTTAAGAAACCGGATGGTTCAATTGCAATGAATTGGCTGAAATCTGAATTTCTGGCTGATTGCATAGATGACGGGGTAGTTGACCCGGAACTCTTAGTCATTAAAATAGCAGATGCCGAAGGCAACCCTAAAGCCTTTATAGTAAACTATTCACTTCATAACAACGCATGCGGCGGCCCGATAATTTCATCGGATTTATCAGGGCATATGTGTAGGGTGCTTAAAAAGGTTTACGGTGAGGATGTTTGTGTTCTGTTTATTCCAGGGGCAATAGGAAATATAAATTGGATTAATTATAAAGAAGACAGAAGGAAAATTCCTAACCTGTATAAACTGATAGGAACAGGAATAGCAGGAACAGTTCTGGAGATTGATTCAGTTATGAAGTACCAGGAAGTGTTGAATATAGATGTTTTACATAAGAAACTGCAGATACCTGACAGACCGTACTGTGAGTATGATACACATGTAGATACGACTTTCGGTGAGGCAAACAGCGACAACCATTTCTTTAAAGTGTTCAGACGAGGCAAGGAGATCTTAGGTCACAGCCTGCCTATGAATGATGTAGATATTCAAACTATAAAATTAGGCGATGAGATAGCTATAGTTGCTAGTCCTACTCAGATGTTTGTGGAATTTGGCCTGGAAATAAAAGCTTGCTCACCATTTAAATATACCCTTTTCGCAGGCATGAGCAATGGGAATATGGGATATGTACCTACTGAACAAGCATTTAAGGAGGGTGGTTATGAGGTAAGAAAACTTCCGATAAACAGTCATCTGGACATCAGCGCCGGAAAAAGGATTGTGGATGCAAGTATAGAGCTGCTGAATGAAATCAGACGGGAAAACTAGAGTAAAAACACAACATACAATTATTATGGAGGGATAGTATATGAACGAAAAGTTACAGGCGGGTTTGTATAAATTCAATATTACACCGTCAGTGAACGGGCCTATCGTAGGCGGTTTTACTGTACCGACAGCTCAGGATATAATAGATGAATTTTATGCAAATGCACTTGTCATTGATGACGGGAGCACAGAAGTTGCAGTGGTATCAGTTGATATTATAGGCATTCCTTATAAAGTTTATAAGGACATAGCAGACAAAATAGAAAGCACCTGTGACATACCGGCTGAAAATGTTATAATAAGTGCAACGCACAACCATACCAGCGTCAGGCTAAAAGAAGACGGCAATGACGTGTATACGGAATATTTAATAGAAGCAGTAGTTTCAGCAGTATATCTGGCTAAAAAGAGAAAACAGCCTGTAAGAATTGGTGTGGGAAGAAGTGAAAACAGAAACTATGTATTCAACAGAAGGCTTAAAAAACCAGATGGCTCTATAGTAATGAACTGGATTGACAGAGACTATTTGCAGGATTGCATAGATGACGGCGCTGTTGATCCGGAGCTTATCGTTGTTAAAATAGAAAATGAAGATAAACAACCAATTGGGTTTATTGTTAATTATGCAAATCACAATAATTCGGTAGGCAATTTAAGAAGGAGTGCCGATATCTCAGGTTATATCGGGGAACTGCTTAGGAGAATATATGGAGAAGATGTCGTTACCGTATTTCTACTAGGCGCCTGTGGAAATACAAACTGGGTTAACTATAGGGATTATACTCAGAAAAATGATCCAAAACTTTATCAAAGAATTGCAACCGGCATTACCGGTACCGCCTTAGAAATAATTGCAGAAATGGACTATCCAGAAATCGACAGGATTGAAATTAACAGCAGGTTACTTAAGATAGCTGAAAGGGCTTACAATGACTATGATGATAAAATTGACAACACATTTGGCGAAATAAAAGATGGCGATATTCCTGCTGGTTTTAAGTTTTTTAAGGAGGCAAAGGAGAAAAACAAAGATAAACCCCTGGGATTATATGATGTTGATATTCATGTGCTTAAGCTTGGCAAAGATATAGTTATAGCTTCTAATCCATGTGAATTATTTACAGAATTCGGCCTTGATATAAAATCCCAATCACCATTTAAATATACAATGGTTACGGAGCTTACTAATGGAACTATAGGATATGTTCCAACACTTAAAGCATATGAAGAAGGTGGTTATGAGGTCAGAAAACCGGCAAACAGGGTGGAGAAAAATGCAGGAGAGAAAATTGTTAAAAACACTGTGGAACTTTTAAAAGAGCTTTATTAATGTCTTCCTGAATAAAGAATAGAAAGCAGGTGGAAAAATTATGGGCAAAAAAAAGATAAGGTTAGGAGTTATTGGCGCAGGCTCATTCTCAAACTCGCATTTATTAGGCATAAAATATGCAGGCAATGCTGAAGCAGTAGCAATATGTGATATAATGGAGGAAAAAGCCAGGAAACAAGCGGAAAAGTTTGGTATTTCTGATTATTATACTGACTATAAAGAACTGTTGAAACGGGATGACATAGATGCGGTAACACTCCCTCTTCCTGATCAATTACATGCACAAGTTACTGTTGATGCCTTGCGCGCCGGGAAACATGTTCTCTGCGAGAAGCCCATGGCATTGAATTTAGATGATTGCAGACAAATGATAAAAGCAGCCAGAGAAACCGGGAAACAATTGATGATAGGTCAAATAGGAAGGTATACTCCAGGATTTCTGATGGCTAAGAAAATGGTTGATGACGGGGTAATAGGCGAGTTGTTTTTTGTAGAATCTGAGTATGCCCATGATTATTCAAAAATAGGCGGTGAAGGCGGCTGGAGAATTACACCGGAACGTCATCCGGTAATAGGCGGAGGCTGCCATGCGGTTGATTTATTGAGAATGATAGCTGGGGATCCTACAGAGGTGTTTGCTTATGCAAATGGCAAAGTTCTTACTGATTGGCCTGTTAATGACTGTACTATAGCAGTCATGAAATTTCCCAATAATGTGATAGGCAAAGTTTTGACATCAATAGGATGTAAAAGAAAATATACGATGCGCACTGTGATTTACGGTTCAAAGGGCACTATTATTGTTGATAATACAACTCCTACTTTAACATTATTCAAAGAAGAATTTACTCAAATGGATGAGTTTAAAAATCTGCATCAGCAAGCAGTTGAACTGAAGATTCCAGTTGCTATTAATAATCACAACTTTGAGGCTGAAGTAAGAGATTTTTGTGAATGTATTCTGGAAGGCAAACCCGTATTGACAGATGGAGTTGAAGGAGCTTCGACGGTGGCAGTATGCCTGGCTATTGTAGAATCTGAACAAAAAGAAGAAAAGATAAAATTGGAATACAATTTTTAATAAAGAGTTTTAGTCTGATGTAAGCGTATGTTAAAGATTTTATTACATAGTTTTATAGTGCTTTTAAATAAAGGGGATAAATGTCCCCTTTTTTGAGTTGATTTGTTTTCATTTGACAGCTGTCTTTAAGGGGGATTAGCATGGCTCACTACAAAAGGTATTTTTTGTATGAAGAAATATCCATTAATAGTATAATTACATTTTATTATTTGGAGCTGGCTAAGAATTATAACATAATGGGCGAAAAACATGATTTCTGGGAGTTTGTGTATGTAGATAAAGGCAGTCTTGAAGTTTACACAGACAGTTATCAAATCAAGTTAAATCAGGGGGAAATTATATTTTACAAGCCCAACGAATTTCATGCAGGACGGGCAGACCAAAATAATGCTCCGAATTTATTTATTGTATCTTTTGACTGTAATTCACCAATCATGAAATTTTTTAATAATAAAACTTTTCGGATTGATAAAGATGAACAGATTGTTTTGTCAAAGCTGATGAAAGAAGGAAGCTGGGCTTTTGATCCGCCGGCTGGCTCACTGCAAATGAGTTATCCGAAAAAAGATTATAAAGCTCCATTTGCAAGTGAACAAATGTTTAAAAATTATTTGGAAATACTGCTCATATCGTTTATTAGAAAAGGTGAAAAAATTAGGAATTACAACAGCTTAAGCCGCATAAATGAAGAAAACAAAAATATAGAATTAACTTCAAAAGTTATAGAATACATGAAAGATAATATATCCAGCAATATGACAGTAGAACAAATATGTTCGATTTTTGGAATCAGCAGAGCAGCTCTCATGCATACTTTTAAGGGAATTACCGGCCTTGGGGTGAAAGAGTACTTTAATAAGTTGAAAATAGAACAGGCAAAGAGGCTGATCAGGGAAGAAAACCTTAATTTCACAGAGATTGCGGAAAGATTAGCTTACAGCGGCTTGCATTATTTCTCCAGAAGATTTAAAAAGGAGACGGGAATGTCTCCTTCTGAATATTCACGTTCAGTAAAAGCCAGGTGTTAGATATTTCTCCAATCATCATCCAGACCTAAACCGCTTAAGTCAGCTATTGTGTTTTGTTGTTCAGCCTCATAAAGGCGCCAGATAACACGTAAGCCTTGTAGACTTGAAGGACCGTCCGTTAATGGTTTAGTCTTGTTTTTAATACAATCCAGGAAGTGGCGGATTTCATACTGAGTTTTTTTGGAACCGTCATCTTCAACCATGAGGACTTTAGTTTTTGATTCAGTATCCATATTTGCCTGTTCCGGTCTCATCTGGCTGTGCAAATAAAGCTTTCCTTCCGCCTTGTTATATTCCAGCATTCCCTCGGTACAGTGAATATGGAAACTATAACCCAGACGAGTGCCTCTTGCACCCCAGGTGCCGAAATGGTAACCCAAGGCACCATTCTCAAATTCTATTACTGCATTACTTGTACCTTCCTTCTCCATCCATGGAGTTCCAAAATTAGTTCCTACATGGACACCACGAACCGGTTTACCTAAAAACCAAAGCAATAGGTCTACATAATGACAGCCATGACTGAAGAATTGTCCTCCTCCAAGTCTCTTGGCAGACAAAGCCCAATGACCTTCATGATATTTTGTTAATTGTTCTGTCCATATAGACATCTGAAATGCTTCTCCATAGGTCTTGGAATCAACCAATTCTTTCATCTTCATGATAATGGGCCAATAGCGTACCGGATATGCGGTCATCAGTACTAATTCCTTCTGTTCAGCTGTTTCTATAAGCTTAATGCATTCTTCTTCTGTATTGCACATAGGTTTTTCCATTAATACATGTTTACCTGCATTTAAGAAAAACATTCCACACTCAAAATGAAGATCATGGGGAAGAGCAATAAGTACTGCATCTACATAATCTGCCATATCCCTGTAATCGGTAAATGAATGCTCAGCACCTACATTTTTGGCAGCTTTTTCAGCCCTCTCAGGGATAATATCACATGTAGCAGTAATCTCCATAACATCCATTAAATCTGAATACGCATTCTGATGGCTGCCGGCCATTCCTCCACAACCGATTATTCCCATTCGTATTTTTGACAATTGTAGCGCCCCCCTTTGTGTAATTTTATTCATCTATATTTTAGATGTTATTACTATTTTAAACTTGATTTGAATAAAAGTCTTTGTAATTTAGTATTTGAAATTTACATAAATGTTTATTATGAAAAATAAAAAGGTTCGAAAGAACCTTTTTAACATGTATATTGTATATTAATAAATATATTAAAACATGGTATGTATTGATTACACCTGAATATTATTTATGCCGTTCATCCCATGCTCTTCTTACCGCAGAAATCATTTCCTCAATCATGGCAGCCGGATCTTCTGCTTTAAAGATTGCACTGCTGGAACCGGTAGCAATTGCACCCTGTTTAATTACATTATAAACGTCTTCACCGTTGCTGATGCCTGCAGCAGTAAGCACCTTGATTTCCGGGTTAACAGCATGAACTGCATCGATAGCTCTTTGGAAATAATCCATATCGCTGGTTTTTCCGGTACCGATCAATTCCGGCTGTTCTGCCACTATAATATCAGGTCCTAAGTTGGCAATGGCTGCTGCTTCTTCAATAGTATCAGCACACACTATAGTTGCCAGATCAAGCTCATTGGCTCTTTTAATACAAGCATTCAACTCGGCCAGACTAACGCGTTTTTCCGAATGATTTAACATTACACCGGTGGCACCAGCATATTTTACGGCTTCCGGCAAAACGGAACCCAGGCCTCTGCCGATTGGAAGAGAGTCCATATGTTGTGCAAAAACCAATAAGTTCTTTGTTTCTTTTGCAATAAAAGGAATATCGGTATATTGAGGAGTTAAAATGATTTGCACATCATATTTTTCTGAAACCCGGTCAGCTACCTTGGCTAAATAAATCATCTCGTCTCCATAACAATATGCTTTTGGACCGATTTCAAAAAAAGGTTCTTTAATTTTTACTTTACTCATACTTGCACCTACCCTTTTTATTACTATTGTACAAGGATACTGTACCACAAATCAGCTTTTAAGTCACTATTTGAACACATGAATTTAAAAACCCGAATTTCAGACGAAAATCGGGTTCTTTTTAATGTATTTCGCCGTCAATTATGTATTTATGAGCTTAACAAATCAGGAAATGTTTTTTTTACGTTCGCGGAAAAGCAGGGTGATACAGTACAGACCGGCTAATCCTACCAGACCGTATACTATGCGGCTGAGCAGAGCATCCTGTCCTCCGAATATGGAAGCCACCAGATCGAATTGGAATAAGGCTATCAGACCCCAGTTAATGGCTCCGATTATTACAAGAATCAATGATAATCTATCCACTCTTACACTTCCTTTCGTCCAATGTTTTACAATGCTATTATTTGCAAAAATATAGAAAATAACCATATTAGTTTAGTTAGAGGAATAATGAATTGACAAGCTTAAGTAATGATTGTTATACTGAACTCGAAAAATGAAATTCCAATAAGCTAAAGAAATGAATTCCGGGCTGTAATTGGGTTCGATGCCGGCCTTGGAGGAAGGTGTATGATATGTTGACAAGCAAACAAAGAAGTTATCTTCGAAAACTGGCCAATAGCCAGGATGCAATTTTTCAAATCGGCAAGGGCGGAATTACCTCTGCCGTGGTGAATCAGGTTGAAGAAGCGCTGGAGGCCAGGGAATTGATTAAGATTCATGTCCTGGATAATTCCGATCTCTCACCCAGGGAAGCCTGTGATATTATTGTGGGAAAAACCGGGGCAGAGGCTGTTCAGGTAATAGGAAGCAAATTTGTAGTATATAGAAGGTCTTCAAAAAACCCTGAAATACAATTGCCTTAAAGAGAAAAAAAGATCACTTCCGATATAACGGAAGTGATCTTTTACAATGACTGGCTTTTATTGCTGTTTCCATATTTATATTTCAGAAGCTTATTTATTTAAGCCAGCATGGATCTTATAAACCATAACTCCTTGCTGTAGCCGGCCACATGTTCTTCAAACTCCATTACTACCTCAAAATCATCGTCTTCATCTGCTTCATTTCGGATATCTGTTGCTAATTTTTTCATTTCATTTAAATAACCTTCGAGAATTTTAACAGTTTCTTCACAAGTGAATTTATCGCCGTCCAGCTCTTTAATTGTAGCGTTTTGCAGGTAATCGGAAAGCTTTGTTAAAGGCTTCTCACCCTTCATCTTGAGAAGCTCTGCTACTGCATCATATTTTTCAAAAAAATCATCATATAATTTCTCAGTATATTCATGAATTTCAACAAACTGCTTTCCTACAACATTCCAGTGCAGATTATGTAGGTTAGCATTTAATACAGCCAGATTTGACAAATATTCATTTAATTTAGCATAGTTTTTCATTTTATTCCTCCTTTTATATCCCAGCAAATATATTGTATTTCTATGTCTTATTATATTAATACCCAGTCATAAGAATTATAAACAATGATATGGGGCATCACCTGTATTTTTCTCTGCCCGGATGGTGGATTGACAACCATTTTTTTGGCTGTTATACTAGGCATTGAAATAGCAAATTGCTGCATTTTTTTTGATTGATGTCACATTTAACCAATGGGGCTGGACACAGTTTTCTGCTAAGGTACCAGAAGTCGATAAAACGAAGGGAGTTTGATTTGTATGTTATATGCAGGGGTCAGCGAAAAAAATATCACTCCGGATTTTCCAGCGCTTTTATCCGGGTACCCCCTACCAAAAGATCGTTATCATGAAGAAGTGCATGATGACTTAAAAGCCCACATTTTCTACCTGAATAATGAAGAAACAGACCTCGTAATCATTACGCTCGATTTGATCAGTTATTCCAAGCGAAGAGTTAAAATGGTCAGAGAACAAATTCAGAAAGTTTGTCAAATCGAACCAGGTAATATTCTCATATCTGCTACTCATACCCACTCAGGGCCGGTAACCGGCAGTGTTCCTTTCTTAAGTGACAACAGAGAAATGTATCCCCATTATCTTGATAAAGTCAATAGTCTAATAGTCGAGGGTGTGAAGGAAGCTAAAGATTCAGCTTTTCCTGCAAAAATAGCAATGGGGAAGGGAATATGCGGCAAGGAACAGGGTGTCGGCGGCAACCGGCGGCATAAAGACGGTCCTGCAGATCCTGAAGTCTGGGTAACGGGCATCAAGGATTCTGATGATAATCTCAGAGGTGTTTTAGTAAATTACGCACTGCATCCTACCTTCCTTCATGCGGAAAGCAGGGTTATAACTGCGGATTATCCGGCTTTTATTTATGAGTATTTCCAAAGCAAAAATCCTGATTTGGTGGTTGGTTTCCATACCGGGGCAGCAGGCAACCAATCTTCCCGCCATTTCAGAACAGGTCAAACCTTTGAGGAGGCAAAACGTGTCGGCTATGCAATAGCAGCCGAGGCAGAAAGGGTTTTATCACAACTCACCTATGAAGATGATGTTAAGTTATTTGCAACTCATGCTGAACTCTATCCCGAAATTAAACGCATTCCATCTGTTGAAGAAGCAAGAGCCCAACAGATAGAAGCAGAAACCAGGTATAAGAACTCAGTAAAAAACAAGGAGCCATATCCGGTACAGCGTACCCTTGAATGTGCTTTGATTGGCGCCAACAGAATGTTAAGCAGGGCGGAAGCCGGGGACAAGGTTATGGAAGGCATTATGGCAAATTCACCTTTTGAAATATTTGTTATGGGCATAGGTGAAAACAGAATTGTAGCTTGTCCGTGTGAGATCTTCGTGGAATTTGCCCTGAGGTTAAAGAAGGAGTCACCTTACAAAAACACCTACCTTGCCAGCACTTCCAATGGATACGGCAGCGGATATGTATGCACTCCGGAATCTTATGATGAAGGCGGCTATGAGCCGACTGTATCCATGTATGAAAGAACAGTCGGAGACGCTATAATCGATAAGGCTTTGGAACTGCTGAGAGAGAATTAACAGAGTTAACGGTATCATAAAGATGCCGTCGCCATATGGATAAAAATAACAGGAGGGAAATATTATGTCTTATTATTATGGAGAACTAAACTATGTACAAATTCAGGAAGCTATTGACAAGAATTCAGTCATAATTCTGCCAATAGGCACTACAGAAGAACACGGTAAGCATCTGCCCGTAGAAACCGATGCAATGATTGCCAAATATGTAGGAGATAAACTGGGAGCTGCATGCCAGGAAGCAGGTATTCCCGTATTGGTAATGCGCACCATCCACTATGGTTTTTCCATGTCAGTGGTAAGAAAATGGCCTGGATGTCCCAATATTAATACCCGAACCTTTATGGACTATATTTACAGCATGGTTGAATCCCTGATTAAAGAAGGCTTCAGAAAAATTGTTCTCTTAACCTGCCATGGCAACCATGACAGTCTGCTTCGCACTGTAATGAGGGAAATTGCTGACGCTCACAATGTTTACATTATGACTTTGGCACCATTTGCGCTTGCAAAAGATACCTATGAAAGGTTAAAAAAAGATCCTGAAGGGGACATTCATGGCGGAGAATATGAAACCTCCTGCATGCTTCATATTGCCCCTGAACTGGTTGACACATCAGCTTACACAAACGTGGATGCCATTCGCTGCAATACACCCCTTCGCGGTCCTGTATCAACATGGGGTCTGCAGAAAACCCAAACCGGTCTTTTTGGAGATCCGACCTATGCCACAGCTGAATTAGGAAAGGCATGTCTGGAAGCAGCTGTTGAAAAAGGCGTGGAATATATTAAAGCATACTATGAACATAATGAGCAAAGCTGAGTTTAATTAACGAATAATGTGGTAGATATATTACATAGATCTAATCAGATTTATGCAGTATATCTACCTTGGAGCAAAATGGATAAAACAACAAGACTATGGAAGATGAGAGAGCGAGGAGATGAGTATAATGAGTGATTTTACCTTTGAACCGGCACCTTGGATACCTTTTAGAGATAAGGAAGTTTTAGAGCGTGTACGAAATATTAAAAGGGAGGATATGGAAAAGCATCCTAACCCGGATTTTAAAATTAAAATTGTACCTGACAGCGGTGCCATTTTTGTAGGCGACATGGTTATGCGGATGAAGATGTCCGATGATCTGGATCAGACCTGTGTTATGGTCATACCTAATCCTGCACCGGTGGCCTACATGCAGGTAGCAGAATTAGTTAATCGCTTTAAGATCAATTGCCGGAATGTACATATATTCGGCATGGATGAATGGGCTGATGATGCAGGGAATATAGCACCCATTACCTATAGACGGGGTTTCACCTATTCATTTATGAAATATCTGGTTAACCGGATTGATGAATCCCTGCGTATGCCAATGGAAAACGTTCATTATCCAACCAATGAAAACGCAGCTGATTATACAAAGATGATTGAAGACATAGGAAACGGCGGGGCTGATATAACATACAGCGGTCCCGGTTGGGCCGGGCATATTGGCTTTGTGGATCCCTTAAGCCCGGAATTCGCATGTGATTCAGTGGAAGAATTCATTGAAATGGGAGCTCGTTTGGTGACACTGCATCCTCTTACCATTGCACAGAATTCTCTACACGGTGTTTTCGGTCAAAGCGGCGATCTGGCCAATGTTCCTCCAAAAGCCTTCACCATTGGCCCCAGAGACATAAAGAATGCTAAGAACAGAATGGAGACTCATGGCATCACCACTTGTGGAACCCATTCTGCCTGGCAGAGGATGATTTCCAGATTAGTTCTTTATGGTCCGGTTACTCCTTTGGTGCCATCTTCCATATTACAGCTATGGCCGACAAGCGTATATGTCAGTGAAGCCATTGCAGCTCCAATAGAAATAAATGAAATCGAGGGTTATTAATATGAAAGCGATTGTAAATGGAAATATAGTTCTCGAAGATAGAATTATTGAGAACGGAGTCGTTTTAATCACTGAAGGAAGAATTGAACAGGTAGGCAGCAGGGACGAAATAAATGTCCCTGCAGGCTATGAAATAATTGATGCAAAAGGCTTATTTGTAGGCCCGGGATTTGTAGACATTCATTGTCATGCAGGCGGAGATTACTGGGCATATCAAGATCCTGAAAAAATGGCCTCTTTCCACCTGGCCGGAGGAACTACTTCCATTAATTGCACCATATTCCACGATATCGGGGAAGAAGGGGCAATTGATGCCATGAGGAAAATAAGAAAAGCTATGGAAGAAAACAGGCCGGGTAATATTATGGGCGTACATTTTGAAGGTCCTTTCCTGAATCCCAATTACGGAGCCAGCAAGCATACCAGCAGACCGGTGGACAAAAGGGAATACCAGCGGCATATAGCCGAAGCAGGAGATATTATTCGAATGTGGACTGTGTCTCCTGAACTGGATGGAGCAAGAGAGTTTATAAAAGATGTTCACGCAATAGGTATTCCTCTGGCTATGGGGCATTCTGCCGCATCTCCGGAAGATGTTTTTTGGGCTGTGGAAAACGGAGTTACCATATGCACCCATATTATGAATGCAACCGGTGCCGCCATATCACCCACCCGATGGGGCGGAACCAGGGAATGCGGCTTTGATGAAGCTGTTATGCTCTGTGACAATGTATACTGCGAAGTGATAAATGATAAAGATGGGGTTCATGTTCGTCCTGAAATGGTCAGACTAATAATAAAGACCGTCGGGTTGGATTACGTAGTGGGAGTTACCGATGCATGCACCGGTTCTGTTGATGAGTCAGACATCAATATGGTTAATGGCGGGCTTTATGGCAGTAAACTCCGTATGTTCCAGGTTGCTCGCAACTTTAAGAACAACGCTCGCCTGAACATGGTGGATGTATTTAAAGTTTGCTCAAGAAATCCTGCAAGGGCAGTCCGGCGTGATCATATGGTAGGAACTATTGAAAAAGGCAAAGATGCAGACTTCGTTATCGTCGATGAGGATTACAATATCAGCAAGGTTATTTTAAAGGGAGAGGTCAGAATAGATAACGATAACTAAACAGGACATATGATCAACGTAACTGAATAAATAGGTTTTCTTACGATAACAGGAAGATGTCATCATTTGTGATGGCATCTTCTTTATTTAACTCTCTGATCCTGGTGACTGTCCAAAAGCTAACCGTATAAATGCAAATGTTTTTTTCATATATGTATTTGGCAAAGATGAGATAAGGTGCTACCATAAAAATGGAAAAACAAAGCATAATATTATTTGCAGCAGAGCAGTACTTTATTACAAAGATTTGAGCATAAAGTTTTAACAAAATAAAAATACAAATAAGCTAAATGTAACTATTTCACAATTAAAGTATATTTAATGCATCTTTTGTATAGGCATATGGTTTGATATTATAAGTTGGTCTAAAATTTCGCATACTGCATAACATAATACATAATCTTAGTTTTCATTGTAGCGCGATATATGCCGCATATCATTATTGACGATTCAAATTTTGATACCGGATTTATATGTGGTTAAGTTAATAGCCTTTTATTTAAGTTATCTAATTCTCTTATTCTTTTTATAAGAGAATAATATATAACTTAAAAGGAGGAATGAAACCATGAAGAACAAAGTCCTATGCATTATCCTGACCGTATTGATTTTACTTTTATTTTTTACCGCCTGCAGCAAAACTCCTACTGATACACCTACAGAATCTCCTACTAAAGAGCCAACCCCTGCTGCGACAGAAGGTGAAGGGGAAGAAACCGATGAGCCGCCTGAAACAGAAGAGCTCGATTATGTTGAGCTTATCTGGTATATAGCAGGCGACGCTGCCAAAGACGAAGAGATGGTCATGGAAGAGCTCAACAAGTACATTAAGGAGAAAATAAATGCAACAGTTGATATTCGCTGGATAAGTTTCGGTGACTATCAACAGAGAATGAGCACTATAGTCGGTGCAGGTGAAGAATTTGATCTGTGCTTTGTTGCAACAACATACTTTAACCCTGTAGTAAATGCACAAAACGGAGCTTTCCTGCCGCTCGATGATCTGCTTCCCAAGTATGCTCCTAACTTGTTGAAGGAAGTACCTGAATGGGTTATAGAGGGCGCAAAAATTGCTGGAAAAGTTTATGTAATTCCATCTTACAAGGATGTTGCTGATGTATTTTCTATAGTTTTCAACAAAACCATGGCTGATGAAATAGGAGCGGATTTGTCAAGCAGCTGGAGAACTATGTTTGATCTGGATGAAAGATTCTATAAGTTTAAAGAGTTGAGAGATGAAAAATATCCCGAAAAAGCTGATATTCCATTAATGAGCCCATACAGAACAATGGGTGCATGGCTGCCGTGCGATATCTTTATAGGTCCTGCTGTAGCCAATATCGAAGGTATTGAGATTTTCAAAGGTAAAGGCAAGGGTGAGCTGGTATTCAACATGTATGATACAGATGAATACCGCGAAATGATGAGACTTCAGAAAAAGTGGGTAGATGACGGCATAGCGGCATATGACGCCAAAAACTTCGATCCCGACGGAGTACTGCATAAAGCAGGTGAGATTCCTATCCGTATGGGACAGGGTTTGGTAGCCATAGATCCACACCATTACAGCACTGAATGGGAAGCTACCTTGATAGTAAGTGACATCTCAATCCCCAGCACAGCATATCTGCACGCTGCAGCAACAGCTGTTTCAGTTACATCCAAAAATCCGGAACGCGCTGTAATGC
>ERZ773359.2916-NODE-2916-length-20594-cov-5.394664_pt1 | contig 20594 bp, 14 predicted proteins | sample MGYA00374955_ERZ773359 | MGnify/ENA primary metagenome ERZ773359 (study PRJEB29098, sample SAMN04486028) | biogas fermenter metagenome | study: EMG produced TPA metagenomics assembly of the Biogas fermentation microbial communities from Germany - Plant 4 DNA1...
GCGAGGCGGAGCTTTATTCCACCGTGAGCGAGGAAAAAACGGTCATGAGCCTGGTATCTGATCCCAATGTTTTTAAAGTCATTGCTTCCGTAGACCAGACAGAAATCTCCCGTATTACTGTGGGACAAAAAGCGGAGATCACTTTGGACACTCTGCCCGGTGAGGTGATTACAGGCACGGTAGCCGGCGTTTCCTTGACGGGTACGGACAATTCCATTGTGATCACCTATGATATAACTATTGATGTAGATGCCCCGACTACAATTTTACGAGACCGCATGAATGTCAATGTCACTATTATTTGCCAGGAAGTAACCGATGTCTTGGTTATTCCCAGCCAGGCCGTAACCAGCCAGGACGGGGCGGCCGGAGTTTTGCTCCCCCAAGAGGATAGCGGCCAGGCCGGAGAACAGGCTGGAGCGGGGGCCGACCAGGCTGCCCAGGGCGCCCATACTTTTGTACCCATAGAGATTGGCTTGGATGACGGTACTAATGTGGAGGTCAAAAGCGGTTTAAGCGAAGGACAGACCATACTCATGCCCGTGTTTACTCCGGGAGAGGGCGGGCTCTATGGACCCAGGCCAATGGGACCCGGCTGGTAGCCTTAAAGTGAAGGAGTGTTACTATTGATTACACTGCAGGGAATCACTAAGATCTATCGGACCGGTAAGGTGGAAGTGACTGCGCTGCAAGGGATTAACCTGCATATAGCCAAGGGGGAGTTTGTAGCTATTATGGGTCCTTCCGGTTCCGGGAAATCCACCATGATGAATATCCTAGGCTGCCTGGATACTCCAACCGCCGGGGAATATATTTTGGACGGCATGAAGGTGGCCCAAGCCTCCCGTAAAACATTGGCCGCCATGCGCAATAAAAAATTAGGTTTTATTTTCCAAGGATTTAACCTTTTGCCCCGAACCACTGCTTTGGAAAACGTGGAATTGCCCCTGATCTATGCCGGGGTGAAAAAAAAGGAAAGAAGAGAGAGGGCCATAGAGGCCTTAAAGGCGGTTGGCCTGGAAGAGCGGATCAGACATAAGCCCCAGGAACTTTCCGGCGGGCAGCAGCAGCGGGTGGCCATAGCCAGGGCTTTGGTGACAGGCCCCTCCGTTATTCTGGCCGACGAGCCTACCGGTAATTTAGACAGCCGTTCCAGTGAAGATGTTATGGCCATTTTTCAAAAGCTGCATGAGCAGGGAAATACTATTGTGATCGTCACCCATGAGCCGGATATTGCGGCTTATACCCGCAGAATTGTTCGTTTCAAAGACGGTAGGATTGAACAGGATGAAGCCCTGGCTAAGAGTAAGGAGGCACCGGCATGAACATAGCGGAGAGTATCAGGATTGCCTTAAAGGCCATCTGGGCCAATAAGGTTAGATCATTTTTAACCATGCTGGGCATTATTATCGGCGTGGGGTCGGTAATCATCATGGTGGCTATCGGCAACGGGGCTTCCAAAACTATCACCGAACAGATCCAAGGGCTTGGTTCCAACCTGCTGACAGTTTATCCCGGGTATTTTTTTTACGATGGCGAGGGTGTAAGCGCCATGCGGAGTTTTCCTACCTTAAGCCTGGAGGATGCGGCAGCTTTAGAAGAGGGCGAGCATATCCAAGCAGTTGCTCCCCTGGTTAATACTTATGGAGAGGTAGTCTTGGGCAGCGGCAATACCCAAGGCAGTATCTACGGGACGACAGCCGCTTATTTAAAGGTGAGAAACAAGGAACTGCAATGGGGCCGGTTTTTTACGGACCAGGAAGTTGTTGATTATAAACGGGTAGCGGTGGTAGGCTCCAGGGTGGTGGAAAGTATTATGGGGTCCATGGATCCGGGCATAATCGGGCAGACCATAAAAATAGAGAAGGTGCCTTTTCAGGTCATTGGGGTTTTGAAAGGTAGTTCAACCGGGTTTTACTACGAAGATGAAATTATTCTTGTTCCCATTACCGCTGCCCAGTTGCGTCTGACCGGCAGCAAAGAGGTTCAGGAAATCAATGTCCAGGCCGTTTCTGCCGAAGATATGCAGAGTGCCCAGGAGGAAATCACCTCCTTGCTGCGCAAGGCCCATAAGCTTGCCCCGGACCAGGAAAACGATTTCGAAATATCCAATCAGGAGGATATTTTGAAGGCTATGGAGGAAGCAACCCGGACCATGACCATGCTTTTGGGCGGAATTGCCGCTATCTCCCTTTTGGTAGGCGGGATTGGGATAATGAATATTATGCTGGTCTCAGTAACTGAACGGACCCGGGAAATCGGGATCAGAAAGGCTGTAGGGGCTAAGGAATCCAATATCCTGGTGCAATTTTTAATTGAAGCCGTAATACTCAGTGTTATAGGGGGAGGGGTAGGCATTCTTTTCGGCTGGGGGGGATCGACTCTGGCCTCCCGATTCTTGGGATTTCCGGCGGTGGTCACCCTTTCTTCCGTGGTGCTGGCTGTAACCTTTTCGGCCTTGATAGGAATTGTGTTCGGCGTTTTCCCGGCCAGAAAGGCTTCCGCCCTTAATCCCATTGAGTCTTTAAGATACGAATAGTTTTTATAGGAACAAGAGAGGAGCAGGAAAGTGAATCGAAAGTATTGGATAATTTTCCTTGTTATTTGCGGTTTGATTTTTTCTTTTCCCGGCTTGCTGGCGGCAGCGGAGCCGGAACTGGACTACCTGGAATTCCAGACCGAGAAGGATAACAACTTGCTGATCGGGGAGACCGTAGATATTAAAGTTATTTTATTTGACGAGGATGATGAGCTGTTTTCCGGCAGTACTCATGCTTATATCGCTGATCCCGACGGGGATATCCTGGGGTATTATTCCATAGGAGGCGGTGGCGGGTATTATACGGTATACGGTGTCACCTTGGATCGGGAAGGGGAATATAGCCTACATATCCGCGACAGCGAGTGGAATTATGCCAGCGGTAAAATTACAGTCCGCAAGCCTTTGCTCAGTCTTAGCGGCCAATTGGCGGAAGACAGAAAAACGGAAATCAAAGCCAAACTGATGGATGCTGACGGCAAGGTCCTGCCCCGCAAAAGCGTGACTGTGGACGGCTCGGATGCCGGGCTGGAAGGTAGGCAAAGTTATACTAGCTCTTATGACGGAACCTTTTCTTTCTGGATTACTCCTCCGGAGCAAGGAAAAGTCAAATTCTTGTATTACGGGCATGAGATCGGAGCCTTGGAAGTAGGGCCATCCTATGCCCAGGGTACAAGAATCGGTGGGACGGCCAAGAACAATACTGAACTTTCCCTGGCGGTGGCCCGGGAAGGATGGGACACGGCTCACACCGTAATCTTAATCCGGGATGACAGCCTGGCGGATGCTTTAACTTCCGTTCCCTTGTCTCGCAGGTACAATGCTCCTGTACTTATGACCCCGTCGCAAAATTTGCCTCAAAGTTTGCAGGCGGAAATTGGCAGGCTGGAGGCCGAGCGGGTCATAATCATCGGCGGCAAGGAGGCGGTGTCGCCAAATATTGCCTCTTTACTGCAGAATTTAGGCTACATAGTAGAAAGGATTGCCGGGGCTGACCGTTATGATACTGCGGCCCGGATCACAGCCCGCTTTGACTCGGCCAGCACAGTTTACCTGGCCTACGGTCAGGGAGAGGCCGATGCTCTGGCCGCCAGTTCTTTTGCTGCCAGAAAAGGCATTCCCATTTTACTTACGGAAAAAAATACCGTTCCCAAGGCAACTCAGGAACAGCTTAGAAGGCTCGACCCGTTGCAAGTCATCCTGCTGGGCGGGGAGGGTGTGATCGGCTCTTCCGTGGAAAACTCTTTAAAGAAAAATTATCTGGTAGAACGCTGGGGTGGAGCCGACCGTTATGAAACTGCCTGGGCTATTCTTAGAAATCTTTTTGAGGGGGAATCTATGGCTTACTTTAGTTCCGCCCTGGTGTCCCCTAAAGATGTTGCCGGGGGCAAGCCCTATGGCGACGCCCTTTTAGCGGCTACCCTGGCAGCCAAAAACAAGGCGGTGGTTATTAACTTGCCACCCAATCACTTGCCCGGGGCTCTGGAATATTTTCTGACTTTCAACAAAGGTTATATTGCCGAGGCCAGGGTGATTGGCAATCAGACAGCCATCAGCCCTATTCTGGAAAAACAACTGGAACAGATGCTGACCAGGTAAATTAAGATAAAAGGTATTAAATAATAAACTACGGCCTTAGTTATTAGGCCGTAGTTATCTTCCTATTAAGGATTAGGTTTTTAAGATTAGTCTGAAGGGGTTGCGGAAACGATATTGGACTCACCTGCTCTGGATCCGCCGGTGACTACCAGTCTGAAATAGTATCTCTGGCCGTTGGTCAGTCCCGTGGCTGTGGCCGAAGTGGAATATTTGTCCAGTGCTCCTGTATTGGCATTTGTCCATTTCGATTTATCCGTAGACTGCTGAAGGACCACCTTGGTAGCGCCGGTAGGCCTGCTGAAGGTAAAGCTGACTTCACCGTCACCGGCTGTGGCTCTCAGATTATCGATGGGGTCTGCTTGCAGCTTTTCAATGTCCGCTGCGCTGTAGCTTCCTTCATACACCCTTTCCCCGTCTACATAGGCTCTGCATCCCGGAGCTACTTTGGTAGTTGCCGGAATAATACCAAGTTCCACCCCGCTGGCATTGATATTAGCAGTCCGGATTGTATCCGTACCCCATACATCTCCGCGGGAGTTGGCGTTCAAAACGTTTACGGCAGCTGCTCTTAATCTGAGGTCCAGTCCGGTAGAAGAAAAACTGACGGTATTGTAAGACCCTCTCAGGATCACATTTTTGCCACCGATGATATCCACATTGGAAAAACCTTGACCGCTGCACTCCGAATCATCCAGATAAGCATCGGCATAGATTTGGGTATTCGCAATTGAACATTTTCCCTGCAGGGAAATGCTTACTTCGTCTTTTTTATTTCCACCGGTATCGATGATCATGGTTTTGGAATTAAAGTCCGTGGCGATAATTCTGTCGTCCCATCCTCCCCGGATAGTTGTTTTGCCTTTGACCGTCACATTCCTGAGCTCAACCGTGCCATCACCGATGCCTTCACCCAGAAGCAGATCACCTTCAATGGTTATGTTCTGGACAATAATATCCGAGTCTTCGACAGCGACGTTGCCGGCAATGGTCGTGCTTCCGACTGACGGACCGTAAACGCCTTCCTGGTCGAAAATACTCTTGATTACCTTGTTATAGCTGTATTTATACTGGTCAATAACCGCATAGGGGACCACGTCACTCCCGCCCAGAGCGATAACCTTACTGGCTACGGTCATATAGTTGGGAAGAAAGTCCGTAGTCGAGCGGGGCAGGCTGGAACCGTTGAGAACCAGCGGCGATGAGGTCTTGGCCGCCAAAGCTGCTCCGGCCAGGGCATAGGTATAATTGTCCCTGCCTTCGCCGGGAGCGGCATAAATCTTGTCAAAATTCAAGTCCCGGGCAAAATAAGCCAGGATAGCGCAGTTAGTGGCATAACGGTTAGGTCCGGCCAAGCGGACCGGCGAAGGGACCAGTTTTTCAATAGCGGAGCTGATTACTCCTTCGCCCCCTATGATATATGTTTTGGTGAGCCTGTAATTGTGCAGGTGCTGGTATACAATATCCGGCAATTTATCCGGTTTAGTGAGCAGGATGCAGAATCCTTTGGCTGCTGCCACGGCCGAAATAGACAGGGCATCGGCGTAATCCTCTCCGGTGGCCAGGGCTGCTTCTTTGCCACCCAGTCTCTGGGCAATTTTGACGGAGGTTTCATACCTGTCGCGTCCGTAAATGCGCTCTGTATCGATGTTTTTAGAATCTAGAGTTTTGTCGATGTCTCTTAAGATGGCGTTATACCCGCCGATAATAATGACCTTATCAGCCTTCAGGCGTTCGATTTCTTTTAAAGTCGAAGCGTTTAAACGGTATTTTCCTGTAAAAAGGATGGGGGCGTTATAACTCTTGGCTAAAGGACCGGCGCAGAGAGCATCGGCAAAGTCATCTCCTCTGACCAGGATAACGTACTCTGACTCATTCCATCCGGCTTGAGATATTTTGATTGCGGTCTGGTAGCGGTCCGAGCCTGCCAATCTGTCCGCGGCTAAGGCCGGTTCGGGATTAATGATGGCCGGCAAAGCCCCAAAGGCTAGGGTTAAGGTACAGGTAAAAATAAAGGAAATAATAAAAGTAAAAGCTAAGGCGCGTGGCCTGCCGCTGAATGAGCGCGGGTCTTTTTTTATTTTTGGGCCTGGCATATTTAACCTCCTAATTATTATTAATCATCTTATCGAAAATAAGCGAATAAAAAATAATATTCGACCAATATTTCCTATTATCCTTCAGGTTTAGTAAAGCCTTGATCCAGACACGATTAAAATAAAGAGGGAGCGGGTGCAATATTTAATTTACCCGTTCCCTTGCTCATTAGGTATGTTTGCTAAGTCCATGGCTGTTTAAATTTGCATTTTGCTGATACTGTCCTGTAAATTTTGAGCCAAGGCGGCCAAGTTCTGACTGGCGGAAGCGATTTCCTCGATGGAAGCTGTTTGTTCTTCGGTCGCAGCTGACACGGTCTGGGAGGAAGTCAAGCTTTCTTTACTGATGGCATCCACTTCTCTTATGGAATTAACAATAGTCTCGCTTCCTTGGGTCAACTGCTGAACCGCAACAGACATCTCCTGAGCCTGGCTTGACACTTTAGAGGCCAGTTCGGCTATTGCTCGGAAGGATTGGCCGGCGGCATTTACTACTTCGATACCGGTTTGGACATCCTGGGCACTGGCTTCCATAGCTTCCACGGCATTATTAATATTAACATGGTTTTGGGTAATGAGTTCCGCAATTTGTTGGGCCGCTGTTTGGGACTGCTCTGCCAATTTACGCACCTCATCCGCTACGACGGCAAAGCCTTTACCGTGTTCTCCGGCCCGGGCTGCCTCAATAGCTGCATTCAAAGCCAGAAGATTAGTTTGTTCCGCTATCCCGGAAATAACATTGGTAATTTCATCTATTTTTCTGGAACTTTGGGCTAATTGTTTAATGCTATCTTGAACTTTGGCCGATCCTTCATCGATATTTTCCATCTGGTTAATGGCCTTTTGAGCCGCTTTTTGTCCTTCTAGAGCCGCTGTTGCGGCTTCGTTGATTTGCTGAGCGACAATGTTGCTGTTGGCAGACATTTGTTCCATAGAGGCATAGCTTTCTTCAACTGCCGCAGTTATTTCTCCCACAGAGGCGGATTGTTTTTCTGCCCCTTGAGCCATAGTGGTTACTGTTGCTGCCACTTCGTTGGCGGCTTGAGCCTGTTGGTCGGCGCTTGCCGAAAGCTGTTCGGAAGAAGATGCCACCTGATCGGCAATATGAGATACATTTTGTACCAAATCATGAAGATTTTCTACCATTTTATTTAAAGCATTGCTTAGAAGGCCAATCTCGTCTTTGCTTTTAATTTTTAAATTTTGGACAGTCAGATTTCCTTCAGCAACTTCCTGGATATTATCTACAACATTTTTTAAAGGTCTGACTATACTGCGCGCCACTAAGGCGGCTGCCAGGATTCCCAAAATTAGAACCACAACGGACAAAATCAGAATTGCCAGCTGGAGTTGGTGAACGCCTTCCATTATTTCCGTTTCCTCGGCTGTGACAGCCAGGAACCAATTAGTGCCATTTACCGGAGCATAGCCCATGTATTTTTTGACTCCATTATAAGAATAGGAACCCACACCGGTTTCTCCGGCCACCATCTTTTTTTCCAATTCCACGAGCTCTTGCAATTGGGGGTCATTTTTTACATTTTCAAAATCATTATCCCTGTTGATAACCAGCTTCCGGTCTTTATGGGCGATAGTAGTCCCGTCTCGGTTAATCATAAAGGCTTCCCCGGTTGCACCAAAATTAAGCTCATCCGTGATTTCGCTTAAAGAACTGCCATCCCTGATTGCTACCAGTACACCGCTTATCTGGTTGTCATGGTAGATAGGTACAGCAAAGGTTAAAATAAGTGAATTGTCTATTTCACTGACCATGGGATCGGAAACAGAAGGATTTCCGGCAGCTGCTTCTTGGAAATAAGCAAGATTCTTGATATCGATAGTTGCCCCGTTGGAGTAGGTTAAAGTGCCGTTCAAATCGGCAATTCCCATGCGGATATGTCCTGCTCTTTGGGATTCATTAATCAGGGCCCGGAGTTTTTCTAACTTTGGTACTTCGGGGTCAGTAATAATATTGCTATTGGCCATAACCTCCAGGGCGTTAATTTGGGCATCTAGCTGAGCGGCTACAGTCGTAGTACCCCCTATGGCTATCTGTTCAATGGATTTATTAACTTCATCCGCCACGGCGCCCGATGAGTAGTAATAACTTATTGCCGCCAAGGCTCCACAAGCTACTAATAAGACGATGCCGATTAAGAGTATCAACTTGGTAGTTAAACTTTTCATTGTCCTTTTTACCCTCCTACAATTACTACAATAGATCTTCAAAAAGTATGGCGATAGGTGCTATAAATAATATGTAAATACCGGGTATTTTATTTTCTTCTCCAATAAAGCCCAAAATCCTTTTAGTTATTACAATTTTCGACAGTGAAAAGTAATAAATTTAATACTTATTTGCATGCAAAAAGGCATCGGCTGTTATAATCGACAGTTATAACTATACCGATGCTTAATTTTTTCGGCTTTGTTTAGGTATTTTCCTTATCCAGCTTTTTATCTTTTGGCGGCCATGCGTCGCGCCATACGCCGGCGTTTTCTTTTTAAAATAGTGATTTTTCTATGTATCTTATAGGTAATATACAAAAGAACGAGTATAATTGGGGCCCAGATTAAGGAATTTTTATCGGACTGCGGGGAGGGCACAACAGTGCTGTCAGCCTTTAAGGCCAGGGAATTTAAAACCAGGCCTTCCTCCAATACTTGGACATTGGTTACAACCTGATCTTTTATTATTTCATTAAGCTCGGAAGCAATCGGCAGTACTTGAAGAGATATATTCGGCGGGTCAGTGCTGCCTATTTCTCTGGTATAAATAATCTCCTCGCTCAGAACAAGATTAACAGGGGTATCATGGATTACCAGATTGGAAAGAGCTGTACCTTTGGGTTTATAGATTACGTTTTCAAAGTTAGTAAAACCGTATTCCAAAAGTTTTCTCATATCCGTATAGATACCGGTCTTAGTCGGTGACTTTAAAACCACCCCCAGCAAGGCCCGTCCGTCTCTTTCCGCCGTAGCCACGTAAGTATTACCGGCAGTAGAGGTATAACCGGTTTTCATGCCGGTTACTGTGGGTTCGGTCCAGATAAACTCATTCATATTATACATTTCCGTAGGAATGTCTTCCCTGTTACGGGGGATGATTTTGGTTTTGGTCTTGACATATTCTCGCAAGAGGGGATTTTGGTAAGCAGTACGGGCGATCATGGCCAGGTCGCGGGCTGTGGTCACATGCCCTTCTTCGCTTAAACCGCTGGGATTTTTAAAAGTGGTGTTGAGGGCACCGATTTCTTTGGCTTTGGCATTCATTAAATCGGCGAAGGCTTGCACATCACCGCTGATATGCTCGGCAATAGCCACTGCGGCGTCGTTAGCTGAATTAAGCAGCAGGGCATAGAGAAGATCGCTTAAAGTCATTTGCTCGCCCGGTTCCAGATAAATACGTGTTCCTTGGATAAGCTTTGGGTTCAGCATGGAGGGGCCGGCGGTTACCATATCGGCCAGGTTTCCTTTTTCCAGGGCAATAAGAGCAGTCATAATTTTGGTGGTACTGGCCGGTTCAAGCTGCTTGTCCGGATTTTTAGCAAAAAGAGTTTGCCCTGTAGTGATATCGATTAGTATTGCTCCTTCACTGGTTATTTCCGGAACCGGAAGTTTATTTGGGGAGGCCAAGGTGGGTGCCGACAAGTTTAACATTAGAGCTAGGGTGGTAATTAGTATAGTAATTAATATAGTAATTAATCTCAAGGTAGGACCTCCATCGACGAATCTTTTAGACAAATCTTAAAGAAAGGGAAGGAGTGAAATCAGCGGTTTCACACTTCCCCATTGATTATTATCCGGTTGGATAAAATTCGAGTTTAATTAGTTTATACCTTTTTTTCTATTATGCAATATTCGAAAAGATTTAACAATAGATAAATATTGCAAGACGCCTCCGAGAGGGGAGACGTCTTGCCGGCTTTGGTCCGGGACAAGCTTAAATTTTTAGGCGAGCTTTTTTTATTCTTCGGACGCTGGTACTTTAGGCTACGGGCGGATCATACAAATCATTTGTGGTAGTGTCTACAATTTTAATATCCTGGATGCTTTTGAGATCCCCACCGCTTCCGGTAAATATATTTTTGTCGATGATTAGCTGCATTACGGTTTGGATTTCCTCGGAAGTGACATCGTTTCTGGGGGCAGGGAGGGTCATGCTCGAAGTGCCTCCGCTGGCGGTCCCAAAGGTCATACGCAATACCTTTTGATTTGTTATTGACATTTAACCATCCCCTAAAAATTTCTTGCTTCATAATTTATTGCCTATTCGTCTGTCAGGGCAAAGCGGTCATCACGTCGAACTTCAAGCAGCGGGTACTGCAGAAGACCGAACAAGGCAACAACTATTTCATAAATATCTTCGCTGGAGGCCGTTGCTTTGACACCGCCAAAAGTCTTTTGCCTGGTGATCGGAGCCCCGCTGTCAGAGGTGCCGATCTGGTAGCGGGCTACGAACGTTGAATCCAGCGGAGTTGAAACCAATGGCATTAATCTCCCTCCCTTTTTGCTTCAGCTTGTGCTCAACGCTTGTCCCTATATCAGGGTATGCAGCTCATAAGGGTATTGTTAAAAATTTTTTTAAAAAAATTTATAAAGTATTAATAAAGGGATTGACGCCTCTATAAAATAAGAAGTAAGATAGTAAAGGAACTGACTGACCGGTCGGTTTTGATTCGTGAAATAACAGGAGGAAGAGAAATGGGCCAAAAGAAACCCAGAATGAAAAAGAAAATTATAATAATCGCCGTAGTTATAGTACTTATCTTATTGGTTGCTATGCGTATGGGGATGTCAGCCCAAAAGGCCGCTTTGCAGCAAGAGGCGGAAATGAACCGTGTTAGTTACACCCCGGTTGAGGCCCAGACGGTTGAGAAGAAGAGCATTTCTTCCAACATTACCTTAAGCGGCAAAATTCAAGCCGATAAAGAAGCCCAAGTCATGGTCAAAACTCCGGGCAAGGTAACGGCGGTCTATGCCAAGGTGGGAGATGTAGTCAAAAAGGACCAAGTATTACTTAGCTTGGATAAAAGCGATATCATGGCTTCCTATAATCAAGCCCGGGCCGGATACGAGCTGGCTGAAGCGGCTTATAAGACTAATATGGATAATTACCAAAAAAGCGTAGAAAATCTGGAAAGGGCCAAACAGCTGTATGAAGCCGGGGCCATAAGTAAGCTGGAGCTGGAACAGGCCGAAATGGCAGCTTCCGAGAATGTCCGGCAGACTTATGAGGGCCAGTTGGCTCAGGCTAAAGCCGCCTTTGAAACGGCCCAAAAAGCTCTCGATGATATGGATATTAAATCCCCTATTGACGGTATTGTAACTGCTGTGGATGCCAGTGAGGGGGCTTTTGCGGTCAATACTATGCCCGTGGCCACAGTGGTGGATTTGAGCCAGGTTTATGTCACGGTGAATATTAGTGAAAATGAGATCAACAATCTTAAAGCCGGGCAGGAAGTAGAGGTTAGTGTGCCTGCCGCTTCTCTGCAGCTCAAAGGCCGTATTGACAGCTTAAGTTTAGCGGCCAATTACCAGGGCCAGTACAGTCTGAAAATCAATCTGGATAATAATGACGGCCTGCTTAAACCCGGTATGTTTGCCAATGTAACCTTAAGCACCGTCACCAAAGACAATGTGCTGGCCGTGCCGACGGACGCCGTCGTTTACCATGGTGGCAGATATGTAGTGTATGTGGTGGAAGATAATCGCGCTGTGGAAAAAGAGGTTGAGATCGGACTGGATAACGGCCAGGAAACCGAAATAATTAGCGGCCTTACAGAAGGCGAAATAATAATTGTTAAAGGTCAGGATTTTGTCAAAGACGGTTCTGAAATTAAAGTGGTGACCCTGGACGGCCAGGATATCGCAGACCACACCTCAGGCGACGCTGCCGCCACAGCTGAGGAGGAACAGGCCGGAAAGAAACCCGACGGTGTTGATTTAAGCGGGGAAGGTAACCAAACGGGAGGAGGCGCTGAGTAGTGAGATTACCTGAAACTTCGGTTAAGCGCCCGGTAACCGTTTTAATGATTGTCTTTATCGTTATAATACTAGGGTTTGTTTCTTTTACCCGCCTGCCCCTGGATCTCATGCCCGAAATGGAATTACCTTATGCTGTAGTCACCACTTCTTACAGTGGTGCCGGGCCTCAGGAAATAGAGAATTTAGTAACCAAACCCATTGAACAGGCGCTTTCTACCGTGCAGGGCTTAGAGAATATTCAATCTGTTTCTTCGGAAGGCAATTCCTTGGTCTTTCTGGAGCTCGATTTTGGCGTGGATATGGACCAAGCTGCTTTGGACATTAGAGAAAAAATCGATATGGTCAAGGGCTTTTTCCCTGACGGAGTAGGGACTCCTATGGTGTTTAAAGCCAATATGGATATGATGCCCATGATGGCCCTATCTCTTTCCTCCGATAATTTAACTCTTTCCGAACTGCAAAAGCTGGCTGAAGATACGGTCCAGCCCAGGTTGGAAAGAACCCAGGGTGTAGCTTCGGTATCGGTTTCCGGCGGAGTTCAAGATATTATTGAAATCCGGACTAAAAGTGAAAAGTTGGCCGGCTATGGTCTAAGCATGGATTATCTGGCCAATATCCTGCGGGCGGAAAATGTCAGCCTGCCCGGGGGTACGGTCAAGAAAGGCAGCCAGGAACTAACCGTTAAAACTACGGGAGAATTCCAGTCCCTGGCGGAAATCAGGCAAATGCTTATTCCCTTGCCTACCGGGGGTACAGTCCAGCTTCAGGACCTGGCTGATATCGAGTTAAAAGCGGATGAGCAAAGCACGATCTCCAAAGCCAACGGCAACCCGGCCATTAGTATTTATTTGCAAAAGCGTTCCGACTCCAATACTGTTCAGGTTTCGGATGCGGTGCACAAAGAACTGGCGAAAATTGAACGGGAATTAGGCGAGGTAACCATTACTCCTATCTATGATAATGCCGACTATATTAAAAAAGCCTTGAGTTCCACGGCTGAAAACGGGATTGTAGGGGCTATTCTGGCCATCCTGGTTCTTTATATTTTCTTGCACAATGTGCGTTCCACTTTAATTATTGCTACCTCCATTCCTATTTCCATTATCGCTACTTTTTGCCTGCTTTATTTCTTTGATATAACCATCAATATGATGACTTTAGGCGGGCTCATGCTGGGCTTAGGAAGGCTGGTGGACGACTCGGTCGTTGTGCTGGAGAATATTTACCGCTTCCGCCAGGAAGGTTATTCCCGCTTTGAAGCTGCGGTTAAAGGTTCATCCGAAGTGATTGTGGCCGTAATGGCGGCTACCTTGACCACAGTGGCAGTGTTTTTACCTATAGTTTTTGTTCAGGGCTTGACTTCTACCTTGTTCAAGCAGTTTGCCTTGACTATAGCCTTCTCCCTCGCTGCTTCCTTGGTGGTATCCATGACTGTAGTGCCTATGCTTTCTTCCAAAATGCTTAAAGTTGACCGCCGGCAAGAGAATACCGAGGAGACAAAAAAACGCGGGTTTTTCCGCACTCCGACTTTGGTGGTCAAAGCTCAGGATAAGTTCGATGCCGCTTATCAAGCTCTTTTGCAAAAATATCGGGGGCTGCTTAAATCAGCCTTAAACCATAGGCGGCGGGTGGTTGTAATTACAGCCGTGGTTATGTTGGTATCCCTACTTTCCATTGGCGTAGTAGGGGCTGAGTTCATCCCTGCTGCCGACGAAGGGGTTATTTCTATCGGCGTAACCCTACCTGACGGATCCCATGTTCGCAGTACGGAAGAAATTATGGCTCAGATCGAGAGTAAAATTGCGGATATTCCTGAAATTGACACTGTCTTCCTGGACGCCGGTAGCGGCGGCATGATGAGTTTGGGAGGTTCCCAGGGCAATGTAGGGTCCTTTTACGTCAACCTTTTGCCCCTTGATGAGAGAAAACGTGGGGTAGCGGAAGTTGCTGACGAGATCAGGGACCGAGTAGTGGATATTCCCGGTGCTGAAATCAGTGTTGCCGCTTCCCAGACCATGATGAGTATGGGGGACCCGATCAGTATTACTATCAAGGGCGATGATCTGGATACCTTGAAAAAAATCGGCGACGATTTTGTGGAAATTATCAGTGGAATTCCCGGTACGCGGGAGGTTAAATCCAGCTATGAAGACGGCATTCCGGAAGTGCAAATCAGCATAGATCGCTTGAAGGCCTCCCAGCACGGACTTACGGCCGGTCAGGTTGCCAATGCTGTCAAATCTACTATTTCCGGAGCTACGGCTACCCAGTTTAAATATGAGGGCTCTGAAATTGACGTTAAAATCAAAGGGGACAATACCTATAGGCAAAACGTGCAAGCCCTGGAGCAAATACCGGTTGCTACCCCGGCCGGCTATAATGTAACTGTCGGCCAGGTAGCCGAGGTTTCCATAAGTCGCGGACCTATCAGTATTGACCGTGATAACCAGGTCAGAACCATTACTGTTTCCGGACAGCTGGCGGGCCGAGATGTGGGCAGCGTATCCCGCGATATTGAAACTGCTTTGGCTTCTTACCAGCTGCCCGAAAAATACAGCTATCAAATGGGCGGCCAGCAAGAGGAAATGGTGGAAGCTTTCAGCGATTTATTCTTAGCTTTGGGGTTGGCCGTTATTCTGGTCTATATGGTTATGGCTTCTCAATTTGAGTCTCTGATCCATCCCTTTGTGATTATGTTCTCCGTGCCTTTCGGTTTTGCCGGAGCCTTTCTCGGTTTGTTCTTTACGGGCATACCCTTAAGCGTAATGTCGATTATCGGTATGATTATGTTGGCCGGAATTGTGGTTTCCAACGCTATTATCCTGGTAGATTATATCAATACCCGACGTCGGGTGTATAAAGAGGATATTAAGGAAGCGATCATCAATGCCGGACCTATCCGTCTAAGACCGATCCTCATGACCACTCTGACTACGCTTTTAGCTATGTTCCCTCTTTCCTTAGGCATAGGCGAAGGGGCAGAATACCAGCAGCCGCTGGCAGTGGTGGTAATCTTCGGGTTGGCCTTCTCCACTCTGGTGACCTTAGTTCTGGTCCCGGTCGTCTATTCCATCTTTGAAGACATAAAACAAAACATGAAGCGCCGCTTGGGTATGGACAAAAAAGCTAAGCTTCTTCCAACCGAAAACCCACCCGCTCCCGGATTATAGAACATTATAAAGGTTAAAGCACGAAATAAGCCAACCGGAGGATCTGCTATGTCCAGAGAAGAAAAGAAAAATGAAATATTTCGGGCTGCAAGCCAAGTGTTTTTTTCCAAGGGTTTTGAAAAAACCAAAATAGAGGATATTGCCAAACAAGCCGGAATCGGCAAGGGTACGGTTTACGAGTATTTTGAAAGCAAACTGCAGCTCTTTGAAGAAACGATAGCTTTTTACCACCAAAATGTAATAAATAGCTTGTGTGAGGCCTTGGCTCGGTGGGAAAATATCGGGGATAAGATAAAAGCTTATGCTCAATTTATGACGGAAATTATTAGCAACCATATTCATCTTTTTGAACTTATGGCTGATTCCAGGGTTATGGCCAGGGAAATGGGAGCTGTGATCCTGGAGTCCAATATTCGCATGGGTGATGTCCTACTGGAGGCAGTTACGGAAGCAATCAGCAAAGGGGAGCTGCGGCCCGACTTGGAACCAAGACTCATTACTTCCACTATATTGGGTACGGTGACTCAATACTGCAGCCTGAAGATTATGTTTTCCGAGCCGGAAACTCAGAAAATCGACTATGACCGCCTCGTGGACGCCGTGATGCGAGGGGTCGGGGCAGAAGCAATTTCCAACCAAACTTCATAAAGCCGGTTTGATAGGATTAGTGATGTGGTTTGTGGTATAATATGGCTCAGGAGGGTTTAGAGGTTTAACGGAGGAAATATAATGACAATAAAAAAAGCAGTAATCCCGGCAGCGGGGCTGGGCACAAGATTTTTGCCGGTAACCAAGGCTTTGCCCAAAGAGATGCTGCCCATCGTGGACAAGCCAACCATCCAATATATCGTAGAGGAAGCCATTGAATCCGGTATTGAAGATATTTTGTTTATTACCAGCCGGGGCAAGTGGTCGATCATGGATTATTATGACCGTACCCCGGAACTAGAGGTTCACTTAGAGAAGAAGGGCGAACTGGAACAGCTGGAAAAGATCAAAAGCCTTACTTATACTGCCAATTTCCACTATACCCGACAGGACGAACCCCTTGGTCTGGGCCATGCCATTATGTGTGCCAAGTCTTTTGTGGGTGATGAGCCTTTCGCTGTGCTTTTAGGAGACGATATTATAAAATCCCAAGTGCCGGCTCTCAAACAATTGCTCGATATTGCCGAGGCGACTTCGGCCAGTGTGGTGGGTATTCAGGAAGTACCAAAAAACGAAATCCATAAATACGGGGTTATTGATCCTTTAGAGCGTACGGAAAATTATTATAAGGTTAAGGATTTCGTTGAGAAACCGGAAGCGGATAAAGCTCCGTCCAACTTGGCCATTATAGGCAGGTATGTTTTAAATCCTTCTATATTTACTTATCTGGAAGGATTAAGGGCGGGATTCGGCGGGGAAATCCAACTTACCGATGCTTTAAAGAAATTATGTCGTCAGGAAGATGTTTATGCCTGCTTGTTTGAAGGCAAGCGCTATGATGCCGGGGATAAGCTAGGCTATTTAATCGCCACCGTAGAATACGCCTTGGAATCGCCGCAACTGGGAGAAAAGTTTGCTCATTATCTGGAAAATTTGTATTTACATAAGGACAAGACTTTCAAAAGTATTTCTTAGTTGGATTTTTTAGAGGAGTAAATAAACCAAATACTTGCAGAAGATGTCTTCACATGGTGTACTGACCCCATGGTTGAAGGCATTTTTTTGTCATCACCTTTCAAGGCATGGCTAAACAATTGATCATTTACATGGCGGATTACTTGCTTCAGGTATTTACTCTTACCTAAAGATGGGGAAATAGGAAGGATATAGGGGATTGATGGAGAAACAGATAAATATATAATGCCAAAATTTGTAACAGAAAGGATGAAGAAAATGAGATCGAAGTATGAACATGTTTTTTCGCCAATTAAAATAAGGGGGATAGATTTTAAAAATCGAATTGTTCTCGCTCCTCCGTCTCCCAATCTAGCCAGTACCGATGGCTTGATTACCCCCCAGTTTGTAGACTGGTTCCGGATGTTTGCTCGGGGTGGGGTATGCACCTTATATGTGGGCAACTGTTCGATTGATATTAAAGAGTGTAAAGATGAGGCTTTCCAGCTTGATCTTAGTGATGATAGGTGTATATGGCCCTTAACTTTATATGCTGATATGGGTAAACAATATGGCTGCCATGCTTCTTTGGAAATCAATCATAATGGTGAAAACACTGCTTTTGAAACCGTAGGGCACGCTCCTTACAGCTCATCGCCCAATATTTCCTCCACTGAACGTACACGGGCAGCCAAGCTGGGGAGAGATCCTATCCCGGCTATTGAAATGACCAAGGAAAAAATTGACGAAACCGTAGAAAAGTATGCCAATGCCGCTGCCCGTATGAAAAGAGCGGGGATGGATATATGTCTGGTTCATGGCGGACACGGCAACCTTATTTCTCAGTTTACCAGCCCCCTTTACAATCATCGAACGGATGAATACGGCGGGTCACTTGAAAATAGGGCTCGTTTTGCTATTGAGGTCTGTGATGCTATTCGCAGAAAAGTAGGCGAGGATTTTGTTATTGAATTTCGCATTTCGGCAGATGAAATTGCGGAAGAAGGCATGCATTTTGAAGAGACACTTCAACTTATCGGTTTGTTAAAGGATCATATTGATATTCTCCATGTTTCTGCCGGCTTGCACAGCGATTTTAATATGAAGTATTACCGCAACTGGTGCCAGAATTATATGATGGACCGTTGTTTCAACGTTCATTATGCTCGGGACATAAAAAAAGCTTATCCTGATTTACTTGTAACTACCGTAGGCTCTATTACCAGTATTGACTATGCAGAAGAAATCATTGCCAAGGGTTGGGCTGATTTCGTTGCTATGTGTCGCCCCCTTATGGCCGATCCCGATATGCCCAGAAAATATGCTGAAAATCGACCTGAAGATAGACGCCCTTGTTTACGCTGCGATACTTGCACCAAGCATCTCTTTGTGCCCAAACCAATCTACTGTGCTGTTAACCCTATTTCAGCTATGACCAGTGAGCTTAGGGACGGTGTTATCCCTAAAGCACCTGTTAAGAAGAAAGTAGCCGTAATCGGAGGAGGTCCTGCCGGAATCCAAGCCATGGAAACCTTGCTGGAACGGGGACATGATGTAACTCTTTACGAAAAAACCGGTTCACTCGGTGGTAACGTTCAAGGGGCTGCCCTTCCTCCCTTTAAAATCGATTGCCAGGACTATTTGAAATGGCTTAAGCATACAGCTGCTAAGTGCCAGGCTAAAGGAGCCAAAATTTTACTCAATACCGAAGCTACCAAAGATATGCTGGATGTTGAAAATTATGAGGCCATTATCATTGCCATTGGTGCGGATCCTATCATTCCGTCCACTATACCGGGAATTGAGAAGAAGCATGTGCATTGGACCCCGGATGCCGAAGCCGATAAAACTCTGGTTGGCGAAAAAATAGTTATTGTAGGCGCAGGTTCTCTGGGCATTGAAGCAGCAATAGAGTTTCATGATGAGGGAAAAAAAGTTACCGTTATCGAGATGAAAGACCCTGATAAGAGTTGGTCCGATCTGATGGAAGCTGCGGGACCGGTTGGCGTCGAGTTCCAAAGTATTCTCAAGGACAAAGGGATTCCGGTGAAGTATTATAATCGCCTTAAAGAAATCTGTGATAATAAAGTTATTTGTGATGACTTGCAAACCGGCCAGGTCGTTGAATATGAAGCTGATACCGTGTTGCTGGCCATGGGGATGTGTCCGAGAACAAATAAGGTAGAAGAGCTTCGCCACTGTGCTCCGGAAACCAATGTTTATATAGTAGGAGACTGTTACAAGGTGGGAACAATTGGAACAGCAGTTAACCAGGCTTTCCAGGCAGCACTTCATATTTAGTTGAATTCCAATAAATTAGCTGCTGGCCATGTGGACAGCGGCTAATTTAAAAATCCCCCGTTGGGTGATTGAAATCAAACTTATTGCGTTATACCATAATTTTACATAAAGCTTTTATGGTAGATAAGGAGGTCCATATCAATGTTTTATGAGCCTGAAAAGAATAACCATGGACTTGCTAGGCCACCTTTCAAATCATGTGTCGTGCCACGGCCAATCGGATGGATTTCCACGCTGGGAGTTGACGGTGTACCGAATCTTGCGCCATACAGTCAGTTTACGAATCTAACGTTTGATCCACCTTATGTAGCTTTGTCAATCAATCAAAGATATTCCCAAAAGCGAAAGGACACTACCGAAAATATCGAGCAAACAGGTGAATTTGTTTATAATATGGTGACCTATGAGCTGCGTGACGCGATGAATATAACTGCTTCTGACTTCCCACCCTCTCTAGATGAATTTGAGGCCGCGGGTCTTGAAAAAGCTCCTTCTCGTATCGTGAAACCATGGCGTGTGGCCGCTTCCCCTATTCAGTTTGAATGTCAATATGTTCAAACTGTTCGTTTGCCTGGGTATGGCCGTGTAGGTACTGCTGATTTGATTATCGGCAAGGTTGTAGGAGTACATATCAAAGATGAATTCATTATGCCGGACGGTAAAATCGATATTGTGAAAATACGTCCATTAGCGCGATTGGGTTACAGTGACTATACCTCGGTTCAGTCTACATTTGAGATGATACCCTCCGCAGCTGCTGGCAGTTACCGTAAAGAAATGACCTGGGGTTTAGAAGGTGAATTTGGTTCAATGCCAAAGTAAAACTAATCTACTAGTCCCAGTAGATTTTTAATACCAAATATACATTTTGTATATCCGCTTGCGCAGCTAAACTTTCCTTTTATGAATAAGCTTTCTTAGTACAGTGCAGATGAGGATTTTGTGACCTTAAACTATGACTATAAAAAGATTATTTATAAATATCAAGGGAAGATAATTTAAGGAGGAGTTAATAATGGTAAAAAGATTTCTTTGCATTCTTCTTGCTATTGTTATGATCTTTTCTTTTGCGGCATGTAGCAAGTCGAGTGCTGACCCTGATGCCGTTAGCCCCGTGGCATCCGACAGCCCAGATGACTGGGTTAATCTTGATCTTTCTTTCGCAACATTTGTAGGTGAAAACAACCCGTACCAAATCAATATCATAACTTTACAAGAGAAACTAGATCAAAAAATGCCTGGCAAAGTCACCATTACCACATATCCTAATGGTACATTACTTGGACAGGCCGACATTTTTGA
>ERZ773359.2919-NODE-2919-length-20587-cov-672.306448_pt1 | contig 20587 bp, 13 predicted proteins | sample MGYA00374955_ERZ773359 | MGnify/ENA primary metagenome ERZ773359 (study PRJEB29098, sample SAMN04486028) | biogas fermenter metagenome | study: EMG produced TPA metagenomics assembly of the Biogas fermentation microbial communities from Germany - Plant 4 DNA1...
ATGCTTTTCTGCATTTAATCAGTCGAAATTATAAAGAATGTGTAAAGATAATTGATAAATTACTTCAAATAATGAAAATTTTTAATATAACCTATCTTCCTTATAGAACCATAACGGATATTTATGTACTAAAGGCCTTATGCTTCTTTAAGCTAGGAGAATACTTTAAAGCAGCAGATTTAGTAAATAGAATAGAGGCTATGAGCAGTATAAAGCCTACACATACCTATATATTTTTATATTGTATGCTAAAAGGTCTATTATATGCTGAAAACAAGCAATATGATTTGGCAGTAAACTCCTTTGAAAACGCCATATGCAAGCTTGATCCAGCTAATAAGTCTAGTAACTTTATGCTACCTATGTATTATCTGGAATATGGAGACTTGCTCTTTAAGATGAATAGCAATGACCATGCCGTTGAGGTTCTAAAAAAGGGCTTAGACCTATGCGAGAAAATGAACTATGTATATTACAAGGAGCTAATCCAAAAACTTTTAGATGGCAAGGAATATAAAAACGAAAGCTATAAATTATCAAGAGTAGATTTAGATTTAGAGTCTATAATAGAATTAGCTAAGCAGGATATAACTTTAAATAAGCTTCAAAAGAAAATAAGAGAAATAGAATTTATTAGTAAAATTCAAGAGTTGTCTAGCACCCTACTCGACAAAAATGCCATTATTGAAGAGTATTTGAAATTGATTCACGTAAACTTTCCTGTTGATGTAGTTAACCTATATTATAATCAAGACAAGGAATATACTTGCATTGGTTCTAAATCCACTGCAATTACAAAAGTTGAGGTTTCTATTGAATATATAAAAAGTCTTATGGATAAAAAGACTCCTCAACTAATCAATCTTTCCAATGAAAAGACTAGTCTTGATTTAAACATCAATGATACAATGAGGTTTATTGTTAATATTCCTGTAAAATACGGACATAGCTCCTACTTAGATCTGTTTGTAGCTACTATTAATCCTCAGACTACCTTAACTCAAGATGATTTAAATATTTTATCAATTTCAATAAATCAATTGTCAACGATTTTAGCTAAGGTTGAGCAGGATTTAGAGCTGCTTAGATCAAGCAGAACAGACCAACTTACAGGTTTAAATAACAGACAAGCTCTTCAAATAGCCTTTAATGAAGAAATTTTAAGGATTAAAAATGCACCAGATAATATAGCTAAAGATATCTCCGTAATCTTTATAGATTTAGATAACTTTAAATACTATAATGATACTTTTGGTCACAATGCTGGTGATTTAATTCTTAAAAGCTTCGCTAATATTTTAATGCAATACTTTAGACCTTCAGATTTTGTGGCAAGATTTGGGGGAGATGAATTTGTTATAATTCTTCCTGACACTAGCGAAGAAACTGCTAATAAGCTCGGTCAGGGACTATTATATAAACTATGTCATGAGGCTGTGCTAAAAAAATGTCTATCTGATATTTTAGGAGTTACCGTAAATATACCAGAGAATAAATTATTAACCTGCTCTATTGGTATTGCCAGTCATAGCTTTACTAAGGATGATGTAGACAAACTTGACGTCCTACTACATTATGCAGATAAAGCTCAGTACATTGCTAAAAATTCTGGAAAGAACGCTGTTAGTGTCTATAGTGATTCTTAGTAGTTTTATCTCATATACTAAGGTTTTACTATTGAAACCTTACATTGAAATGTTCTTTGAACTGGTAAACTTTGACTTGGAGGTACTAAATCAATGGATAACAAGATTAAAAATTTAACTGATATGCTCCATAATCAGTTTAAAAATGTGCTAAAGTGGAAAGCTTTGACTCTTCATTTCCATACCACTAAAATAGCTGACTTCTGCTATTTAATAGACAATACTTTTAAAATGGAAGATGATAAGTACCTTTTATTTAAATATCAATACTCACAAACTGATATTTTGGAGCCCTACGAGCCTTTTCTATCTATAATTAGAGACACCGTAAATCAATTTAATATTGATGTAAAAAAGCTATTAGATAAATCCAAGGTATATCCTGCCCACAGGATATTATTCGAAAGCTATATAAAAGGAGAAGTTCCAGTTAGATTAGATGAAATTGTGACTGGAGAAATTCTTTATGAAATAACACAATTGCAAAAGTCAATTGCCAGCTTATTGGTATCTCTGTCTAAGTATCGTCCTCTAATCATCGCACTGTGCGAACTCCAATTTGCTGACTTCTCCACCTTGGATCTAATTAGATCTTTTAGCAAAAGCTTAAAGAAGGGTAAAATTCTCCTCATATATGGATATAATCAAAATTACTATTTTGCAAATCCAGACCAATATGAAACCTGGAATCAATTTATTACCTTTGCAGAGGAAAATTACAGTATATTCAACTTAGGAAATAACCCAATTTTATGTGAATCTGATTGGAAATCCTTAAAGCCTGCACGTAACTTGACCATCAATAAAATTGCTACAATTAGCGCCTTAAATCTATGCTTTTTAAACTTTAGCAATGCTCTAAGCTGTGGATTAAAGGCAGAATCTATGCTAAAGGGCAAGGAGGACATTAATTTAAGATACACCATTTATCAGGTTATAGGGGATAGCTATTACTTTTTATCTAAGTTCGAAAATGCTTTAACCTATTATAGAATCTTTTTAGAATTGGCCCATAAAGAAGAAAACTACAAGCAGGTTTCAGAGGCTTATAGAAAGTCTGCCATGTGCTATATAAGAAAGTACGATATAGAGACGGCCACTACCTTGACAAATCAATGCATAAAATACGCCTCTCTAATCGATGATGATTTGCAGCTTATGAGAGCCTATTATTTAATGTACCTATTATCTGACATAAGCTCTCGTTCTATTGATAAGGACAAGTATTTCACCCTACTAAGGCTTCTAGAAAAATATAACATAAGGAATAATTATGCTTACTATTTACAGGACGCAGCCTTATACACCGAATTCTTTTCATTAGAGGAACTTCATGCCCTATGTGATAAGAGCATTCAAATTTCTATAGAAAATGAAAATGAATTTGCCCTATTTGTAAACTATCATAAAAAGGGAATACTATACACTTATAAAGAAGACTATGAAAATGCTATAAAATACTTTGTTAAGAGTAAGGATTTACGACAAAAACTGGGTTATCCAATACATTTAACTCAAATTAATAATGCTATTGGCTACCTTTATCTAATTACAGAGCAATACAAGGAAGCCCAAAAATACTACCAGAAAGCCATTGGGCAACTAACTAAAATTCATGACTTTAATGAAATTTCTGCTACCCTTTTCAACTATGCTTTTCTTCAATTTATGAGCAGAAACTATCTAGCAAGCATCAAAACATTAGACAAGCTTCTTCAAATTATGAAAATTTTTAATATGACATACTTACCCTATCGGACCATTACAGATATCTATATGATAAAAGCCTTTTGCTATTATCAGCTTGGTGAATCCTTCAAGGCAATAGATTTGTTAAATAGAGTTAACTCAATGTCATCCGTTAAGTTAACCTTTAACCATAAGTTCCTATATAATATTTTAAAGGGTCTCATCATGGCAGACAGTGGCCAATATGATGAATTTACTGCATTATTTGAGGATGCCTCCGCTCAGCTAGATCCTGCAAACAAGTCTAGCAAATTCCTATTACCAATTTATTATATCGAATATGGTAGAAAGCTTATTTCTCTAGGTAAAACAAGACAGGGTAAAAAAGTTCTTAAAGAAGGCTTAGAATTTTGCACTAGTCAAAATTACCAGTATCATAAGCAATTAATAGAAGCATCCTTAGCTGATGCAAATTCACCTTTACCTCATTTCAATCTGCATAAGGCAATGCTTAATTTAGATTCAATAATAGAGATTGCAAAACAGGATGTTACATTAAATAAATTGCAAAAGAAAATTAGAGAAATAGAATTTATTAGTAAGCTTCAAGAGCTATCTAGCAGCTCTTTGGATAAGACAACCATTATAGACTCCTATTTATCCTTAATTCATGTAAATTTCCCTGTAGATATCACTAACCTTTACTCCAAGATTGAAAATGAATATATGTGCATAGCTTCTAAATCCAGCACCATCGCTAAGGTGGATGTGCCTATTCAATATATTAAGAATCTGATAGATGAAAAACGTCCAACTCTCTTGAATCTAACTGACGGCAACAAAACGGATGGTAACGAAAGCAATTTAAAGTTTGCTATAAACATTCCTGTATATGAGGATAATAATATTTTTAGTCTATTTGTAGCTACAGTAAATCCTCACAGCGTTCTAACAGATGACGACCTAAATATTCTATCAATATCTATGAAGCAGTTTATTACTATACTTTCTAGAATCAAGCATGAGCTGGAGCTACTTGAAATGAGCAGAACCGATAGCCTAACTGGTTTAAGTAACCGTCAGGCTCTGCAGCTAGCTCTAAACGATGAATTCTCTAAGATGAAGGACAAGGCTGGAGATGTAAATTCAGAGTTATCTCTAATGTTTATAGATTTAGATAATTTTAAATACTATAATGATAGCTTTGGTCATAATGTAGGAGATGACCTGCTAAAAATCTTTGCTAAATTCCTAAAGGAATCCTTCAGCACCTCTGACTTCGTAGCCAGATTCGGTGGAGATGAATTTATAATAATTCTTCCAAACACAAATAAGAATACGGCCAAGCTAATAGCAGAAAACATTTTACGTAAAATGTCTGATAAAACAAGTTCCTTCCAGCTGCAGCTCCAGGAGCTTATAGGCAGTCACATTGATATTAGCCCTGATAAGCTGTTGACTTGCTCTATTGGAATATCTAGTATAAGTTCTAAGGACAGGGATGATTTCAGCTTAGATAACCTGCTACGAAATGCAGATAAGGCCATGTATTCAGCGAAAAAATCTGGTAAAAATGCAGTTTATATAATATAAAAGTGGCTGTGGAGCAACCTACAGATTGAACGGTTGTGCCACAGCCACTTTACTTATATTAGACTACACTTCTCACCTTTATATAAAATATACTCCATATGCAAGGCTCTAGTTAACACCACATATAATAATCTTTTATCCAACTCTGAATCACTATAGCTAGTATCATTGCAATCATAAACAATGCTACAATCAAACTCTAGACCCTTGGTCATATAAGAGGGTATTATTAGCTTATCTAAATCAATCTTCTTGTCTTTATCGCTGAGCAGCTTCCACTTATTAGCGCTCTTCTTAAGTAGCTTTTGCAACTCCTTACACTGACTATAGGTCTTGCAAATTATTGCTACATTTTTCTTGCCTGCCCTTTCTGCCTCCTCTACAATACCATCTATTATAGCTACCACTTCTTTATTCTTTTCATACTGTATTATTTGGGGCTCCATTCCATGCCTCAATACTGGTTTAGCAGGCTCTAAGCTATTCTTCTGCTGTCTCAAGACCCTATTGGCAAAGCTTACTATCTCCACAGTAGATCTGTAGCTTTGAGTAAGTGGAGTATAGTATATATCCTCTTGAAGAACCTCCTGAATCAACTTTTGCCAATCATCTATCCCCTTATAATAATATATACTTTGACCAGTGTCTCCTACTATTGTCATAGAGGATCCTAAGACCATATCCCTCATAACAAATAACTCAAAGGGGCTGTAATCCTGAGCCTCATCTATAACTATATGCTGAAATTTATACTTTTCTGGTATACCATTAATTTTAAATTTAAGATATAGCAAGGCCGCTAAATCATCACTATCAATTATACCATTATGAAAATTATCATTAAGCTCCTTAATCATAAATTTAGCAAGCTTTTCTGGTATCTTTCCTCCAGTAATCATTTCAAAAATAAATTCATCATTAAATAGGTTTAAGTACAATCTAACAATATCATCCTGTTGCCAGTCTACCAAGTAATTATTTATAGCTTCCTTTGCCTTATCCTGCAATACGCTCTTTTTATTATCTCTTTCATCATATAAAGCTGTGAGCAATTTTCGTCTTTCAGGACTATCCTCCATAGAATTTCTTATAGCTGCTATTTCACTTGCATAGTAAGCATCAATTTCCTCACTTATGTTAGCCAATTTGCCCTTTAGCCTTTCCATTAAGTACTTTTTAATTTCCTGCTTTCTTTTATTTGGAGGAGTATGGCATAGATCCTTTAAATATAATCTTTTTATTTCTTTCCCCTTAAACAATGTATATTTATCCACTACAATATCGCCATAATCTATACCTGAAGTCTCTATATATTTAGCATAGCGATCCAGAATAGTTTTAAACACCATACTTCCCTTTACCTTACTGCTATTTGTTATATATTTAGTGACTTCCTCTTGAGAATTTTCTATAATATAGGCTAGCTTTTTATCCTTTGGATAAAGCTTATAGGAGACATTTAGGATTTCCATAGCTAGCTCCTCAAAGGTTTTTTGCTTTACATCCTCTACCCCTAAATTAGGTAGTATATCAGAAATATAATCCAAAAACAGCTTGTTAGGCACTACTACTAAGACATCCTGTCCCTTCGTCTTTTGTCTATACTTATATAGTAAGTAGGCTAACCTATGTAAGGCTACTGTAGTCTTTCCTGAACCAGCGGATCCTTGTACAATCAGAGTCTTCCCCTTCTCAGCCCTAATAATTTCGTTTTGCTCTTTTTGAATAGTTGCTACTATATCCTTTAGCTTACCCTTAACAGATTCCTCTAGGTTAATTCTAAGAAATTCATCGGTTAGAACCCCTTCACTGCTTTCCCCATTTGTCTTTAATATAATTTCATTAATCCCCTCGTCAAAGGCATTGATTAACTGTCCATCTCTTATAAGAAGCTTTCTTTTTAGCAATAACTCTCCTTCAATCTCCCCCATGGGTGCCTCATAAGAAGTCTTCCCTGAGGTACCACTATAGTACAAATCTGCTATAGGAGCTCTCCAATCCACTACCTTCTCATCTCCAGTAGCTTCATCCGTCAGACCAATTTTCCCAATATAAAAGCTATCCAAAGGTCCTCTAGTTTCTTGAAAATCTATTCTAGCAAAATAGGGTTGAGGCTTAACCTCCCTATAACCATTCAATATGCTACTACTAATATGCTGCTGATTAATGGCCGTTTCCAACTCATGACTATAGGCGCCGCCAGACTCCTTTCTTAGCATAGCCACTTTTCTTTCTAATTGCTCATGTTCTTCTTCCTTGTTTTTAATTTTTCTTTCAAGCCATGCATTGGTCTCCTTCAAATTATTGACCTCGTATTGAAAATCTTCATCCCTGATAGCCACATTTCTTCACCTCCATATGTAACTCTCTAATTATACTATAAATAACAATAGTAGCAAAATGGAAAATGCTACTGCTCTTTAGAAAGCAGAGAGCAGAAGTCAGAGGTCATATGTCATATGTCGGATGTCGGAACTAAGATATAAGACATCTGGAACCTGATATCATATGCATTATACATAATTTATGAAATATATAATTTCCTATAGAGTAAAAAAGTGTCCCGAGCTTATGGAGATTATATGACCAGTCAAAGATTGAGGACAACATTACCAGTATATATACTGACCAATGTTGACAAACTTTACTTATGTGAGATAATCTTTATCTAGGAGAGTGAAATATGAAAGCTGAATTATTAGAAATAGTAGTATCCACAAGAACTGACCCTGCAGGCTTATTAATTCCTACCCTAATATTTATGAATGAAGGAATTGAAGGTCCTACAGCCTACTATGTTGATAGAGTTATAAGACGGGACAATGAAAAAATTGATGGTATAGATACAATAGCCTATACTTGCCTAGTAGAAGTAAATTCTATAAAAGAGACCTGGTACATAAGGTATTATCCCTCTGAGGATAAATGGTATTTATATAGAAAATTGCAACCGCACTTTTAGATGTCGGAGGTCAGAAGTCGGAAATGGGAGGTCAGAACTATCTAACATCTAAAAGCTGCTAAGCAGCTTTTTTATATCCTCCTGTATACATCAGCAATTCTTTAGGTCAAAAAACAAAAGGCAAAGATATAGATTATGCTCTAATCCATATCTTTGCCTTTTATTTTACTTTAGAAAGACCTCTACATTTATACCGGCCATAGATGTAAATCAATGCTATCAAGCTCTTAATCTAACTTTTATTATAATACCCCTCTTTCAAAAAGTTCCTTTGTTGCTTCCCTATATTGATCAGCTCCAGGATTTGGAGGAAGTAAATTAATTGGTGTTTGAGCTGCCTCTGCTTCAGCAAACTTAACACTATCTTTAATGGTGGTTTTTAGCAACATTTTTGAGCCAAATTCATCATCTTCCAGCATCTTCTTATATTCTCTAGCCATTTTTGTTCTATCTTTAACCTTAGATAAAAGCACAGCTTTTATGTTATTGTCTATGCATAGCTTGTCCGCAATATCTTGCCATAAAAATTCAAAAAGTTCAATTCCTTTATAAGCCCCCATACCCACATCGCTCATTAATATTATGGAGTCAGAAACTATAAACACATTTTGATTTATTACATTCATGCTTGGGTTTGTGTCAAAAATTATGTAATCATATTGCTGAAAATATTCTTTATTTTTATTAAAGTATCTTTTTAATACAAATTCTCTTGCTGGCGTTGTTACCATTTTCATTTCTGAACCAGTTAATAAAATGGTACTACCTATAATCCTCAAATTATCAATAAAGGTGTCTTGTACGATTTCCTCCAAAGGGATGTCATCATGTTCAAAAATATTTTTTATACTAAGATAGCCTGCTGCTGTTTCATCCTTCCTCATATAAGAAGTAGTATTTGCTTGGGGATCCGCATCAATAAGTAAAACTTTTTTATTATACTCTGAAGCTAATATACTAGCTAAAGTTACAGCAGTAGTGGTCTTTCCCACGCCCCCCTTTAGGGTTGCAATACTAATTATTTTCATATTCCCCACCTAACCTTTCACCTATTAAATAAATTATACCATTTTACAGATTCTATTAAAAGTCATATTTTGTATCATGATGTATAAACTTGACATATCACCTTTGATTATGCAGCATTATTTAAAATTTTATCTGTATTATAGTCACCGTATTACAACGTTTTCATCCTTCACTAGCTTTTTTTATCAAAAGTATGTTATAATGTTTTTAATTGTATAATATAATTTAACATCTTTGAAAATATTGAATATTTATCATTTTTTTGTTCATATTTAAGATAATAGTTGTAATTAACTATCTGCCTATATAATCTATACAGGGAGGTGTAGCCTAATTGTCTAAGAAACTACTGCCTTTGCTTCTTTCTTTTCTATTTATATTTTGCTCTAGCACATCAGTTTTTGCTGCTTATTCACCACAGGACACTATCGCTGAAAACAAGGCAAAATATAATGAATTAAACTCAAAGATTCTAGAAATAAGCAAAGAAGTATCTAAGCTTAACCAAGAAATAGATAAGCTTAAAGCTGATATAAGCAAAAATGAATTAGATATTGCAAATACTGAAAAGGAAATTAAAAGTAAGGAAGATGAATTAAATAAGCTAAATGAAGAATTAAAAAAGACTCAAGAAATTGCAGATAAAAGACTAAAGGCTTTGTATAAGAACTCTTATAACAAAAGTACTTTAACTCTAATTCTTACTGCCAATGGCTTTTCTGATCTTCTATCAAAGTTAGAAGCTACCCAAAAGCTTGCAGAACTTGATAAGGAGCTTCTTGCAGATTTGCAAAAGTCAAAGGATGTAGTTAGCAAAAGCATGAATGAGCTAACAAATAAAAAGCAAGAATTAGAAAATCTTAAGAATAAGAACCAAGCAAGTCTTACAGAGATAAATACTAAGAAGGCAAGTTTAGAAAGCCTAATGGTTCAGTTTAATCAAGAAAAGGAAGCGGCAGCAGCTTTAATAGCTGAAAACGAAGAAAAGCTAATTGCCCATTCCATTTCAGTTATCGATTCTAATACTACAAATATTGAAGATGTGAAAGGTGCTGTTGCAACCTTAAAGAGCTTAGCTCCACAGCTTAGCACCAAGTCTGTAAAGGATAAGGCTGAAAAATATATTTCTATTGGAAATGAAAAAGTTGCAGCCCTAATTTTAGCTCAAAAAAATAGTTCTCATAACCCTTCTTTAGATCGTGGTCCTTCTTCATATAAGGCTACCTATGAAATGACTGCTACCGCCTATAGCGGTGGAGGGCTGACAGCTATGGGTATAAAGGTTGTGAGAGACCCAGATGGCCTAAGTACTATCGCAGTAGATCCAAGGGTTATCCCACTAGGTACAAAGGTATACATACCTGGTTATGGTTACGCTATAGCGGCAGATACTGGTGGTGCCATAAAGGGGTACAAAATAGATTTATACTTAAATACTGAAGCAGAATGTTATCGATGGGGTGTCCGAACTGTTACTCTACATGTAGTTGCTTACCCTGGTGAGTGGTAGGCTCTGGAGGTATCACCATGCCCGTTTTTCGTTTAACCGATGAGTTAATTTTTCCCCATCCTTCCCTAGCCAATAAGGATGGACTTTTAGCTGCTTATGGTGACCTGTCTCCTCAGAGGTTACTGTTAGCCTACTGCAATGGTATCTTTCCTTGGTATTCTGAAGGTGATCCTATACTTTGGTGGTCGCCAGATCCAAGATTTATATTGTATCCTAAAGACATAAGGATTTCCCATTCTATGAGGAAGATTTTGAAAAAAAATCTCTTCAAAATAACCTACGATACCTGCTTTAGGGATGTAATAACAAATTGTGCTAATATAAGAAAGGACACTGCAGGCACTTGGATTACAGTCGAAATGATAGAAGCCTACTATAGGCTTCATAAACTAAACTTTGCCCATAGTGTTGAGGCTTGGTATGAAGACAAGCTAGTAGGTGGTCTATATGGATTAATCATTGGAAAATGCTTCTTTGGTGAATCAATGTTTTCTTTAATGAGTAATGCCTCAAAGGCAGCCTTTATAACCCTTTGTGAGCAGCTAAAAAAGGACGGCTTTCTTTTTATAGACTGTCAAGTGTATACCAAGCATCTAGAAAGCCTAGGCGCTGTAATGATTAGTCGTGATGAATATTTAAAGCTTTTAAAGCAGGGAATATACTAGTAAAAAGCTATTCTGCAGCTTTTAGAAGTCAAATACCTGAGGTCAAAATTTAAGAATAATTTTCTATACAATAAAAAGCGCATTAGCGCTTTTTATTGTATCAGTTAGCAAAATTTGAAATACATACTTACCGCTTATCCGCAAATAATATTAATAGAATTTTTTAAAATCCATCATAGATAGGAGATAGGAAATATGGCTAAAAATAAAAATAAGGCAGAAAATCAAATGTCTAACAAGGCTCCTAGTAGCAATAAGGCAAATAGCCAAAGCGTAAAAACCTTAGAGAGCCAAACTCTTCAGACAAAGAGATATAAGGAGGATAGAAGTTAGAGATTGAATGTTGGATGTGTTTGTGGAATTGATGATTTTGTGAGTTATTATAAAATAAAAGAACCGGGCTTTTCCTGGGGTGGATTGGAAAAGACCCGGTTCTTTGTCCTTTTATGCTTAGCATGCTCTGCTGAGTTTTGCTCTAATGGTTCCTCAGTTAACCTGCAATTTCGAACTGGCTATTATACATATTAGCATATACGCCGCCCTTTGCTAGTAGTTCTTCATGCTTACCTTGCTCTACAATATCTCCATGATTCATAACTAATATTAAATCTGCATCTCGTATAGTTGAAAGTCTATGAGCAATTATGAAGCTAGTTCTACCTTTCATCAAATTCTCCATAGCCTTTTGAATTTGAACTTCGGTACGAGTATCAACAGAGCTTGTAGCCTCGTCTAATATAAGGATTTTTGGATCTGCTAATATAGCCCTTGCTATTGTTAAAAGCTGCTTCTGTCCCTGAGATATATTAGTAGCATCTTCATTTAGCACCATCTTGTATCCATTAGGAAGACTGTGTACAAAGCTATCTACATGGGCAGCCTTTGCCGCCTTAATAACCTCATCATCGGTGGTATCCAGCCTTCCGTATCGGATATTTTCCATAATAGTATCATTGTATAGCCAAGTATCCTGCAGAACCATACCAAACATGGAACGTAGATCTCCACGGGTAAACTCTCTTATATCGTGACCATCTATTAATATTGCTCCTTCATTTACATCGTAGAAACGCATCAAAAGCTTAACTATAGTAGTCTTACCGGCACCAGTAGGTCCAACGATAGCAATTCTCTGTCCTGGAGTAAAGCTTGCAGAAAAGTCATTTATAATAATCTTTTCTGGATTGTAGCCAAAATGAACATTTTTAAATTCTACTCTGCCTTCAACCTTTTCTAGTTTAATTGGCTTATCAGTGTCTGGCTCTTCCTCTTTCTCCGCTAAGAATTCAAATACTCTTTCTGCTGAAGCAGCAGTTTGCTGTAGTATATTTGATATATTGGCTATCTGTGAGATTGGTTGATTAAACTGACGTACATACTGCATAAAGGCTTGAACGTCTCCCACAGCTATAGCTCCTTGAGCTGCTAAATAGCCTCCTAAAATACATATAGCTACATAGCCTAGGTTACCCACAAAAACCATTAAAGGCATCATTATACTGGTTAAAAATTGTGATTTCCAAGCTGCTCCATACAACTGTCCATTTAGCTTTTCAAACTTTTCAATACTTTTCTTTTCCCCATTGAAGGCCTTCATTACTAAATGGCCTCCATACATTTCCTCTACATGACCATTTACATTTCCTAAATAATCCTGCTGTTGCTTAAAATACTTTTGTGAACGTGAAGCTATAACAACAATAAGCATAGTGGATAAAGGTAGCATCAGTACTGTTACTAAGGTCATCTTCCAGCTGATAGTGAGCATCATTATAAAGACACCTATTACAGTAGTTATTGATGTTATAATTTGCCCTAAGCTTTGATTAAGGGTTTGGCTTAAGGTATCAACATCGTTTGTTATACGGGACAGTACCTCTCCGTGGTTAGTGTTATCATAGTATTTCAATGGTAACCTATTAATCTTTTCAGAAAGCTCCTTTCTAAGATTATAGCTAACCTTCATTGAGACACCTGACATTATCCAGCCTTGTATATATGCAAACAAGGAACTAGCTAAATATATGGCAAGAACCTTCAGCATAGTATTCCTAATATATGTGAAATCAATAGCTCCAGTACCTTGAATCTTGGCTATTATACCTCTGAAAATCTCTGTAGTAACATTACCTAATATCTTAGGTCCAGCTACAGCAAGAGCTGCGCTAGATGCTGCAAATAGTACTACTATGAGTATAGCTATTTTATATACTCCTAAATAGTCCATTAGCTTCTTCATAGTTCCCTTAAAATCTCGGGCCTTCTCTCCGCCGGCCATCATAGCGCCAGGTCCATGGCCAAAGCCACCTGGTTTCTTTGCATGCTTCATTTTTGCCCTGCTATTATGCTCACTCATGCTAATTCCTCCTTTGAAAGCTGTGATAAAGCAATTTCCTTATAGGTCTCACAATTCTCCATAAGTTCCTTATGAGTACCTATTCCAACTACTTTACCTTCATCTAGTACTATTATCTGCTCTGCATTCTTTATTGTTGAAATACGCTGGGCAACAATTATTATAGTGCTAGAGGCTATGTTTTCCTTTAAAGCCTTTCTTAAGGCCGAATCTGTTTTAAAGTCTAAAGCAGAAAAGCTATCATCAAATATGAATATTTCTGGTTTCTTTGCTAAGGCTCGAGCAATGGATAACCTTTGCTTTTGTCCTCCTGAAAGGTTGCTTCCTCCTTGGGAAACTTCCGTATTAAAGCCTTCTTCCTTTTTCTTGATAAATTCAGATGCCTGAGCTATGTCTGCTGCTAGAGCTATCTCTTCTTCTGATGCATTTTCATCTCCATATCTTATATTTGAGTCAATAGTACCACTAAATAGGAAGCCCTTTTGAGGCACATAACCTATTTTTTCTCTAAGGTCATGAGTAGTTACATCTCTAACATCTACACCGTCTACTAGGACCTGACCTTCTGTTACATCATAAAAACGAGGTATTAAATTAACCAAGGTTGTTTTTCCTGAACCAGTAGAACCAATAATAGCGGTAGTCTGTCCCGGAAGAGCAGTAAAGCTTATATTCTTTATTACATCCTCCTCCGCTTCAGGATATCTGAAGGAAACATTCCTGAATTCTACAACGGCCTTTTTGCCTTCATCAAATTTCTTCGCAGCCTTAGGCTCCTTGATTACTTCCTCTGTTTCTAAAACCTCTGACACACGCTGTGCTGCTACAGAAGCTCTAGGAATCATAATAAACATCATAGACATCATCAAGAAGGCTATCATAATTTGGATAGCATACTGCATAAAGGCCATCATATCCCCTACCTGCATAGAAGACTGTTCAATTTCATGGGCTCCTACCCAAACTATAAGTAAGGAAACTCCATTCATAATCAAGGTCATAACTGGCATCATTACTACCATTACCCTGTTTACAAAAAGGCTGTTTTTAGTTACATCGCTATTTGCCTTATCAAAACGCTTTTCCTCAAATCTTTCAGTATTAAAGGCTCTGATTACCATGATACCAGATAGATTTTCCCTAGCCACTAGATTTAATTTATCAATAAGCTTCTGAATAGCCTTAAACTTAGGAAGGGCTATTATGATTACAGTTACTATTAACACCAATAGTAATACCACTGCCAGTGCAATAATCCATGACATGGAGGAACTCTTTCCTATGGCTCTTATAACTCCTCCTACACCTATAATTGGGGCGTAGAATACCATTCTTATCATGATAACAATAAACATTTGAATCTGAGTAATATCATTTGTTGTTCTTGTGATAAGTGAAGCAGTAGAGAATTTATCCATTTCAGTATTTGAGAATCTCTGAACCTTTTTGAACACTTCACTTCTTATATCCCTTGCAAAGCCTGCTGCGGTCTTTGAAGAGAAAAAGCCTACTACAACTATAGCAACAGCGCTTAATAGAGATATTAAGAGCATGTATATTCCCATTTTAAATATATATCTATTTTGAACTTTGTCTGTATCCATGCCCAGTATCTTGTACTCAACTCTAACTACCTGTGCAGCTGCTTGAACTATAGCATTCTCACCTAAAGCAGTGTATTGCTTTGTCTCCTCATGGGATTCAGCTACTCTTTCATCCTGAGGCTTTTGCCCTATCATAGCAAACACATCCGTTGTTGCAGGATACTTGGTTCCTTGGAAATCTAATTCCTTACCTGCTTTAATGGCCATGGCCTGCTTTTGCTCAATCGAGAAGGTCGTAAGTAAGGCCCTGCCCATCACTGGATTCATTTCCTCTATAACTTGTTTATTTTTCTTTTTTAATACATAGACACTTTCCTGCGAAAGTATAGGATACTTCTTTAAGTACTCATTGTAATCAGAACTAGTCTTATCAATCCTTGTATAATTATCTGAAACTAGCTTCTTTTCTTCCTCCGTCATAAATAGAAGTGCTTTATTCATTCTTCCTTCTGTCAAGGCTTCTGGCACTGCATCCTCTATACCACCTTGCTGCAAACCTACGTTAACTATATTTGACATATAATCTGGCAAGGCCAAGTCACACATAGCTTGCACAAATAGCAATAAGATTGCACCTATAATGAATCCTATAAAAGGCTTTACATACTTTGCTAACCTATACATCTGTCATCTACTCCTTTATTATTATTTGTCTTGCTCATTTCTCTCCAACACCTTTTCTAATATTGATAAGCCACGAAGTATTTCATCCAATTCCTTTTCACTAGCATTCCCTAGTATGTCTTCAAGCTTTTTTTCAGCATATTTATAATGCTCCATGACTTCCTCTTCAGTCTTTTTAGTTATGCTAACATAAACAATACGTCTGTCCTCATCACTTCTTGTTCTTTCCACTAGGCCTTGCTTTTCTAGTCTATCGATGATACCAGATACAGTACTGTTTGATAGCTGAAGCTGTTCACTTAAGTCACTAACTTTCATTTTTTTATTTCTTGCAAGAACACCTATTAGCATACCTTGAGGAGCGGTAAGATTTACTTCCTGAAACTTACATGTTAAATCACGCTTTATGGCATGCATAATTTTATGTATTGTCCTTGCCACAATAATTCCCTTATTATTTTCTTCCAATAGTTCCTCACCTTCTTAGTAAAATTACTGAATTATACAGTTTTATAATTATTTCGCACACTTATATTTCGTATACATATATTTCGCATACGAAATAACCGGCACTTATATATTCTACTCTTTTATTTATCTATGTCAATATTTTTTATTTTTCCAAAGGCAAATATGCCCCATATTCTAAGAAAAAAATAAAAGCTTAAAGTTTCTCTTAACCTTAGCTTTATAGCCTAACTAGGCTATGCAATGAGGCATTATAACTAGCCTCTTCCCTTAGATTATAACTTCTTATGGTCACCTTATTTATACTGCAATCATATATTGAAATTGCAAGAGATTTTCTGTCTTACTAATTAACTTAAAATTTTTAAAAAGGTGGGAGACTTATGGAAAAGGCATATGATTGCTACGGAAATGTTCAAGGCTACGTAAAGAAGAATAAAATCTATGACAAAAACCATTGTCATATAGGATATTTTGAAGACTGCATAATCTACGACAACTGTTGTCATCCTCTAGCCTTCCTAAACTGTGGAGTAGTATATACCATGGATGGTACACCCATAGGCTATTATGATGATGATTTTAGACTCTATAGCACTGATGGAAGATTTTTAGGCTACGGTAACTTCGGTTGGAGTGGGCTCCTTGGGGCAGTTTTAATCCTTGGCTTGCTAGGTGGTGGCTTTGGTTTTGGTTATGGATACGGCCTTGGTCGTGGTTTAAGCTACGGTTTTGGAGGCTGGTGGTGGTAAAGCTTATTTCATCACTAGCAGTTGATCAAAAATCTTCTCTGCAGCTTTTAAAAATCAATTTTCAAGGATAATTTTACAAAGTGCTAAAATGTAAATTTTTATTTAAAAACTATTAACTTCACTTTCCATGTAACACAGATAGCAATATAGGTCAATCCAGAACTATATAATTTAAAAATTTAACACACTATAAAAGCAATGGAGTTTTTGTCACTGTAGGCAGTAATCAAATATCTCCATTGCTTTTTAATATTCATTATTGTTCTATACTTGTTAAGTATTTAATTGACATACTATACTTGTTAAGCCTCATTCATAATCTTCGCTAAATCATCTAGATCCTTCATAGAAAGCTTAGATATATTCTCCTTAGTGTCTAAGACTAAACTTGGATCCTCCTTTGCCAACAGCTTTGATACCATTTTGCTTATAAGTCTTTCCCAAAAGCTCATTTCCTTAAATTTAAGCTCACCACCAAAGCTTTTATTAGCCAATGAACAGTCTAGCAATTCTTTAGGGAAGGCAGTGGCTAGCTGCTTCTCCGCTTCCTTTTCAATCATGCAGCATATAAAAAGAGCAATCTTTTTAGCAAGTAACTCCTTAAGATTATTATTACAAAATTCTAAAATTTCCTTTTGAATTCTGCCAGCATATATGGAACCACCAATAATGACCTTATCATACTTAGAAAGGTCTAAATCTTCGGTTTCCTTAACATTAATCAAAACAACTTGTCCATCGAACTTACTTGATAATATCTCTGCACATCGCTTAACAGAGCCATGCTTAGTAGCATATACAATTAATGTACACATAATAATCTACCTTTCATATAACTTGCTGGATATAGTACCTCATGTCCTTTGAAACCAGCCCTTTACAAAAGACTTTATCAAGCAGTTTATTAATCCTTTTTCTCCTTTTCTCTCAACCTTGACATTCTAGAATACAAGGCAGTATATTTAAATTCATGCTTCTTAGTAGTTTTATTTTTAGCCATTCGTTCCATATTCTCAGTAAGAACAACCTCCAACTCATCTTCTGGAAGAGGAGGAGAGTATAAAAATCCTTGCACACTATCACATAGCATTTCCTTTAATATATCTAATTGCTCCTTTTTTTCAACACCTTCTGCTATTACTTCAAGGCCCAGATTATGAGCCATTTGGATGATACCTTCACAGATATCCCTGTTCTTGCTAACGTTCATCAAATCTACTATAAAGGATCTATCTATCTTTAATCTATTCAAAGGAATTTTTCTCAAATAATTTAGAGAGGAATAACCTGTACCAAAATCATCTAGAGCTACTTTAACTCCTTTTTTCTTTAATTTCCCTAATATTTGCACATTAGTATCTAAAGACTTCATAAGCACCGTTTCTGTTAACTCAAGTTCCAAATATTTTGGCTCAAGGCCTACTTCATCCAAAACTCTTTCTACCATATCAGTGAAATTATTATGCTGAAGCTGGATAGAAGAAATGTTTACACCAATACAACCATATTGGTAGCCCTTTTTCCTAAGCTCTAAATTCTTCTCACAAGCCTTTCTTAAAACCCATTCACCGATTTCAACTATAATTCCACTTTCCTCAGCAATTGGTATAAACTCATTAGGATAAACTTCCCCTAATACTTTACTTTGTAATCTTAGCAAGGCTTCTAATCCAATGATAGCACCTGTTTTTATGTCATATTGAGGCTGATAATATAATCTTAATTCATTATTCTTAATAGCATTTCTAAGGATACCCTGAATAACAGTTTTTCTCTCCAAGGTATGTAGCATATATTGATTGAAAAATACATACTTATTTTTACCTGACTCCTTGGCCTTATACATTGCCGCATCTGCATTCTTTAATAACACATTGGGATCCGTACTATCCTTAGGAAAGGTTGCAATTCCAATACTGGCAGATACATAAACCTGCTTATCATTTATATCATACATATTGTCTAAGACCTGTAAAGCATTCTCTGCACATTTAATTATTTCACTTTCGCTATTTATACCTCTTAACAGGATTAAAAACTCATCTCCGCCTAGTCTACAAGCAATGTCCTGCTCTCTTAACACCTTCCTAAGCTTTTCAGCTATCTGCCTTAACAATTCATCCCCATAATTATGACCTAATGTATCATTCACATTTTTAAAATTATCCAAATCAATAAACAATATTGCCCCAGATGTATTATTCTTCAAGGCCTTATTGATTTCTTCCTTTAACATCTCAGTAAACTGTGTCCTATTGGGCAACTTAGTAAGAACATCATAATAAGCCAAAAAGCTAACCTGTTCCTCCATATTCTTCATCTCAGTTATATCCGAAATGCTTCCAGAAAAGGTAAGCAAATTGCCCTTTTTATCCTTTTCCACCTTGGCCTTTGCTAGAATCCACCTATAATTATTATCACTGGTCCGAATTCTAAATTCACCTTTGTAAATATCTATTTCACCAGCAATACATCTATCAACATCATTCATTATTTTTTCCTTATCATCAGGATGAATATTACATTTAAGAATAGCGTCAAAATTGCACATCTCTTCAGGTGGAACCCCCATTATATCATACCATTTCCCAGCGGCATAAAACTTATTTTTTTCGAAGTTATATTCCCAAAGAGCATCCTCAGCATTATTTAATGCTTTAGAATATCTATCATAGGCCTCAGTAATATTCACCAATTCTAAATCTTTGCTCTTAAGAAGCTTTCTATGCCTTGCTTCAACAATAATGATGAAGATAATAAAAACTATTCCAATAAATATATATCCTATTATATTAGAAATATTCTTTGAATCGTTGACAGTTCCAAATAATGATTTATATACTAATTCATATATATTATTTTGCTGAATGAAACTTCCAAGGACTACAATAGCAGCTATAGTAAAAATATAAACTATATATTTTAATCTGCTCTCTTTCAATAGCCCTACCTCCTTCTAACGATTTACGCACGTCCTATGAACTTACACACTCTAATAATCCGTCTTCTTTTCGATATATCAGCATCATCCCTAACCATTCATAATTATGTATCATCTATGTCAACATCATATCCACACCATGTCCACAATCAAACCATAATCAAGCCACATTTAAACTCAACTACATGTAACTTTTGCATTAGCAGTAATATGCAACATATAATTTAGCAATAACAAAGTTCCAATAGTGGGCAAATTGCTTGCTAAACATGTACTATTATATACACTATATACAGTATTTTTTTCAGCAAGTTATGTAGCCCTAACTTAGCTCTTTCACTATACCCTAACTTGATTTATTTACTAAACCGCACAATATCGCCTTTGCATTCAGCCAGCATTTAAATGCGGCACTGTCCCTAGACAGCAACCGCACACCCCATCAACACTAGCAGCAACAATATTCATCTACACCATAATCCGTTACATTCACATTTACATTCTCAACGATTTTTGCTTTTGAGCAATTATTACATTTCAACAGCTTTTGCCTTGGGATAACTTTTGCCTTTGAATTCGAACATTTGTATTCGAACATTTGAATTCTTACATCTGAATTCTTACACTTGAATTCGAACAGGTAAAACATTAATAAGCCTTCATTACTTCTATATCAAGCGACATACTCGCTTTTCTATACTCACTTGAACACTTACACACTTACACATTACTTGAATCCTACTTGAAT
>ERZ773359.2920-NODE-2920-length-20584-cov-9.007112_pt1 | contig 20584 bp, 17 predicted proteins | sample MGYA00374955_ERZ773359 | MGnify/ENA primary metagenome ERZ773359 (study PRJEB29098, sample SAMN04486028) | biogas fermenter metagenome | study: EMG produced TPA metagenomics assembly of the Biogas fermentation microbial communities from Germany - Plant 4 DNA1...
GTCCTTTCAGGATTGGTGAAATTATTTTTTCCCTACAGTGGGTTGACACTATCTCATAAAGCGAATTAACTTGAAAAATTCCTCAACATAGGGTACAATAAAGCCTGATCTATCAGTGTTGATGCGCCTGTAGCTCAGGGGATAGAGCAACGGATTCCTAATCCGTGTGCCGCAGGTTCGATTCCTGCCAGGCGCACCATAAAAGGCATATGTAAGGGTTTTCGGCGAGTGACCGGAAACTCTTTTTTCTGCTGCCGATGTTTTAAATGCCCCTGCTTTCGCTGATCTGCCTAGACCAGTTAAGCTTTCCGATCTATATAATTCTGCTCATGTTTATGAATTTGAGCAATATTATTGTAATAACAATGAGCGGTAATTTCGACATTTTTCAGGAAAAAGGTGTCGATATTGACATCGGTAAAAAGCTGTTGTATGATCTAACAAGCTTCTGAGAAGGGAGGATGGAAGTGAATAAACGTGAAGTAATGGCTGTTGCCTTTATCGTGACCCTGCTGACAAGCAATATTTTAGCAACTAAACTGACTGTCTTAGGTCCGTTTATATTACCGGCAGCGGTAGTAGTATATCCATTTTGCTTTATGTGCGGCGATATACTGACAGAAGTCTGGGGGTTTAAGTACGCAAAGAAAGTTATTCTGGCCGGTTTTGCAGCTAATATTTTCCTCACACTTCTTATTTACATCGGTCAGATCCTGCCTGCTGCGCCGACCTGGCCGCATCAAGAGGCTTACATTACGATTTTTGCGCCGGTACCAAGGATTGTGCTGGGTAGTTTAGTTGCCTATTTATTTGGTGAATTAACCAACAGCTTTGCTTTAGAAAGAATTAAAGATATGACCGGGCCGGGATTGCTATTTGTCAGAACTATCGGCTCTTCCATTGTCGGACAGTTTTTTGATACTGTTATCTTTATTGGTATAGCTTTTCTGGGCACCATACCACTGAATGTTCTTTTTCAAATCATGCTCGGTCAGTATCTGATCAAGATAGCTTTGGAAACCTTAGGTGGTACCCCGTTAGCCTATTTGTTAATTAATTGGTCGAAAGAGGATAACTGTCTTGAAAATGGGGCAGTAAGCAGGGGAAGTACATCTTAAAGCATAGTAATTTAAAACCGTTCCTGCCGGAAAAGGCGGGGACGGTTTTTCCTATTTAACGGATATATCTTGCTGTCAACAGGATACATTAAACACAAATTCAGCAGCTTGACCAATTATCAGGGTCATGTGATAATACAGGAGGAAGGGAGGAGTTCTGCTGTATTTCCGGGGTTTTTTGGCTCTGCTGCCCCACCTGACAATTTAATAAACAATTTTTTCATGCCAATCCTGCAGAGGAAGATTTATAGTGCCATTTTTATCAAAAAAAAGTAGTAATTAAGACGGAGGCTGAGCATGGATCAAGAAAAAGTCATGCAATTATTACGGCGGATTCCAGGCTTTCGTTCCTGGAATCCGTGGAAAATGGCGGCAGCAACTATTACATATTTAGTTGTCCTGAGCGCACTGCTGGCAGAGCCCGGCAGTCTTTTCATGCTGCTAGGTCTTGTTGGGTTTATCGTCGGACTTGTTAAGTTGTTTAAAGGAATTGTCACCAAGGTACCCTTAAAATCTGCAGTTATAGTTTTAATAATATCACTTATCCTCTTAGGAATTGGCAGTGCTGCTCTGCCCGCTGACAAAGGGCAGACAGCCGGGCGGCAGCCGGTTGTTGCCGGAAATCTTGAAAACAGCAAAGAAGTAGAGGCTGAAAATCCTCCTGCTGAGGCGGAAAATGAAACAGAACTTCCCAAAGAGCCTGTAAAAGAAGCAGAAAACACCGACAAAGAAAACAATCCAGCCCCGCCTTTTGCTGCGGTGCCGGCTGGGCAAATGAAAGTACATTTCATTGATGTCGGCCAGGGAGACAGCATTTTAATTCAAACGCCAAAGCAAAATATCTTAATTGATGGGGGAGAAAGGGGCAATATTGTTGTTGAATACCTGAGCAAGAACAATGTAAACAGCCTGGACCTCGTGATCAGTACGCACCCGCATGCCGATCATATTGGTGGTCTGATTAATGTGCTGCAGAAAATTGCGGTTAAAGAGGTTATTGATCCCGGAGTTGTGCATACAACGAAAACCTTTGAAGAGTACCTGACGCTTATTGATGAGAAAGATATTATCTTTACTGAAGGTCGGGCAGGTATGCGGCGCGAACTCGGCGGCGGTGCAAAAATGGAACTGCTGCATCCTCAATCACCGTCGGGTTCTAATGTAAATGATGCTTCAATCGTTGTGAGGTTAACGTTTGGTGAGGTGGGTTTTTTGCTCGCCGGAGATGCGGAACAGGCAAGCCTCAGACAAATAATAAGCCGAAACAACAAGCTCAGGAGCACTATTCTTAAAGTTAGTCATCACGGCAGCCGGACGGGGCTTTCTGCTGCTTTCCTCTCTGCCGTTTCACCGAAAGCAGCTGTTATCATGTGCGGTAAAGGAAATCCGTATGGTCATCCGCACGCCGAGACTTTAACACTGCTGGCAGAAGCAAAAGTTGATATCTACAGAACTGATCTGCATGGAACTATTGTGATTTCTACTGATGGAAAAAAGTTTGCCGTTAACAATAGTACTCCTTATCAGTATCATCCGCCACAAGCTCCAGACAAACCTAAAGAAACAGTTAAACCACAATCTAATCCTCCCGCCACAGTACCTGAAACGGAAGCGAAAGCTGATCCTGCACCCGCTCCTGCACCGCAGCCGGAGCCGCAGCCAGAACCTACGCCCCCAACAAAAGGTAATTTTGTCGGCAGCCACGAGTCTGACAAATATCATTATCCAAGCTGCCGCTCTGCAAAGCAGATTAAGGCAGAAAATGAGCTTTGGTTTACGTCTGTGCAGGATGCCAGAGCTGCCAACTATGTACCTTGTGGTGTTTGTAAACCACCTTTAAATTAAGGAGGTTCATGATGAGAGCAGTAGTAGATCGTTTTGAAGGTGAATATGCTGTTGTTTTGTTTGGAGAGGAAGAAATAAAAGTGGATATCCCGAAAAAACTGCTGCCTGCTGATGTCCGGGAAGGTAGTTGGCTCCATGTTTCTTTCGAGTTGGATGCCGGCGCTGCAAAACAACAGGCAGAGAAAATCCAAAATCTGCTGGAAAAGTTAAAGAAAAAGAACAGGTAAATAAGCGGCGGTCTCTCTAATCTACTCTGGGTGTTCCTTTTTTTATCTGTTGGTCAGTCCCGGTCATACTGGCATTGCTTTAGGAAATAATAAGGATTAAACCAGCAGGTGAAAGGAGCAGCAGTAGTACATGGATTTGAGTATTGTTAACAGTATTCGCAAAGTATTTAGCTATCCTACCAAAACCGAATCACAACAAAAGGACATCAGCACCAGCGAGGCACACAGCCTTTGGCTGATCCTTAAAGACAGGTATATAATTATTGAGCAGTTAAATTGGGTTAAGAATTATAGTCACGATAAAGATTATATCTACCTGCTCAAAATGGCTGTAGAGACCCTAAAGCAAGAAAATGAGCAATTGGAAGGCTTACTGGAGAAATATTCAATACCGGCACCCGTTCCCAACGTCCGGAATATTAACGTTATCGGTAATACCGAAGCGATGGTGGACAGAGTCAGTTCCCATTATTACTTTAATTATCTAAGAACAGAAATAATGATCATCTCACACGCTTTAAGGGGCGCTTTGTTAAACGATGATATCAGAGATTTACTGATTAAATTTCTCAATAATAATTTGGAGCGCTTTAATACTTACGTGGACTATATGCAGCTTAAAGAATGGCTTGATTTTCCACCCCAATACAAATATTTTAAGCAGGATGTAAAAGAAAGGGTAGCTATCAATGAGATAAGCCTGCTTTGGGATCATCTTAATTTTAGAAATGTCAATATCAAATTAACACGCATTGTGATCGCTGATGTTGATGACACTGATTTTAGAGCTCTTTTGGAATTTGGCCTGCGCACATTGGTTAAACAAGCCGATGAATTAGAAAAATTTCTTTTACATTATGGTGTGCAGTTACCCGAAAAATTTTCCCCGACATCGCAAACGGTTGTTGATTCTGAAATGATCAATGACAGGTTTATCTATCTTTTAATATTAGAGGGGATGAGAGATGCTGCCTCACTGCATGCCATGGCTACTTCCCAGATTTTAACCAATAAAAAATTAAGACAATTTTTCATGGAGCTTACTGCTGCAGAATGGTCATATATTAGTAAACTAATAAAGTATGGAAAATTAAAAGGCTGGGTTCCTATTCCACCGCAATACAAAATGGGTACATCTTAAACAGCTGCCTGCAGCAGGTAAGGGTAAGAGATACACCTGCCACCTTTTTTGCCACCTTTTTTTATAACAAAAATACAGCAAGCGGCATATAATATACTGCAGCAGTAGGAAGCTGCAAACCTCCTTTAGATATGTGGCCGCTCCCGCTAGCTCTAGTACGGGGCGGTCTACATAGGGCGCAATCCTGTTCGGGCGGCCAGAGGGAGGTGGGTTAACAGCGGAAGAAAAAAACGCCTCAGATCGTTTAGACCGGGCGTTTTTTTATTTACATCAGCCTTAAACTGCCTTTTTACTAAGTTTAACTGCCGAAATTTGAGTAGGAGTGGGGATGATGTTTGCCGGCAGCGGCAGAAAGGGCAGTTTTATGATCATAATAGCCCTGACTCCACATTGGTGTCACTACATCGGGACGGGCGATTTCGATGCCGCGGGCATATTTGCTGTTAGCCTGCAGTTTAAGGCCATGCTGTTTGACTAATTGTGTCAGCCAGCGGGGATGGTCGTTTTGGCATTTTATTTCCAAGATTACTTCATGTGGTTGTTGGGGGCGCAGGAAAGAATGCTGCGGGAAAAGTGTGGCGGCTTTAGCACTGCAAATATGACGGTCAAAAGTAATGCGCAGGTTGCTGCCATCCCTGGCTTTAAAACCTTCGCGTTGATACTGGACCAATAGTTGTGGGCGCAATGTGCGTAAGTGGTAAAGGCGGGCAAACTCTATAAGTACAGGATTATTCTCGTCCTCAGGCCAGTGACTGGTGTGTAAAAATTGCTGGAGAAGGGAGGAGGAGGTAAAACAGCTGTATTTCTCCATAGCTGAGCCCCAGCGTGTTTTTAATTCGACACGCACCGGGGGGTCGCCGGCAGGAGAGTCGGTATAGGCACGCACGCGAATTTTAATGCGGCCGTAGTCGCCGTTAATTTTTTCGTGGTAAGCCTGATAGTCGTAGGTATCAAAATAGAGGCTGCGTACCAGGTAGGAGCCGGTTGGTTTGGTGAAAGGATCCTTTTCCATGTAGGGCAGGAGGGCATTGCGGAAGCAGTAGTACTGCTGTAGTGAAAGGCGGTATTTAAGTTCAAAGCGCCAGGTTTTCCAGACTTCTTTACGGGCAAGCATTTAATTCACTCCCTTGCTGTTAAATCGGCAGGGCTAATTGTGGCGCCAGTAAGGAGACACGGGTAACCCCCTCCAGAGCTTGAATTTCCTGCAGCAGCGTGGCGGCATTTTTCTCCTGCACCCGTGAGAAGCGCAGTTCAAAAATGATTTCCCAATGGCCGTCATGAATTTCATGGGAGCGCATCCGGGCCATTATGGTCTGCCGTTTAATGATGCTTTCCGCTTCCGTTGGTAAAAAATGAGATGTGCCGGAAATGACCATGACGAAGTCACTATGGTGGGGGCGACCATATTCAAAAAGATAAAGCAGGGAGACAACTATGGCTAAAAGTAAAGTAGAAATCAGAACTAAAGTCCAGTTATTGGTGCCACAGCCTAAACCTACGGCAATGACCCAAAAAATATAAACCATATCCCGGCTGTCTTTAATCGGGGTGCGGAAACGAATAATGGAAAGTGAGCCCACCAGCCCCAAGGAGAGCACCAGATCGCCACGAATGAATAACATGACTAAGGTGACAATGGGTGCTAACAGCACCAGGGTATTGACAAAGGAATGTTCATAATTTAAGCCGCGATGAGTGCCTCGGTACAGCATGGCAATTCCCAGGCTGATTAATATGGAAAGCAGGAGGGAAACAAATAAGTTTAATGCCATATCGCCTGAGATAAATAGTAATTGTGTAAATTCACGCCACATAGTTTGTCTCCTTTCGTAATCTAATCTTTATTCTATTTATTTTACCTGTCAGCAAAAATCTCCATTTCTGCGGCACTTAAGTTGAATTTTTGTTGAAAATGACGCGCTACTATCGCCGGTCTTTGCCGGGCAAAATCCCTCAGCCGCTGAATGTGTTGGCGCCAGCCCTGCATGGAGCCTCCCCAGCGCTGCAGATGACGAGGCATTGCCGGCTCAATGGCACCGGCCAATTCGTCAATACGTTGAATGACACGTTCGGCGGCAAAAGTATGATTAAGGTGATAGGCAGCGCGGCGGATAAATTCAGCTTTAAACTCTCTGTTTTTTAGCAGGTTAACCAGCAGGGTAGTGTAGAGATGACGCCCGACGCCGGTGCCTTCAGGATTGGTAACGTATGCCAAGGTATTATGATTAACATTAAAGAAACCCCAATCGGTATCGTAAACAATCCAGCGCCATTTTCCGGTGTCACTTCTTTCCCGCCAAAAGCGGATATTGGCACTATCGGTGTTGGCAAAGTAGATCTGAGCCAGCCAATAATCAATGAAATTTTCTATATCCATCTGTGTTTTAATATAGTCGTAGTTTGCCGGTTGGCTCATGTCATGCGTGGCGATAAACTCCCGCATGGCGACGTAATGTTCACTGCTGCCGGCACGAACCATGGTATTGCCCTGCAGTAAATCTATTTGCTGCGGGTTGAGTTGATGCTTATAGGCAAGAAAGTATTCATTAATTCTTTCTCGAATATTGTAAACGCCCCAGTATTGACCGTTGAGATAAACTTCAGCAGGGCGGTAAGCCTGGTAATCCAAGGTTGTTTCGCTAAGCAGGCTGGTCATGAGACAATCCCGAATTTTGCTCATGGTACCGTCTTGGCCGGACTGCCTTAAGGTTATGGCTTTAAATGTTGTTAGTTCCTGTCCAGGAAAAAAAGGATATTCAAAAACATCGTCACCATATTGGTCGCGGGCAAAAATATTGAAGGCTTTTTGCGGCATGGCGCGGCTGTACTGGCCGCCGATGCGCAGCCCGGCATCAACACTGAAGCCGAGTTTGCCATCAGGTTCATAGAGCTGCAGGTGAATAGGTTTTTCCCAATCCTGCCAGAAGTTTGCGCCCACATGGGGAAATTCCGGATCTGCATTTTTGCCCAAGACATAGATACCCTGGTCTTGATCCCAGAGATCCCGGGGATTGATAAAAATAGAGACCACAGTCAGTGGCGCTTCTTCGTTAATAAAATAACTGTTGTTAGCCGTTTTGCTGGCTAACATGCCGTCGACAAAGCATTTTGCTCTGATCACGCTTGTTTCCGTCAGAGTCAGGGGAGACTCGTAAATTGGTGAATTTGCAGTTGGCTCCTCACCATTTGTGGTATAGCGGATGACGGCTCCTGCCACCGGCATGGAGGGTGCCAGGGTAAGAGTAACGGTGTCTTCATAAAAGCCGCCCGGTTGGGAAAAGACAGGCATGGGCGCCCTGCCTGTCAGCGCGGTGCCGCTGTTACGGGCACCGGGGGATGGCTGCATAAAAAAATGCCTGCCGCCGGCACCGTCAGGATAACGGCCGGCAGACAGACCGCTTTCCAGCCTGCCGGTTACTAAAGAATCTACTTTTTCGCCGGTAGGTGCTGTAAGGTAGACGGTCTCACCACTGATACTTAACCTGAAATTTGTATGCAGATTCTTGGCTGGATCCCGCCGGTCTTTGCCGGAGGCGAAGACCACTAAATAGCTCTGCGGCTCCAGGGTAAGTGACGGAAACTGCCACAGAAATGGTTCGGTTTCCCGGTCGGATAAGCCGAAACCGGTTAAGTCAAGCGGCTTAGTACCGGCATTGTAAAGTTCTATCCAGTCACTATATTGGCCGTCCTCATCGCGCAGTGTACTGCGATTCATAGTTTGTACTTCATTAATATGCAGCTGATAGCTGAGCGGTAAAACTGTGCCTGACAAGTCATCAAAACCCTGGGTTTCATTGGCAGCGGCGGGGGTTGGCAGCGGGAAGTACTGCCATTTAGAGGAGTCTGAGGTGCGCCCATACGAGACATTGGCAATCATGCGCGGGAAGGAAATCTCCTCCACCGGGCGGCCGTCAGCTGTACTAAACAGCAGCTTATCCTGTGTGTCATTTAATTTAAAATTAGTGTGCAGGTTATGTTTATGTTCCGCCAGGTTTTTGCCGGAGGCAAAGACCAGCAAGTATTCACCTGGCTGCAGGCTGAGTTCCGGGAAGCGCCATTTAAAAGGGTCAGCGGCGTCATCGGACAACCAGAAGCCTGCTAAATTCTGTTCCGTGTCACCGGCATTATAAAATTCTATCCAGTCGGATAAATCCCCATCAAGATCGGTGATGGAGGTTCTGTTGGCCGTCAAAAATTCATTAATCCGGACGCTAATGTTTTCAGCCGGTTCCCGGGAAAAATGCTCGTAGCCAAGTGTGGCATTAGCTAAACCCGGGGTAGCCGTAAGATAGTAGAACCATTGGTCATGGAACTTGGGATGACGTCCCCAGGAGACATTGGCATAAAGCTGTCCGATCTCGACACTGTCAATGGGCCGCAAATCAGGTGAACTTAAAACGAGGGTTTCTCCTGCGCTTAAGCGGAAATTTGTATGCAGATAAGGCCCGGCAAGGTCGCGGCGATCTTTTCCGGAAGCAAAAATTAACAGATACTCCCCCGGTGCAAGCTTTACGGCCGGAAGCTCCCATCTTAAAGGATTGGTGGGATCGTCAGAGAGCCAGTAGCCGTCCAGATTTAATGTGGTGGTACCGGCATTATAGAGCTCACACCAGTCCGCATAATCTCCGTCTTCATCGGTAATGGTACACCGATTGCTGCTCATCACTTCATTAATATATAAGGAATGACTGCCGAAGATATTGCGGCAAAAAAATAGCAATAACACCAGCAGCACACACAGCATCAGCAGCAGATGTTTTGCCTTGATTTTTTTACCAAGTCTGTTTTGTCGCTGATTTAAAGTTGAATCCATGGTACACCTCTTTACTGCTTGTCACTTCAGCCAAATAGTCTCTAAAAACAGACATATTAGTACAAGTTATTCAATTTGCCCGGCGTAATTCCTACTCAAAAATTGAAAGTTAATAATATTTAATAATTAGGCCTGCCGAGCAGCTCATTACAACCGTTTTTACGTAAGCAGCATGATTGCTGCCGGCAGGCAAATCAATTGCGGGTGAGGTTAGCAGGGTTATGCTAAAATATCCTGGACATCGTGAGGGTGGATACGCCGGGGACCTTCTAATGTCTGAATCAGCAGGCTGCCGGTATGATGATCGACGGCTTTGACAATGCCGGTTGTCTTAAGCAGTCCGGTTTTGTGGGTACTGATAATATGTAAAACTATTTTGCTGCGCAGTGACAATTCCACTAAGCGCTGAAATTCCTGTTTATTTTTTTCGCGCTTAATCATATCGGGGATAGCTGCCGGTTTGCGGGCCGCCTGCCGAAACTCTGGCATTATCATGTGAGTGGAAGGGAAGCGGGCACGACGCATTTTTGCACCTCCTGACCGAACATATGTTTGGTTTTGATTTTAACATACCCTACTCTTTCTGTAAATAGCGGTAGTGATAAGGTCATATTTTACCAAGCCCTAAAAACAGGCTGAATTATAAAGAACACTTAATGTTTTATTAAAAATACTTAACAATTTCCGCCAAGCCCCCGGCACAGCAGGTTTGCCGTATGCTGCCTCCCCCCCTTATAATTGTTTACATAACATTATTATGATGGGAGGTACATACTTTGAGGAAAAGTTTATTGGGAATAATCACCGTAGTCATAGTCTTATTAATGGCGGGGGAAGCGCTGGCTGCCCATGTAGTACAGCCCGGAGAAACATTGTGGAAGATCTCCCGACAGTACAATACGACAGTGGCTGCTTTGGCCGCAGAAAACGGTTTGTCTGATGTTAATTATCTGGTAGTGGGACAAGTCTTAACGATACCGGGTCAGGAAACACAGGTTGTGCATATAGTGAAACAAGGAGAAACATTGTGGAAAATTGCACAGCACTACCAGACAACCGTGGCTGCAGTTGCTGCTGCTAATAAGATAGTCAATGTGGATCTGATTAAGGTTGGTGAAAAACTAGTGATTCCCGGAGCGAAGACGGGACAAACTAAGCCTTCCCGGGGCGGCCGGACCTTTTCAGCCAGTGAACTGGATTTATTGGCACGCTTAGTGCAGGCTGAGGCAGGTGGCGAGCCTTACCAGGGCCAAGTGGCTGTAGCAGCCACAATTCTCAATCGTCTCGACAGTCCTCGCTTCCCCAACACAATTACCGAGGTTATTTATCAGGTTGTAAATGGTTACTACCAGTATAGTCCGGTGCTTGATGGGCGTATAAATCAGCCGGCTGCTGACAGTGCCCGTCGAGCTGTGCGGGATGCTGTCAACGGTGCCGACCCTTCCTTAGGCGCAACCGGTTTTTATAACCCGCGTAAAACCAGCAACCAGTGGGTAAGGCAGCAGCCTGTTACAGTAACAATCGGCAATCATGTCTTTTTCAAATAACTAAAAGGCTGAAGCTTCTGCTTCAGCCTTTAGTATCGTATATGTAATTCGTATATGTAATTATTAATCAGCAATTATTTCTGCTGAACAGCAGTTGAAGAGGAAGGAATGTGCAGAATAGTCTAGAATTAGTAATCAGAATTGTGAAAACGAATGCGCCAGGATTTATGTGTTTAGGGGGATTATGGCAGCATGCCTCTTACTCTTGCAGGAGCTGTGCAGCAAAAAAAAATAGCTGTTGGTAAACAAGTGTCTCTCACCAGTGCTGAATACGATTTTACCTTCCGGGCAAAAGTTGTGGAGATACTACTGGAAACTCTCCTTTTACAGGTTGCAGCGCCGGATATGCGCCGGCTTAATCTTCTCAGAGCGGCAAAAGAGGTTATTATATCTTTTACCGTTCCCGATGACGCTATCTATGTCTGCCAGGCGGCCATTACCTGTGTTAATGAAGGGACTGCCCTGATACAGATTAAACAATCTGCCCCACTGGAACGCCGGGAGCAGCGCAGCGACTATCGCCTGAAAACCGCTGAAATTATTTATATCTTTACCGGGCAGCCTGACAGCGCACTGGGACAGGACTGGCATCAGGCCTGCTTGCTGGATCTTTCCCGGGGTGGTGCGAGTATCTTAACTTCAGCAGCTCTGACGGTTGATACGGGAATCAGCGTTTGGATACCTTTAGATGAAGTCGATTATGTGCTGGAAGCTGCAGCCCGGGTAGTGCATTTAAAGCAGGGTGAGGAAGGACAATTGGTGGCAGGTGTAGCTTTTACCGATTTGTCACTTATTGACCAGGAAAAAATTCTGGATTATATCTTAAAAATATGGACGCAAAAAAAAGAAAACAAAAACAGCGGTTGCTGAGCAGCCGCTGTTATCTTTTTCTGGTGTGCCCGCAGGGAGTCGAACCCCGACTTCAGGCTCCGGAGGCCTGCGTGATATCCTTTTCACCACGGGCACAAAAGCATAGTTTATCATAACATTACCCTGAAAAAAAGTCAACGGAAAACTGCCGGTAAGTACTTCCAGCTGCCATGGGATTTTATAACATAAATGGGTAATACTATAGCAAAAAAGCAGGGGGAGAATGTAAAGTGCAGAAAGCGCACATTTTGTTGGTAGTCCGACCGGCGGCCGGTGGTATAAAGGTACACCTGCGCTCCTTAGTCAAATATTTAGCTGCTGACTTCAATTTTACCCTGGCCTGCCCTCAGGAGCAGCAGCGGGACTATCAGGATTTACCCTGCCGTATCTTACCCCTTTCTCTCTCTGCCGCAGTAAACCCACTCTCATATCTGCAGGCAGTGCGGCAGTTAAAGCAGTACATCATGAAGACAAATTCTGTAAAGCTGCTCCATGCCCACGGTTTTAAAGCTGCTTTTGTCGCCAGGTTGGCAGCGCGGGTCTGTAAGCTTCCCTGTTTAGTTACTGTCCATAGTGAATTTGTGCAGGCGCAGACCGCTTTGCAGTCTGAACTATACCGAACAGCCGAGCGAGTGCTGCAGCGCTGGACGGCCGGTTATATTACCGTTTCCTTTTGGCTGGCAGAACAGCTGGAACGGCAGTACAAAATTGAGGCCGGACAGATATCCGTTGTCCCCAATGGCATTGAGTTGACTGCCGGCGGTGCTGCTGCAGCTTGTACCTTACCTTTCAGTAAAGAAACAGTTTTAATAGGTACTGCCGCCAGATTAGCACCGCAGAAGGGGCTTGATGTCTTACTGCAGGCAGCGGCAATACTGCTGCCCCGTTTCCCGGAGCTTCATTTTGTTGTGGCCGGGACGGGTCCGCTGCGTGCAGAGCTGGAAAAAATGCGGCAGAAGCTGGCATTGGAAAAGCATGTTCATTTTATTGGTTACTGCAGACAGATAGAGGCTTTTCTCGCCAGACTGTCTGTTTTCGTACTGCCGGCCCGCACTGAAGCCCAGGGTATTGCTGTCCTGGAGGCCATGCGGGCCGGCTGCCCGGTGGTTGCCAGTGCTGTCGGCGGGCTGAAAGAAGTAATCAAAGACAATGTGAACGGTCTGCTGGTGCCGCCGGATAATGCGGTCAGTTTAGCGGCAGCCATTGAAAAGCTGCTGCTGCAGCCGCAATTGGCAGCATCTTTGTCCCGGCGGGCCCGGGCTGATGTCTGCCGCTTTAATATAGATGAAAGTATGAGAAGAACAAAAACGGTTTATGCTAGGGTTTTGGAAGGAAGGTAAATGTTTTGCAAAGGACATTGTTGATAAGTTTTATGTGCGTCCTCTTTGTAACTATCCCGACAAAAGTCTCCGCTGCCGGGAAGGTGATTATTCTTTCTTTAAGCCGTACCAGTGTACAGCAGTTGGCCGACAACGAAGATCTGGCTCCCTGGCTGGCAAAAAGTTCGGTAGGACTGCTAAATACCGGTACTGCCGGCACTGCTGTCGGCCGTCATCTTTATGTCACCATGGGGGCAGGTTCCCGCGCCCTGGGAACTGATAGTACAGGCTTAGCATTTTTACAGGAGGAAGATTATCACGGCACTGCGGCCAAAACAGTTTTCGCCCGGCACCAGGGCGCTGCTGCGTCGGGACAAGTTGTACATATTGGGATGGCCGACTTAATTCAGGCTAACAAAGCGCTAAACCATCCTGCACAGCCAGGGTTGCTGGGTGATTGTCTGCATGCAGCCGGCAAAAAAACGGCTGTTATAGGTAATGCTGATGCTAACCAGATTAATCGCGAAGCAGCAGCCATGTTGGCCGACAGCAGGGGAGAAATCGACTTTGGCCAAGTTGGAACGGCAGTTCTGACCAGTGAGCCCATGTTCCCTTATGGGGTGCGGCTGCATAAGGAACTGGTCTGGCAGACTTTTCAGGAGCTGTATGCAAAAAGTGACGTGCTGCTCATTGACTGGGGTGATACTGCCCGTTTAGATAATTATCGTACACAGCTGCGGGAGCAGGTTGCAAAACAGTTGGAACAGGCAGTTTTCCGTGACGTAGTCTGGCTGCTGGAGCGTCTGACTGCTGCTCTGCAGCAGGATGATGTTTTGCTGCTGGTAGCTGCCGTCCCGCCCAGCGCAGCAGCAGGTGCCGGCAGTCTTGGTTTCGTGGCCGCCATGGGGGGGCCGTTTCTTCCCGGCCATTTGCTGACTTCTGCCACAACGCAGCGTGCCGGACTGGCAGCCGTTACCGATCTGGCGCCGCTGGTGCTGGCCAGAATGGGCATACCGCAGCCGACGGAAATGTTGGGCCGTCCCCTGCAGCGGGCGGGGAGCGGTAATGTACAGGATTTGCTGGCTATGCAGCGCGCGATAGACAATATTTATCGTTTACGTCCGCCACTGTTAAGGTTTTATGTGCTTTGCCAGATTATTTTTGTTCTGGGCTCCTTAGTGAATTTGTTTTTACATATAGTACCTGTTAAATATTTTGAAAGTGCCCTGCTGGGGCTGTTAGCTTTTCCGCTGCTGCTGCTCTATCTGCCGCTGGCGCAGCTGCCGCCAACCGTGGGTTTTATCGTCAGCACGGCGGCCGCAGCAGCGGTTGTGGTGCTGCTGCAGACACTGACAGCAGGGCCGGTAGAATGTTTTGCCGTCATTGCCTGCAGCACATCATTGTCTCTGCTGGTAGACATTGTGCGTGATGCACAGTTAATGAAAGTCTCAGTTTTAGGTTATGACCCGGTTTCAGGTGCGCGCTATTATGGTTTAGGCAATGAATATATGGGCATTTTAGTGGGGACAACGGTACTGGGGGTGACTGCCCTGCTTACTTTGCTGCCGCACCGGCGCCAATGGCTGTTGGGCTTAACCGGCCTTTTGTTTGCCGGTGTTGTACTGCTGATGGTGGCACCCGGCGGTGGTGCTAATTTTGGCGGCACTCTGACAGCGCTGGCCGCCTTTGCTGCTGTTTTGGCAGTTTTACTGCGCTATCGTTTTTATTGGAAAAGCTGTTTGGTTATTATTTTAACTGCAGCAGTCTTTGCCGGCTTAGCCGTTGCCGTTAATATGTATACTCCGGCACATTTACAGTCGCATTTGGGCCGGACGCTTGTCCTGCTGCAGCAGCAGGGATGGCAGGCATTAAAAGAGATTATCATTCGTAAAGGGACAATGAACTTAAAATTATTTCGTTATTCGCAGTGGAGCCGCGTTCTCCTGGTATTTTTAGGCGTACTGGCTGTATTGTTTTACCGTCCCCGGGGGGTTTTAGTTGATATCAATAAAATGTATCCGGATTTGACAGCGGGTTTTATCGGGATTATTGTGGGCAGTGTGACGGCTTTTGTCGCCAATGATTCCGGAGTCGTGGCTGCAGCTACGACGCTGCTGTATGCAGGGGTGCCGCTGCTTATTTTAGCGTGGCGGGCAGTTAAAGAAAACTCACAGCAGCAGAATAAATATTTAGCCTAAAGATACGTAAAATAGTAGCGGTAGCAGGATTCCACCATTAAGCAGGGAATTAAGTTAGATGTCCAGTTGTTGGCAGTAAAGCGTATAGTGGCGAAGGAGGAACAAATTTGGCTATATTCAAGCATCAGCGCCTGGAAAATGGGATTAATGTCTATATTCACCCGACAGCAAAGTTCAAGACAATTTTGGTACAGCTTATTTTTCACCGTCAGCTGTGTGAGAACGAGGTGACGCAAAGCGCCCTGCTGCCGGCCGTTCTGCAGCGTGGTACAAATACCTATCCGACGCGGCAAAAGTTGGCGTGGCGTTTGGAAGAGCTCTATGGCACAGAGCTGATGTCCGAAGTATTTAAAAAAGGTGAGCGCCAGCTCATCTGTTTTACGCTGGACTTGGTACACGATCAGTATTTACCTGAGGAAAACCGACTGCTGCGTAAAGGACTGGAAATACTTAATGAGCTGCTGACTAACCCGCTGCTGGAAGGAGACACTTTTAAAGCTGACTATGTAAGACAAGAAAAAGAACAGCACGAAAAAGTTATCAAAGGTCTGATTAATGATAAGATAGCGTATTCTATAGAACGCTGTCTGCAGAGTATGTGTGCGGATGAGCCCTTTAGCGTTTTTAAATATGGCAGCTTGGAGCAGCTGGCCAAAGTTGATGCGTCTTCACTTTATCAGTTTTATCAAACCTTTCTGCAGGAAACTCCCGTTGAGCTGCACATCGTTGGTGATTTAAATGTGGCGGAGACCTTTGCTTTGGTGCAAAGTATTTTTACATATCGACGCGGTTCAGAAAAGCAGGTGCCCCCGACAATAGTAGACGTACAGCGGCGGGAAGTTCGTTATGTCAGGGATGAAATGGATGTTTCCCAGGGCAAACTGGTTTTAGGTTATCGCACCGGGCTGCATTATGGTGATAATGATTATGCTGCCCTGCTGATGTATAATGGAATCCTGGGCACCTTTCCTCACTCCAAACTGTTTCAAAATGTGCGGGAGAAGGCCAGTTTAGCTTATTACGCCTATTCCCGGTTAGAAAAACATAAAGGCCTGATGATTATTTCCGCCGGTATTGAGACAAGCAACTATGAGCGGACTTTAGATATTATCAATCAGCAGGTTCTGGATATGAAAAAAGGAGCATTCAGCCAGGCTGATGTGGATAATACCCGCAGCGGTTTACGCAATCAGTTTCTGGTAGAGGAAGACCATCCCGGTGCCCTGATTAACCGGGCAGTGGATGGAATTCTAGCAGAACGGGTTTATGATACGGAAACTTTGCTGGCACGATTAAATGCCGTCACCCGTGATGATATTGTGCGTGTGGCTGAAAAAATAGACTTGGATACAGTTTATTTTCTGACAAAGGGGGGCGCATAAATGACGAAAATACTTGAGCAGAGCGTTATCAAAGAAAAACTGTACTGGCAGCGCATTGAGCCCGGCCTGGAAGTATTTGTCCTGCCCAAAAAAGGTTATAATAAAAAGTATGCTACTTATTCTGCCAACTTTGGTTCTATTGACTCCCATTTTATTGTGGAGGGTGAGAAGCGGGAACTGCAGGTTCCTGACGGTGTGGCGCATTTTCTGGAGCATAAACTGTTTGAAGATGAGGAAGGCAATGCCTTTGACCGCTTTGCAGTTTTGGGCGCCTCCAGTAATGCTTTCACCAATTTTACCAATACCACATATCTGTTTGCAGCCACAGACAATTTCACGCAGTGTCTGGAGTTGTTGTTGGATTTTGTGCAGAATCCTTATTTTACCGATGAAAGTGTGGAGAAGGAAAAAGGCATTATTGGCCAGGAAATTCGCATGTACGAGGATAATCCACAGTGGCGGCTTTTTTTTAATCTCCTGGGGGCTTTATACCAGAAACACCCGGTAAGAATAGATATTGCCGGCACCGTGGAAAGTATCAGTAAAATAAATAAAGAAGTTCTTTACCAGTGCTACCGAACTTTTTATCATCCGAGCAATATGGCCATCTTTGTGGTCGGCGATGTGGATGCGGAGCAGGTACTGGCACAAATTGAAAATAATATTCATAAGCACAACTATCAGCCGCTGGGTGAGATTAAACGCCTCCTGCCTCAGGAACCGGCAGAGATTGCCCAGGAATATATAGAGCAAACATTAGTGGTTTCTGAGCCGCTGCTTAATATCGGGTTTAAAGAACAAGATTTAGGTTACGATGGGGAAAAACTGTTCCGGCGGGAGATTGCCACGAATTTAATGCTGGATATAGTTTTTGGCCCCAGCTCAAAACTTTATAACGAGCTGTATGAAGAAGGTCTGATCGATGATGAGTTTGATGCCGGTTACGTGGCGGAAATAGATTACAGCCATTCTATTATCGGCGGTGAAACGGCAGATCCGGAAAGATTATACGACAGATTGGTTGCGGGCATCAAGCGTGCTCAGGCTGAGGGCATCTCACAAGCAGAATTTGCCCATTATCAACGTAAGGCAATGGGTGAGTTTCTGAAAAGTTTCAACTCGCTGGAGTTTGTTGCCAATAGCTATCCTGCCTATCACTTTAAAAATATTAATTTCTTTGATTATCTGCAGGTGCTGCAGGAGCTGACCCACGATGATGTAAACCAGCGTCTGCAGGAACATTTAAAGCTTGACTATATGGCTCGCTCTGTTATTTGGCCCAAAAGTTGAGCAAGTATGAAAAAAAGCGGTCGGCAGCGGTCCGCCCTCAGCAAGGCAGGGCCTGTGAGCAGGAATTTACCGGTTCTTGTGGAATTAGTCTTTATCCACAAGGTGAGGAGATAGATAAACATGAAAAAAATGTACACAATCTCAGACCTGCCGCAGCTTACACGCGCGCAGGTGAGAGAAAACTTTAAAAACCATATGAACCCCGGCTTATGCACCTATTTGGGACTGCTTGATTTTGACAAGTATTATGTTAAAGCCCAGGGGGTAAATGTTTGGGATAGCGATGGTAATTGTTATTTAGATTTTCTCGGTGGTTATGGTTCCCTCAATCTGGGACACAATCACCCTTATGTAATCGAATCCATGCAGAAAGTGGCAGCCAGGCCCAACCTGCTGCAGGCTTCCATGAATGGGGTAGCCAGTGCTTTGGCCTATAATCTGGCGCAGATTACTCCTGGCAAGCTGAGTAACACTTTTTTCTGCAACAGTGGTGCTGAAGCAGTGGAAGGAGCCCTCAAATTAGCCAGAATTGCGACAGGCCGGTCCCGTATTCTTTCCTGCGAGGCCGGTTTTCACGGTAAAACAATGGGAGCACTTTCTGTAACCGGCAGGAAAAAATATCATAAAGGCTTTGAGCCGATGCTGCCGCACTGTGATGTCGTTCCCTATGGGGAGTTGGCCGCCCTGGAAGAACAATTGAAAAAGAATGACGTGGCCGCTTTTATTGTTGAGCCGATACAAGGTGAAGGCGGTGTGATTGTTCCCCCGGCAGGTTACTTAAATGCAGCAAAGGAACTTTGCCACCGCTATGGTGCTTTGTTTGTCGTAGATGAAATTCAAACCGGCTTAGGGCGGACAGGAAAAATGTTTGCCTGTGACCATGAAGGTGTGGAACCTGATGTAATGTGTTTGGCTAAATCTTTAGGTGGTGGCATTATGCCCATCGGAGCCTTTATCACCACCGAAGAGATTTGGAATGCGGCCTACGGTGGCGTGGAGAAATGTTTACTGCATACTTCTACTTTTGGGGGCAATACCTGGGCAACTGCTGCCGGCATCGCCGCCTTGGAAGTTATTCAAACTGAAAATCTGCCACAGCGAGCCGCTGAGCTGGGAGATTATTTGCTGTCCGGCTTACGCAGCTTACAGGAGAAATACCCCATTATCCACGAAGTACGCGGTAAAGGACTCCTGGTAGGGGTGGAATTTGAGCAGCCTGCCAAAGGCATCATGGCTAAACTGGCCGGAGCAATTAACAAACTGGCAAGCGAATATCTAGGCTCCATGGTTGCCGGTGTGCTGTTAAACGAATACAGAATTATTACTGCTTATACCCTTAACAACCCTAACGTTATTCGTTTGGAGCCGCCTTTGGTAGTTTCCCGGGAACAAATTGATGTGGTGCTCAATGCCCTTGACGAGACATTTCATAAGAATCGTTCGCTGCTCGGCTTTAGTTTGACTTCCGGAAAAACATTTTTGTCAAGCATGCTGCGTAAAAAGTAGTATACAGAAAATAAGCCGTTAAAGTACCACGGAAGATTTGCTTAAAAGTAGTAAACTCTGGGCAAGCTACTATCCGAAAAGGAGGCAGCTGATGAAATACGCAGGTATTGATAACTGGGTTTCTGTTTTTGAAGCAGCTTCATGGGAAGAGGCAGCAGTGATTAAAGGCATGCTGGAAGCGGCAAAAATTCCAGTTATTCTGGACAGGGATTCGCTGGGTGACGGCTACAGCATGTCCACCAGTGTGGTAAGTGAGGTGCTGGTTAAGGTGCCCAGGCAAATGGTGGCAAAGGCAGCACAAATGCTGCAAAAGAAGTCGTTTGGGGCATCCAGAGATTAGAGATAGTTTTTTGTTAAGTCAGGAGGGAGCTCATGAGAATTGCACAAAGTGTGGTAGAGCTAATCGGGCAAACACCTATGATACGCCTGACTAAACTGACTGACTCTGCCATGGCTGAAGTTTTGGTAAAACTGGAGTCATTTAATCCCAGCGGCAGCATTAAAGACAGAACTGCGCTTGGGATGATTCTGGCGGCAGAAGCAGAAGGAAGATTAAAAGCTGGTGACACCATTGTGGAGCCTACCAGCGGCAATACCGGCATAGGTTTAGCCATGCTGGCTGCGGCGCGGGGTTACCGTCTGATTTTAGTAATGCCGGATACCATGTCTGTGGAACGGCGCAACCTCCTGCAGGCTTACGGGGCTGAGTATGTTCTTACTCCCGGCGCCAAAGGGATGCAGGGGGCACTGGATGAAGTGGAGAGAATCTTGCAGGAGAATCCGCACTATTTTGTGCCGCAGCAGTTTGCGAACCCGGCTAACCCCGAAATACATCGTACGACAACAGCACGGGAGATTCTTGAGCAAACAGAGGGACAGCTTGATGCTTTTGTTGCCGGTGTTGGTACCGGTGGTACAGTAACCGGTGTGGGTGAAGTTTTAAAACAGCAGCTGCCAGCTGTCAAAATTATTGCAGTGGAACCGGCGGCTTCGGCTGTTTTATCCGGTAAAAAAGCGGGACCGCATAAAATCCAAGGTATTGGAGCAGGTTTTGTGCCTTCTGTTTTCAATAAAGATATAGTTGATGAAGTGTTTCCGGTGAACGATCAGGATGCCATGGAAACCGCCAGGCAGCTGGCAGCAAAAGAAGGCCTGCTGGTCGGTATTTCCAGTGGCGCCGCGGTTTTTGCTGCTCTGCAGCTGGCCAGTAAGCTGGGACCGGGCAAACGTGTCGTAGCCATTGCTCCCGATACGGGCGAGCGATATCTAACAACAGAACTGTTTAAACATGATTAGTTTTCAGCAAAAGGAGCGGGTAACCGCTCCTT
>ERZ773359.2923-NODE-2923-length-20566-cov-12.661937_pt1 | contig 20566 bp, 20 predicted proteins | sample MGYA00374955_ERZ773359 | MGnify/ENA primary metagenome ERZ773359 (study PRJEB29098, sample SAMN04486028) | biogas fermenter metagenome | study: EMG produced TPA metagenomics assembly of the Biogas fermentation microbial communities from Germany - Plant 4 DNA1...
GCTGGTTGCTGTTTAACAACCGAGGCAATTTACACACTATTTTGGACTTGACTAAATGCTGGAATTCTATTATTGTAAACTTAAAAATAAAAAAAGTAAAAACTTTTTTTATTTATTGCAGGTATATGTATATGGAGTGTTTACAGAATAACAGATGAACTGTATTTTGAATAACTTTTAACTGCATTAGGAGGAAATTATATTGGGTAATATTGATACAGAAAAGTATGAAGAATTTTTGCAGACACATACCAATGGGCATTTCATGCAATCGGTAAAGTGGGCAAAGGTTAAATCAAACTGGCACAATGAAATAATAACCGTAAATGATCAGCAAGGGAATATTATAGGCTCAATGAGCCTGCTCATAAGAAAACTCCCTTTCGTTAAATATACCATCATGTATTCACCCCGGGGCCCGGTGTGTGATATGCATGATTTGGAAACCATAAAAAAATTGATTGACAAGGCCAAAGAAATTGCCAAAAAGTATAAAAGTTATGTGCTGAAACTGGATCCCGGCATAGAGAAGGAAGACACTGAATTTGCAAGAATTGCCAGAGAGCTGAAGTTTAGAATCAAGAATGACTCCAAGGATTTCGAAGGAGCACAACCAAGATTTGTTTTCCGTCTTGATCTTAGAAACAAAACTGAGGAAGATTTGATGAAATCCTTCCATCATAAAGTAAGATACAATATTCGCTTAGCAATAAGAAAGGGAGTAGAAATCAGAGTAGGAACAAAAGAAGATATTCCGGCATTTCATAAAATAATGATTGAAACCGGGATAAGAGATAATTTTGTTGTAAGAAACGCTGAATATTTCGAAAGAATGCTTGACTGCCTGGGACCTGACCATATAAGACTTTTTTTAGCTTACTACCAGGGAAAATTACTTGCCGGAACCATCGCGATATTATACGGCAATAAATGCTGGTATCTCTACGGGGCAAGCAGCAATCAGCACAGAAATGTAATGCCCAATTATCTTCTTCAATGGACAATGATAAAATGGGCACTTGAAAATAATTGTGATATTTACGATTTCAGAGGTGTGTCCGGAAATCTTGATGAAAATCACCCTTTATATGGACTGTATCGGTTTAAAAAGGGTTTTGGGGGCAAATTTACTGAATTTATTGGAGAGCTCGATTATGTATTCAATCCGCTAATCTATATCATGGTCGAAAAGTCCGAAGCATTATACCGAAAACTACGAAGAAGATTGTTTGTTATCAGAAGCAGCATGGAACGGGGGAAAAATCACGGTAATGAATAAATTAGTAATCGAGGTTGAAAAGCTTTTAAAAAATATTGAAATTATAAAGAAAAATTCACGCTCAAAAATAATAGCCGTACTTAAGGCAAATGCTTACGGACTGGGGTTATTGGAATTTGCAAACATTTTACAGCAAAACGATATAGATTTCTTTGCCGTAGCTGATATAAAAGAAGCTGTACATTTAAAAGAAAACGGTATTAAAGGTAAAATATTACTTCTTACTCCCACGAACCAGATGGAAGAGGCGCTGATTATCGTAGAAAACGGAGTAATTGCGACCGTCGGTTCCGAGACATCAGCCCTTATTCTGAATAAAGCTGCAGCTTCGCTGAATAAAACAGCAGACTTCCATTTAAAGATTGATACCGGTTTCGGACGTTTCGGCTTTTTGCCTCGGGAAATCCCAGAGGTATGTTCGTTAATAAAATCCTTGAGCAATATACAAATTACCGGCACATACTCCCATTTTTCTTTTTCATTCTCGAAGAAGCCCAAAAGCTCATATGCTCAGTACAATACCTTTATGGAAGCAATTGAATTAATGCAACAGAACGGGGTAGAACCGGGCTTACGCCATATATGCAACTCACCGGCATTTTTACTTTTTCCGGAAATGCACCTGGATGCTGTAAGAGTTGGTTCAGCTTTTTTAGGCAGAGTTCTTGTTAAAAACGGTCATGCTCTTGAAAAGATCGGTTACTTGAAATCCCAAATTATTGAGTCTAAAAATCTGCCAAAGAACCACAATATAGGCTATGCCAATACTTATAGAACAAATAAACCCATGAGGATTGGGATTGTTCCTGTCGGCTACCTGGACGGGTTTGGGCTGAGGAAACGAAGGGATTCTTTCAGGCTTAGCGATATATTAAGCTATATACGAAGGGACATAGGGCTGTTGAAGAGAAAGGACTGGGTTCTTGTCAATGGACAACGTGCCTGTATACTCGGCAGAATAAACATTAACAATTTCGTTGTAGATCTGACCAATATTAATGCACATGTGGGAGATGAGGTCATATTGGAAAATATAAATCCGCTACTTGTCGGAAATCATATAGAACGGGAATACATATAGTTATTCCCGTTCTATATGATTCATATGCCATTATGCTAATCCACTATCTGGCTTATGGCCTCAGCGAGATAATAAGCTGCCCTCTCTGCTTCCTTAAGTGTGGTTAAATTGCTCCCCACTTCTATTAATATAGCTTTTGTTGATACATGCTGATTATACCGCGAAGGCTTTACATAAACCGGTTTAGCCAGCCCGGGATATAATTCATTAACCTTATTGGTTAGTCTCATGGCAAACTTATAATTCTCCTTCCAATTGGGCCTTTCCGAAAAACCCCCGACATATCCCTGACCCGTACCGATAACCACAAACAGCTTAGCAACTCTATCTCCATTTATGTACACCACTTCATCGTCAGGACTTTTTACTCCTTCCTTATAAGCATTTCTGTGCAAATCTATAAAAATCTTGAGAGATTTATGTTCCTTCATATGCTTTTGAATGGTTTTCAACGATCTTACATATGCCGTTGCATGTTCACCTTGTTCGTGCTCAGTACGATCGTGTAAAACGGAGATACCCTTGGATTCCAAATGCCTTGCCAATACACTTCCTACCTTAACCACCGTATAGTCCAAATCATCGCATCGAAATGCCTCCACTGCTTTATAAGGATTATCGGGGTCAGGTCTGTACGCCTCCCTGGAATGAGTATGATATATCAGTATCTGGGGTCCTTCTCCTGTTAATGTAATGGAACCAAGATCGTCTTTGATCTTTGATATTTCTATTTTTATCTCCTCGGACATATCGGGCTCATGTTTAAGAAAAATTTCCGGCACATCCATGACCCGTTCACCCTGGTCGCCACGGGAAGCACTGGTTTCTACCGATTCATTATCGGATATTCCGGTTAGAAAGGGTATCTGGTAAGCCAGTATATTTCTTGGATCTCCAATTTTTTTGAATACCCTAAGATACACCTCATTCCCATTGTTTGTTTGATCAATAAGGTTTTGAGAATTGCCCGAATCCTTCATATATACTTTAGTTACCAACTGATAGCCAAAAATTAATATTAAAGCCAGGAGCAATACTAAAAATATATAATATATAAGACTTTTCAACTTAAAAACTCTTATATGTATCATCCCCCACATCCCTTTCCTCCTCCGTCTCTATAGCATATTCACATAAAAACCCCGATAGAACGGATATAAATGTTTCAATTCAAAAAATGATTTATATCTTCAATCGTCATATTTTTATGCAACGCCAGATCCAGCCCATCTGCCAGAATATCTGCAATATAATCCATCATAAGATCTGTTTCTTTCGGAGTTACCACCAGATCCCCCATACTCCTGGACACCACCTGCTGTACCATAGCATCCAGTTGCTCTTCATCCATCTGTTTAAACATCTGATAGAAGGAGCTTCCCGGCCCAGCCTGGTTTGTAAATTCATCCATCATCAGCTGTATACAATCCCTCCCAATTGTATGGGCATAAACAACGGTAGGCACCCCGATGGCTATTGTGGGTACACCAAGGGTGTCACGGTTAAGTCCCATACGTTTGTTACCTATTCCGGAACCGGGATTTATACCTGTATCGGCAATCTGTATTGTAGTTCCAATTCTATCAGTTTTTCGCGATGCCAATGCATCAATGGCTATAACAAAATCAGGCTTTAGCCTTTGCACAATTCCCATTATTATTTCCCCTGTTTCAATTCCTGTGATACCTAAAACCCCCGGTGCCACCGCACAAACCGATCTTATCCGTTCATCCACTTGTTCGGGTATATATTCAAAAATATGCCTTGTCACAAGAACCCTGTCCACCACCTTGGGGCCAAGAGAATCCGGTGTAATATTCCAGTTGCCCAACCCTACTACCAAAATAACACTATTATCGTTAAGATTCATGAGCTTGCCTAATTCCTGTGCTAACAGCGTGCTAACTGTTTCCTGATATTCCGGATCCCTGTACTTAATATCCATAGCTTCCAATGTTATATAATTTCCCTGCGGTTTCCCCAGATTTTCTTCGCCCAAAGGAGACATGATATGAACCCGGGAAATTTTTACTCCTTCCTTCTCCTCTTCATCCACCTTAACCCCCGGTATATGAAACTGATTTTGCTCCTGAAGCACCTCTCTTGCCTCCAGAGCAAGATCTGTGCGTATATTTTTCATCGATTCATCATCCTTTCATAAGACATTATTTTGATTCTTTTTATTTAGAGTGACCTTGTGTTTTAAATTTATTCTTCAATTATCAGCATACTTTTAATTCTTTTTGAGACATCTCATTTATTGAAGAATATTATGGAAGCCACTTTACGGAAAGGCTTAGAGCCTTTTAACGCAGCAGAGGATAAGGCCGAATCATTGTTTTAACATAAGCGAGTTTGATGAAGGCCCGAAGTAAGTTTTCAGGCTCTTAGCCTCGAAGCTCCAGTGGCTGGAATAATATTTTTCTATCAATGAACATTATGTGCAGAATACTATGGAAATCACCTTGTGAAAAGGCTTAGAACCTGTTAACGAAGCGGAAGACAGCCGGAACCAATGTCTGAGCGTAAGCGAGTTTTGGTGGAGGCCTGGAGCGAGTTTACAGGTTCTTAACCTTGAAACTTAAGTGATTGGAATAGTACTCTGCACATACTAAATGAAACAAATTCCTTCTAAATTTTTCTATAATAAAATAATAAGATATATCCATTTGTTCTTGCATTACTTATATATTCATGGTAGAATAATTACCGTTGAATCGCGCAAAAGGAGGTGATAGGCTTGGCAATCATTAAGTCGTCCATAAAAAGAGCAAGAGCTGTAAAAGCCAAGACTCTCAGAAATAAAATGATAATGTCCAATGTGAGAACCATAATAAAGAAATTTGAAAAATCATTGGAGAATGGTGACATAGAAGGGGCAAGAAATCTGTATCCGCAGGTTGTAAAGAGAATCGATATGGCAGCCTCCAAGGGAACCATCCATAAAAATACCGCCAATCGCAAAAAATCAAGATTAGCCATTCGCTTAAATAAAGCTACAGCATCACAGCAATAAAACTATAAAAGCTTCCGTATTGCGGGAAGCTTTTTTTGATTTTCATTATTATTATTTACTCTTACACATTTTTATAATAAGCATTTCTACACCTATGCGTTCCTGTACCCTGCCACTTTTTATGCTATAATCGGTCTTCAGACATTCTTCCATTGCCCTTATAAGCTTATCTTTTGTAAAATAACGGCTTTGCTGTAAACATTTTTTCACGGTATACGGATGAACTCCAAGCTGTCGGGGGATTACATCAGCCCTTATGCCATTTTCGCTTAAAGATTTACACTGAAATATTATTCGGATATGTCTACAAATCATAACCAATATGGAAAAAATATTTTCCCCTTCGGATAATAATTTGTCAAGAAAATAAAGGGCTTGTTCAACATTCATTGTGCCTATAGCTTCAATCAGCTGAAAAATAGTATATTCAGCAGCCGGTGTAACCACCTTATTAATATCTTCTTCCGTTATATAATCATTATCTCCTACGTAATCCATAAGTTTATTAATCTCATTATATATTTTTTCAAGGCTGTTCCCGGAAACATGAATAAAGTGTTGAAGCGCAGCCGGTGATATTTGTTTTCCCCTGCGCCTTAAGTTATTTACAACCCATCTCGATATTTCATTTTGCTTTAGCGGTTGAAACTCCACAGTCCGGCCTAGCTTCCTAATAGCAATATATAATGCTCTTCGCTTGTCTATCTGCCCTGAACAATAGAAAACAAGACAAGTGGTATCAGGTATACGGGATATATAAGACTTTAACTTATTCTCATCAAAGGAAGCCCGTACACCCTGCAGTGCCGGTAAATCCTTTACCACTACCAGTCTCTTATCTGCCATAAAAGGCAAAGTTTCGCATGCATAGATAATATCTTCAACATTCACATTATTTCCGTCCAATACTTGGTGATTGAGAGCAGCCAGATCTGAAGATACCAGCGTTTTTGTGAGTTGCTCGAGCGCCTGTTCCTTGACATACTCTTCCTCGCCATGAAATAAATACAGCTTATCCAGCTGTTTTTTCTTTATATCATCAAATATCTCTCTATAACCTTTTTCCATAATTCCGTACCTCAACCTTTTCCTGTTTGTCTTGATTATACCGGATCGCATTTATTTAAACAAGTTGACATTGATTATATTTATATTGTATATTGATTTCATATATATTTTTTTGCGATACAACCTGATTGGGTAATGGAGGCGAATATAATGGAGTATTACTTTACACAGGAAACCAACTTTTTCGGAAACACAAATCCCCGGGAATTACTTGATAAATATGGCAGTCCTTTATACGTATACAATGAAATGATACTGAGAAAACGTTGCAGAGAGATTATGGAATTGGTTGACTATCAAAAATATAAAGTCAATTATTCGGCAAAAGCCAACTCCAATCTCCACCTGCTTAAAATCATACATGAAGAAGGGCTTCATGCAGATGCCGTATCCTACGGCGAAATATATGTCCTTGAAATGGCCGGATTTAAGCCTCAGGAAATTCTCTTTACAAGTAATAACATATCAAAAGATGAAATGGAACTGGCAATCAATAAAGGCGTAACAATAAGCGTTGACTCGTTATCACAGTTAGAACAGTTCGGGCGAATCAATCCGGGCGGAACTGTTGCCGTCCGCTTTAATCCCGGTAAGGGTGCCGGTCACAGTGAAAAAGTGATTACTGCAGGCAATAATACAAAATTCGGTATTCATCCTGAATATATACCTGAGGTTAAACATATATTACGCAAATATAACCTAAGGCTCATTGGCATCAATCAGCATATAGGCTCCTTGTTTATGGATCCAAAACCATATATCGAAGCCGCGAAGTCCATTCTTTCCATAGCAGAAAATTTTGAAAGCCTGGAATTTATTGATTTCGGCGGAGGGTTTGGTATACCATACCGCAAACAGACAGGTGAGAAAAAATTAAACGTAAAATTACTGGGTGATCAACTTACCAGTTTGATCCATGACTGGGTAAACAAACACCAACTCCAACCCACATTCTTAGTCGAGCCAGGACGTTACATTATTGCAGAATGCGGTATACTCCTCGGTACCGTGCATGCTACAAAACAAAACAATAACACAACCTATATAGGGACTGATCTGGGTTTTAATGTTCTGCTCAGACCTGCCATGTATGATTCGTACCATGATATAGAAGTCTATAGTAACAACGGGGCTTTGATCAAAGACAATGAGCGTATAAATTCTACTGTAGTAGGAAACATTTGTGAAAGCGGCGATATTATTTCAAGAAACAGGATGCTTCCTCCTGTAAAGGAAGGTTATATAATAGGAGTAATGGATGCTGGTGCCTATGGTTATTCAATGTGTTCCAACTATAACAACCGATTGCGGCCGGCTGAAGTTATTATTGACAAAAATGGCAGTGATATCCTGATCCGTAGAAGGGATACCTTTGAGGATTTATTAAGGAACTTTACAACAATTTAGTTAAACAGCAACGTGAAGCAATTCATCCTTTGAATAAAAGAAAATATCCTGCCAGACACTATACAAAACAAACAATATATGGTATATTGTAAAAAATCAAAAAGCTTCATCGGCTATAACTCCGTTCTCAAAGCTTTGGATAGGAGGGTGTAGGAACATGCAAACCGTTATAATTATCGATTCATGCAGTGATCTCCCTTTTGAGTACGTAAAACAGCATGATATTCCGGTTGTTAATTTTACTTTCCATTTTAAGGGAAACGATTATACCGATGATCTGGGACAAACCATCTCTTATAAAGACTTTTATGATGCTATAAGAAATGGCGAAACCCCTACCACCTCCCAGGTAAACGCCCAGACATATACCGATATGTTTCGGAAATATGCTCTTGAAGGAAAATCAATTATATATCTTTGTTTTTCCTCTGCATTGAGTGGGAGCTACAACAACTCCCTATTGGCCCGGGACATGATAACTGAAGAGTTTCCGGAAGCAGATATCACCATCATTGATACAAAAAGCGCCTCACTGGGTGAAGGACTGTTAGTTTACCATGCTATCGATATGCTTGAAAAAGGTGCGTCCAGGGAAGAAATTATAGACTGGGTGGAGGAAAACAAGCTTAAGCTTCACCACTGGTTTACAGTGGAGGATCTTGGACACTTAAAAAGAGGTGGAAGACTATCGGGAACTGCCGCTTTTGTTGGTTCTATCCTGGATATTAAACCTGTGCTAAACGTTGACGATGAAGGCCGCCTCATTCCAAGAATAAAAGTAAAAGGCCGCAAAAAGGCTCTGCGGACCTTGATAGAAAAAATGGAAGAGAATATTATAAACCCCGAACAACAGGTTGTAGCAATAAGCCATGGAGATTCTCCCGATGATGCAGATTATCTTGCTGAACTAATCCGTTCCAAATTCCCGGTTAAGGATATCATTATTAACTCTATCGGCCCTGTTATCGGATCCCATTCAGGCCCGGGTACGATTGCTCTGTTTTTCTTCGGAAAAAATCGCTGACATGTTATATATTTATTATAGCTTTTGCCCGCAATAAGGACAGTATGCAAATGAGCGCTGGAGCACTCCATTGCAATTTGGACACCGGTTTTCAACATCATCATATACCCGTATTTCTTCAAGCCGGTTTACATCTACATCGCTGCTGTCCTTTATTTCTTCTACATAATCAGATGGTATCCTGAAAATTCTGTTACAACATCTAAACCTCATATAATATCTTTTATTCCATTTAAATATTGGTATAAAAAACAGGTGAAAGTAGGTATAATGTTCAATCAATTCTCCTCTTGAAAGCCTGCCACACTTGCATACAACATTGGAATACTCCCGTATAACCCTCTGTTTGTCTTGTATACCGAATATCCCGATAAATATCATTTCCTTCCGCCTCCTGACGGTTAATATTTGGCAACAAGGCTCACAGCATAAAAACCTATTTTTAGATTATGCAGCTTATTCCCTGTCAATTTTCCGGGTAGCTACAAGATTGGCACCGGTACCGGCAATGTTCTTTACAAGTATATCACCAATATTAATAGGCGCCTTTACAGTTAATCCTTTGGTCTGCTTAAGAGACTCAATAATCTTATCCCTTGGAATACTTCTGTCAGTTTTAGCCGATACAAGCCTGTGATTCCCGCCTTCCACCCATACAGAAGTAGTCAAAACTCTTAACGGACATGTAGCCTCCTGAATGGCGTAATCTTTACCCCGTTTGCAGCCATGCCCTTCAATCTTCCATTCTCCGTCCTTTACCTGTTGAATTTGTATATGACAACCTCTGGGACACAATATACATATCAGTTGCATACCCTATCATCCTCCTTGGCGGAACCCTTCCATCTCAACTGTAAATATTTTATTTTTTCTTTATCTGTTAATGCTTCCTTTTTCAATTTTAATCTCTCCATCTGTCCGGGAACCAGGCGCATGAATTTTTTGGATGCAAAAACCCTTTCACCATCGGTTAGTTCCACCGAACCCCTTTCATAAATGGCATCAGATCTGAAAAAAAACTCAACTTCTCTATCTCCACAAATCCGCTGTGGGACAACGTAGCGTATACCTTCACCCGGAACAACAGGCAGGTAATTGCTATTTGAAGAACTTTGACCGTTTACATAACGATATACTCCATCACCGGCTATCTCAGCTTCTTCGCTTACATAATCAACAAGATCATGGACATGGAGCACATTACCGCAGCAAAAGATCCCCGGTATGGTGGTCTGTCTGTACTCATCCACAACCGGGCCGCCCGTCATGGGATCCAACATTACTCCTGCCCCTTCACTGAGTTCATTCTCGGGGATTAATCCAACGGACAACAGCAGGGTATCACATGAAACATATTCCTCGGAGCCGGGAATAGGCAGGCGCCTGTCGTCAACCCGGGCAATGGTAACTCCTTCAAGTCTCTCTCTTCCATGAATCTTCACAACGGTATGGTTATATTTTAAAGGAATACCATAATCATCAAGGCATTGCCGCACATTTCTGGTAAGCCCGGTAGAATACGGCATGATTTCGCATACCATTTTTACTCTGGCCCCTTCCCATGTTAACCTTCTTGCCATTATAAGACCGATATCCCCGGAGCCCAATATTACAACCTCTCTCCCGGGCATATATCCTTCCATATTGATAAGCCTTTGTGCCATACCGGCCGTATACACCCCGGCAGGGCGTCCCCCCGGTATCTTCAGGGCCCCCCTTGTCCTCTCACGGCAGCCCATAGCGAATATTACAGCTTTAGCCTTTATCTCCATCAATCCATACTGAGGATTAACTGCGTATATAGTTTTATCTTCCCTTACTTCAATTACCATAGTATTCAGTAAATATGGAATCTCTTTTTCAATTACCCCATCTATAAAACGCTGGGCATACTCCGGTCCCGTCAGCTCCTCTCCGAACCAATGCAGTCCAAACCCGTTGTGGATACACTGTTGGAGAATTCCGCCCAGGTACTCATCCCTTTCCAAAAGCAATATATCTCTGATACCATGTTTGTGACACGATAAAGCCGCCGCCAGTCCGGCAGGCCCGCCTCCAATTATGACAACCTCCGCTTTTCTGAACATCACTCTTCACCCTCTTCCAATAAGTCTTTGATCCTGCCGTACACTATCCTTGAACTGCCGCCTTTTTTTGTAATATACTCCATAGGAATACCCAATTCTCTTTCAATTATCTCCATGATACGCGGAGTACAAAAACCGCCCTGGCATCGGCCCATACCGGCTCTGGTCCTGCGCTTTATTCCATCAATTGTATTAACCGGTAGCTTTGTATGAAGCGCCTGTACAATTTCTCCTTCAGTTACCGTTTCACACCGGCATACTATCCGCCCATATCTGGGATCCTCATTCACCATCTGCGCTCTGGCATTCCAATCCATATCGCGAAAACGCTTTATGCCTTTTCGAACAGGATTAAAATCCTTATTGTACTCCAACCCTCCCTCAACCTTGCTTAAAATGGCGGCAACCTCTTCGGCTATGGCTGGAGCAGCTGTCAATCCAGGTGAACAGATGCCGGCAGCCTGAATAAAACCTTCAACTTTGTAGGATGGACGTATTATAAAATCTTGCGCATCAGCTATAGCCCTCAATCCTGCAAAAACCGTTATAACACCGTCCCTTGGCAAAGAGGGAACCGACTCCAGTGCTCTGTTGTACACAAAATCCAATCCTTCTGCAGATGTATAATTATCATCCCTTTTTTCCGTGTCAAATGCATTGGGGCCGATCAACAGGTTACCATCTACAGTAGGTGTTACAAGTACTCCTTTCCCCATAGCAGATGGAGGCTGAAAAATCGTTCTTTCAACCATATTGCCCCATTTTCTGTCATAAAGGCAATATTCTCCCTTTCTTGGATGTATATTAAATGAGTCATCCCCCACCATATTACTTATAATATCTGCATTAGCACCGGCAGCATTAATCACATATCTTGATATAAATTTACCGGCTGTTGTTTCAATATAAAACTTACCATTTTCTCTCTTATCAATAGATACCACTCTGTTATCAAAATAAAATTCTACTCCGTTATCCGCCGCATTTTCAGCCATGGCTATGGTCAGACCATACGGACACACTATACCTCCGGTGGGAGCCCACAACGCAGCTATCACATTGGTGTTTATATTGGGTTCTAATTTTAAAACCTCTTCGGCGGACAGGATTTTCAAATCATCCACACCATTGATTTCTCCTTTAGCTTTCAAATGTTCAAGCTGTGAAATATCCTCTTCGTTAAAAGCCAGAACCAGAGAGCCATTACGTTTAAAAGGAACATCCAGCTCTCTGCTTATCTGATCAAACATAGCATTTCCCTTAACATTGAGCCGTGCCATCAAAGTACCCGGATTGCAATCATAGCCTGCGTGCACTATACCGCTGTTAGCACCGGAACTGCCTGCAGCCACGTCTGATCCGGCCTCCAAAACAGCAATACTTAAGTCATACCGTGACAGCTCTCTTGCAATACTGGCACCTACCACTCCGGCACCTATTATGACAACATCATACATTCAACTTTCCCCCCTGCAACACAAAAGGCCATATTAACCGAGTATTATAACTCGATTAATATGGCCTCTCACATCTCATGCCATTAGAATTATTCATATTATTTTCCGCACCAATACCAATATAGCAGTAACAGCTCATTTTGTCAATATCATGTGCTTTTTACGTTTATATATTCAGGAGAATTACCTCTAACAGGCATAATGATCAAAATATCCTTGTATAAGCACAACGGGTGTCCCCTTGTCACCACTGCCACTTACAAGATCGCATAAGCTTCCAAGCAAATCAGCTATTCGACGGGGTGTCGTACCCTGAGATATCATTTTGCCAGTTATGTTGTTTTCTTTTGATCTAATGATATCTCTTATACTGTCCTCGATACTGTCATCTTGGTTCTGCATATTATCAACCAGATACTTCAGTTTGACTTCGCTTGTTGTGCCATCCAGGCCTTCAGTATAGGCAGGAGCAACCACAGGATCCGCCAGCTCCCATATTCCGCTGACCGGATCTCTAAAAGCACCATCTCCATAAATCATGATTTCCAGTTTCTTTCCTGTAAGTTCTTTAAGGCGCTGCTGAAGATTTCTTACAAAGATATCTCCGTCTCTTGGAAAAAGCTTGACGGTATTTTCAGATGCCCGGTTGGAACCAAGCAAACCGTATTGAGGATGAAAACCGCTGCCATCCACCGGCTGAGTTAATATATCATCCAGTCCATATACGGTCTCAGCTCCCGCTTTCTTAAGCAGGCGCTTTGTCCTAAACCGTGTATGGATGTCAGCAGCCAGAACATGGGACGTGTAGTTTAATATCTTTCTTGGATCATTTGAAAATATAATGGTAGCATCCTTCAACAGTTCCTTATAATACTTGATGTAATCAATACCGGTATACGGATGGATTGCTCCATGACCAAAATATCTGTAAAACTCTTCCTCAGTTAATGTATGTCTATAGGGATCAATCCCTTTTTCATCCAGTTCATCCCATGTAAGAATCGGATTGCCTACTTCGTCAGCAGGATAGCTTAATAACAGATAAACTTTGCTGACTGCACGGGCAATGGCTTCCAGAAGCATTGCAAAACGATTCCGGCTTAATATGGGAAATACCACTCCTACCTCTCCATCAGGATACTTTACAGCAAAATCCGATGCAATCTGATCGATTGTAGCATAATTACCCTGTGCACGGGCTACTACCGCTTCGGTTATTCCCAACACGTCTTTATCATTTAAGCTATATCCCTCAATCCGGCTCGATTCCACAACAGCTTTTGCTACAATTTCAACTAGATCATCGCCCTTTCGAATTATCGGCAAACGTATACCTTTAGCTTGTGTACCAATAGTCCTCATTAATATCTCTCCACCTCTCCAGTCAAAAAATAATCCTTTTCCGTCGTCCTATCCGTTGTAAGATTAAGTAATACTATCAGTAAAATTTAGTCTATGCCCGATTGTGATTATATACTATTATCGATCTAAAATCTATATCTTTTTTAAAAAAACCGAACATTTTTTAAAATTTATCAAATTTCATTCACATCATCCTGTTTCGTTTTCTATCTTATCTCTTGTTTCATTATTGAAAATAGCATCGATTAAATATATTAATACAAAAAATAAAAACCACCAAGATATATTCCTTTGAACATATACCTTGGTGATATCAATTATTAATCTTTTTTAAATTGTTGAATACATTAAGATTCCTTAAGTACTTCCTGTTACTCTATTTTTGTTTCTTTTTCCTTGTAAGAGATAACCCGCCAAACCCTCCTATAATAGAAATATAAAACCCAAACTCATATAACCAACCACTGTTATTGAGCTCGTATATCCTTATGTCGTTGTTAAAAAAATGCACTATCAATGATATCGGAGCCATCCAGCCATGCCACACACCCCAGAAAAATCCTGCCGGGTTATCCGGTGTATTAGTACCGTCACCTGGAAGACATCCGGTCAAACAAAATATAAATATAGCAACAACAGTCAGCAATAACACTTTTTTGGAATTCACATTTTTCACCTCTTAAACATTGAACCTGCTGCGCATTACCGGATTTGCCAACGGTATAACACCAGTAGGCTTCAAACATTAGATAGCATATTCTCAATGACCATAAATGGCTTAGCCAATGAACATAAACATCAGCTAAGCCATTATTTTATTATTTGTTCTGCAGCTTATACCTTATATTAAAACCCTCTTCTTCAATGGACTTTTCAATTTCAGTTGTGTTTAGAGAGCTTATTCCCACAACAACATCGCTTTTTCCGCCCGAACCGCGATAGACCGCAACCCGTGTAATATTAGCGCCGTGTCCGGTAAATATACTTATAAGCTTCAACAAAATACCCGGTTCATCAATTGTTTCAATAGTAAGACGTGTACCTCTCTCACGAAATCCAAGCAATTCAATAAATGCGTCAAAAATATCGCTTTCGGTAATAATTCCAACCAGCTTATCTCCATCAACAACCGGTAAGAAACCTACCCTTTGATCACGCATTAATATAGCAGCTTCCTCCAATAGGGCGTTTGGTGAGATGACAACAGGATCCTTAGTCATAATCTGTTTAATTTTTGTTTTTGAGAGTATATAGGTAATTTCGCTCATACTAAGACTGGTGGCCTGAGACGGTGAATACCTGTCAATATCCTCCTTTGTAACCACACCTACCAGCTTTCCGTTTTTTACTACGGGCAAACGCCTGATACCATTTTTCATCATGATCTCCTGAGCATCCGGTATGGTATGATCAGGAGAGATGATAAATGGATTTGTTGTCATCCTGCTCCTAACAAACATCTACCTACCCCCCTAAATACGCTTTTTTAACCTGTTCACTTCTAAGAAGCTCCGCTCCGCTGCCGGACAAAACGATAGAACCAGTCTCCATAACGTACGCCCGATGTGCTATTTGCAGAGCCATCATAGCATTCTGCTCTACTAATAGCACAGTTGTTCCGACTTCGTTTACATTTTTTATTATATTAAAAATTTCCTGAACTAACAAGGGGGCAAGCCCCATCGATGGTTCATCCAGCAAAAGAATTCTTGGCCGGCTCATCAATGCCCTGCCTATAGCCAGCATCTGCTGTTCACCGCCCGATAAAGTTCCTGCCAGCTGTTTTTGCCGATCTGAAAGAACCGGGAAAAGCTCGTATACCATCTCCAAATCCTTTGCCGTTTCAGCCTTGTCCTTTCTTAGATACGCTCCCATTTCAAGGTTCTCAAGTACTGTCATTCCCGGAAAAACACGACGTCCCTCAGGCACATGAGAAATACCCAGTCTGACCCTGTTCTGGGCAGACACGTCAGTTATATCTTCTCCTTCCAGCAAAATTTCACCGCTGGTAGGCTTTTTTAAACCTGAAATGGTGCGTAATGTCGTGGTCTTTCCTGCGCCATTGGCACCTATCAGAGTAACGATTTCTCCTTCATTTACTGTAATTGAAATGCCCTTTAAAGCATGTATAACCCCAAAATGAACATTAAGATTTTTTATCTCAAGCATTGCTAACATCCTCTCCCAAATACGCCTCTATCACCCTCTTGTTTGACCTTATTTCGTCCGGGGTCCCTTCAGCAATCAATATACCGTAATCAAGCACGTAAATACGTTCACAAATTTTCATAACCAGCGACATATCGTGCTCGATCAGCAGTATGGTAAGATTGAACTTCTCCCTTATCCATTTTATAAGCTCAGTAAGCCGGGCGGTCTCAGCAGGATTCATTCCGGCAGCCGGTTCATCCAGTAACAGTAAATCAGGGTTGGTTGCCAGCGCCCGGGCGATCTCCAGGTGACGTTGCTCACCATAGGGTAGATTTTTTGCGTATTCATCCTTTTTTCCATCAAGCTCGAAAATTCTTAGCAGTTCCATGCTTGCATCTGCAATTTCTTTTTCTTCTCTCCTGTAAGACGGCAAGCGCAGGAAACTGGATAACAGCCCGTACTTAACATTTTTGTGCATAGCTATTCTAACATTATCAAATACGGTTAAATCTTTGAACAGGCGTATGTTCTGAAATGTTCTTGCTAATCCGCTTTTACATATTTTATGCGGCTTCAACCCATGCAATTCCACTTTTTCGTCATTCTTGCAAAAGGTTATACTACCGCTGGTAGGGGCATAAACACCGGTTAAAAGGTTAAAAACGGTGGTTTTTCCCGCACCATTAGGGCCGATTAAACCGATCAATTCACCCTGTTTTAATTCTATATTAAGATTTAACACCGCAGTCAATCCACCAAACGACTTGGTCAGCTTCTCTACCGCTAACAATTGCATTTTTATTTTTCTCCCTTCCCAAATGCAAAAAACTTACTCGCCCTGTTAAATACGGATAATGAAATCTCCTTTGAACCCAATAATCCTTGAGGACGGAATATCATGATTATAATCAGTATAAGTGCATATAAAATCATACGAATCTCAGGAAAAGACTGAAAGTAAGTAGAGACAACGGCCAGCAAAATAGCCGCCAGAACAGAGCCGGATATGCTTCCAAGCCCGCCCAGAACTACAATAACCAGTATATCAACTGATTTTAAGAATCCGAACAAATCAGGCTTTATATAATAAAAATAAGATGAATAGAGAGCTCCGCCTATACCTGCACAGAAAGCACCAATTATGAAAGCCAGAACCTTATATTTTGTAGTATTTATCCCCATAGCTTCGGCTGCAACTTCATCCTCGCGTATAGCAATGCATGCTCTTCCATGAGAAGACTTTAAAAAATTCCTTATCAATAAAATAATACCGACAACAAAAATATATAACCATGTCCAGTTAACAAACCTCGGAATACCGTTTAAACCTGCAGCCCCATTGGTAATGCTGTCTAAGTTTGTAAATACTATACGGATTATTTCTGACATCCCCAGGGTCGCAATGGCAAGGTAATCTCCACGCAGACGCAAGGTCGGTAAACCTACTATAAATCCAACAACCGCAGCCATTATGGCTCCCATTACAACTCCCAGAACAAAACCGCCAAGGGTAGGCATTTTCATGGTTATTATGGCACATGTATAAGCTCCAATGGACATAAACCCTGCGTGCCCCAAAGAAAACTGGCCGGTAAATCCGGTAATCAGGTTCAGACTGACAGCCAGTATAATATTAATGCAAATTGTGACCAATGTTGCCTGTAAATAGTCATTTATAATATTAACCGCAATAAGTAACTGGATAATGACATAGGCGAGCAGTAAAAGAATAATCCTTTTTACAAGTTGAGAATTAAGTTTGTCTCTCACCATTTACACCTTCTCTCCGGTATTTTTACCTAGCAGTCCTGCAGGCTTAACAATGAGTATTAAAATCAGTATAGCAAATACTACAGCATCTCTGTACATTGAATAGCCATATCCTGCAACAAAAACCTCGATAATACCTATTACATACCCGCCTAACATGGCACCAGGAATGATGCCAATACCCCCGAATACAGCAGCAACAAAGGCCTTAAGACCGGGCAGAACTCCCATTAATGGGTTTATGGAATTATAATATATACCCACTAAAATGCCCGCAGCTCCGGCAAGAGCCGAACCTAAAGCAAAAGTGAAAGAAATGGTTGTATCAACATTTATACCCATCAGCTCGGCGGCGTCTTTATCCATTGAAACGGCGCGCATCGCCTTCCCAATCTTTGTTCTTTTAACTATTATCTGCAGCAATACCATAAGAACAACTGTAGTAATTGCAATCAGAATCTGCTGCGTTGAGATAACAATATCTCCAATTTTATATGTTTTAGCCATAAAGCCCGTCATGGCAGGATATGTCCTGACATTTGCTGAAGCAATAAACATGGTACTATATTCTAAAAAAAGGGAAACACCAATTGCTGTAATAAGAGCTGCAATCCTTGTTGCATTCCTCAAAGGCTTATATGCAATTCTCTCAATAGTTATACCAAGTAGCGTACAAAAGAGCATAGCAGCAAGTATCGATGGCAAAAAACCTAAACCTAGCTTTGCCATACACACATAACCAATATAAGCTCCTATCATATACACATCACAGTGGGCAAAATTGATTAGTTTGATAATACCGTATACCATGGTATAACCGAGAGCTATAAGCGCATATATACTTCCCAAAGATATACCGTTGATAATCTGTTGTAGCAGTTGTTCCACCCATTTCCCCTCTTTCGAATGCATGTTTTAATTATGAAGAGATGAAATCCCAATGTTTAAAGTTTATGAATGTATTATACCACGGTGATCTGAAACCCGCAATACATCTATAACTTAAGTTGCCTGTTACTCCGTCTTACATATATATCATATTACATGGCAGTTTTCAGGCTCATAGCCCGTATATCGATTTATTGTCATAAAATATAAGTGAGGACACACCTGTGGCCTCACTTATATACTCACAATTACATCAAAGTTAGAGAAAAGTTATCTCCGGAAAACTAGTTGCTTACCCTGTGAGTAGCATGCTGTTTTCCATCCTTCAATTCAATAACGATTATCTCCTTGATTACATTATGGTTTTCATCTATGCTGAAAGTTCCTGTAACACCTTCAAAATCTTTGGTTGCTTCCAGCGCCGCTTTTACGGATTCACCGTCAATTTTTTCAGCACGTTCTATCGCATCAACAACAAACCTGGCCAGATCATATCCAAGGGCATTAAAAGCATCCGGCTCTTTATTGTATTTTTCCTTAAAACTATCTATAAAATCAGATACTACCGCACTCGTATCGGCTGATGAATAGTGATTTGAAAAATATACATTGTTAAGAGCATCCGCTCCGGCAAGATCTACCAGCACTGGAGAATCAAAACCGTCAGCTCCCAGAATTGGGACATCGATTCCCTGTGTACGGGCTTGCTTGATAATGAGTCCGGCTTCATTATAATAGCCCGGGATAAATATAACATCAAAATCTTTATTTTTTATACTGGTCAGCACAGCATTAAAATCGGTGTCACCGGCAACATAAGCTTCCTTTGCAACTATGGTGCCTCCACCTTCCGTAAATACCCTTTCAAAGCTGTCGGCAAGACCGGTTGCATAGTCGCTGGAACTGTCCATGATAATAACAGCATTTCTGCAGGAGAGATTCTCAAGTGCAAACCTGGTAATACCTTCACCCTGCTGAGAATCTGTAAAGCAGATGCGGAATGCATATTCCTGCACTTTTCCGCTATCATCCACCGTTACAATATCCGCAGTGGCAGAGCCGGAAACAACCGGTACTTTGTTTTGATTTGCTACCGGGATTGTTGCCATGAAAGATCCGGATGTCGCAGGTCCAAGAACAGCCACAACACCATCCTGAGTCATCAATCTTGTTGCCAAAGTAGTAGCCTCAGACGGTTCAGATTTGCTGTCATATTTCACAAGCTCAATCTTTTTGCCCTTTACTCCACCGGCTTCATTGATTTGTTCAATGGCAAGTTCTATACCCTCAACTGAACTCTGACCATATGTAGCAACACCACCGGACAGTTCATAATTAACACCGATTTTGATTACGTCTCCACTACCTGATTTAGAACAACTGACAGTAAGTACTAAACTAAGAATTAACAGTATAATAATGCATGCTTTTCTCATATTATTCACTCCCCCTGTATTTTTATAAATAATACTATAACATTCAACTATGTGTCAATAACCAAAAGTCAGCTTTTTTTAACGTTTATAAGCCCATACATCACTAAAGTTGTAATTATTACCTCCTTGCTGTTTAAGCAATGGATAAAATCTCATTTATTATATTACAAATGGCAATAGGTGTAGGATATGGTCGCAAAACCCGGTATTTTATCTTCTGCGGGAATACGTTATCACGGTAATAACAATAATATACATGTATGGAATACTGAAAGAAAATGTTACATAAAAATAAAAATTCTGATTGAAATTTTATAGAATATACGGTATTATATGAATATAAAATTGAATCACCAATATAATTAAGGTAATATGGGCCTTAAGTTTCTACCGAACAACCGTAAATTGTTCGACTATTGGCGATTACGCAATACAGTACTTATTAGTAAATAGTAATCTATGGATTATCCAATAGGTTGGCTATTTATTGCGTTTATTGTCGAATTTACGGTGATTGGTGAAAACCAATTGCCTTTTTAT
>ERZ773359.2924-NODE-2924-length-20557-cov-7.948590_pt1 | contig 20557 bp, 18 predicted proteins | sample MGYA00374955_ERZ773359 | MGnify/ENA primary metagenome ERZ773359 (study PRJEB29098, sample SAMN04486028) | biogas fermenter metagenome | study: EMG produced TPA metagenomics assembly of the Biogas fermentation microbial communities from Germany - Plant 4 DNA1...
TTTTTTTTACAATTCTTAAAAAATATGTTTTAATATACTTATAATTGATTAACTATAATTATAGATCACTTTTATATGCATTCCGTCAGAAAATATGTCAGTAATTTTAAAATTTTAAATAAAATATATGAAAGTGAGGTCTTTGTGTTATGAATTATTTCTTAGAAGCACTTCCAAGTATTGTATGGGCGGTACTATTATTGATTGTCGCATTTGCAGTCGCAGCATTGGCTAAATACATCGTGACAAAAATTTTAGAAAAAGTAAATGCAAAAAAAATCACTGACAAAATTGGAATTACCGACGAAGAAACGGGCAGCTCGATTGAATTCATAGGTAAACTCGTCTTTCTGATTGTATTTCTTCTCTTCCTGCCGGGGGTACTGGACAGACTGGGCATGCAGAATGTATCTGCGCCTATTACTTCCATGGTATCTCAATTTTTGGACTACTTGCCTAATATTTTAGCAGCAGCTGTTGTACTGGTAATAGGTTTGTTTATTGCAAAATTAATTCGGCAGCTTCTGACTCCTCTTCTAAAAAAGCTGAATGTTGACAGGCTGCAGGAAAAAGCAGGCATTTCCCCAACCGAAGGCACTACTCTTTCATCAATACTTGCCTATATTATATACATATTGATATTAATTCCTGTCATCATAGCAGCCTTACAAATCCTGAATATAACGGCTATTTCCGCTCCGGCCATAGCCATGCTGAACAGAATAGTTTCCTTCCTGCCCAATATCTTTTCTGCTATCGCAATTATTGTTATAGGAACATTTATAGCTAAAATCATTGGGAAATTGCTAACAGGAATTTTATCAGGAGTCGGTACAGATAAAATACTTGAGAAGGTTATTACAAGGGAAGATGCCAAGGCAATCAATGTTTCCCTGTCAAAAATAATTGGTGAATTTGTAAAATATGTAATTATACTGTTCTTTGTGGTTGAAGGATTTAATGTGCTGAATCTGGAAATATTGCGTGTTGTAGGTCAGGCTATTATAGCATATCTTCCTCTGGTTATCAGTGCTGTTATAATTATGGGAATAGCCATCTATGTCGCCAATTGGATAGAAAAGCTGATAGTGAAAAAATTTGCCGACAAAAAAATAATTGCCTGCCTTGTAAAAACTGTCATACTGACATTAGCAGCTTTTATGACCTTTATTCAGCTGGGCATTGCTCCTTCTATAGTTAATTCAGCATTTATAATAATCTTAGGTGCATTGGCAGTTGCTTTTGCAATTTCCTTCGGAATTGGCGGACGGGAGTTTGCCAAAAACCTTTTGCATAAACTGGAAGAAAAATATAGTTCGGATGAAACTAATGATACTCCTTCATAATTGCTGTCCATGCTGAGCATATACAAACAAGGCACCTCTTATATGAGGTGCCTTGGATTTTTTAGTATTTAATAAATTTGGATCCTGGAGTATTGCAAATATGACATTTTTCAGGTGTGCTCTTTTCAATATTTCCGCAGACAGGGCATAAGTAATAAAATACTTCTTCCTTTTCATCAATATTCTCTAAGGCTTCCTTGTAAAGTTTAGCATGTACTTTTTCAGCTTCCATAGCATAAGTATACGTTTTAATTGCTTCTTTATCGCCTGCTTCTTCGGCAGCTTTTATAAATTCAGGATACATGCTTTCAAATTCATAGGTTTCGCCTTTTACTGCATCCTGAAGATTTTCAGCTGTTGATAAAAGTTTACCCGCAACTTTCAAATGCCTTTGAGCATGCAGAGTTTCTGCTTCAGAAGCAGCCCTGAAAAGCTTTGCTGCATTCTTCCTGCCTTCTGCTTCTGCTTTTTTTGCATAAGCCCAATATTTTCTGCTTGCCTGAGATTCTCCTGCAAAAGCTTCCATTAAATCCTGTAGTACTTTGTTTTCTGCCATTAATGATACCTCCTATATTTTTATCATATTTATTAAAATATTTATTAAAATTGTATATTAATTCTTTAATATGCTTACTGAGCCTACTTATCTTAAATATCACTGTTATTTTTTTGTATCATGCATTTTGGACAAATACCGAAAAAATAAAAATCCCTGCTATATACCCTAAAGCCTTCCAGATCTTTTATTTCGACTTTATCTATATCAACTTCGAAATCATATATATTTCCACAGTTTTTGCATTTAAAGTGACCATGTGCATCAGTTCTTATATCATAACGTGCCTCATTATCTTCAATATTTATGCTCCTTACTAATCCTGCATATGTAAGTGTATTTAATGTATTATAAATGGTTGTTTTGGATAAAGTGGGGATTTCATCATGCAGGGCATGATAAATCTGCTCCGCCGTGGGATGAATCCTATTGCCATCCAAATACTCCAGTACCTTCAGCCTTTGATGAGAAAGACGTATTTTATTGTTTTTAAGCCTTTTTGTTATATCTCCTAAATTTGTTTTCATTCTATTCACACATTCCTTTATGTTTTAACAATTACTAACTTGTAATGATTACATTATTATATTAATTATTATATTATATTTTGTCAAGAGAAAAATTAACATTAGAACAAAAAAGCCTGCAACCTAAAAAAGGTCACAGGCTATTTATTCACAAAACCTTATGCCAGTCTGCTTAAATCGGATTCCTTAACCTCACCGTCCATAGGTTCTCCGTTAAAGTAGGATCTAATCTCGCGGACTGCGTACTTACCAATTCTGTTTTGCCCATTATTTACCGTTCCCGCAATATGAGGAGTCAGAATAACATTTGGCAGACTTCGGAAAGTATGATCCGCTGCCGGCGGTTCCGGATCTGTAACATCTATACATGCAAATAATCGTCCTTTTTTAAGCTCAGTAACCAAAGCATCCTCATCTATAATTGTTCCGCGAGCTGTATTGATTATAATAGCATCGTCTTTCATCATAGCCAGGGTTTTGGCATTAAACATATGGTATGTTTGTGGAATAGAAGGAGCATGGATGGAAATAACATCAGATTCTTTAAGCAATTCTTCCAGTTCTGCTTTTTCAGCACCCATGGCTACTGCTTTTTCTTCATCAACAAAGGGATCATACAGTAATATCCGTACATCAAAGTTCTTAATCAGCTTTATGTAATGTCTTCCGGCCCGTCCGGCACCTATTACACCAATTGTTACACCGTACACTTCTCTTACCTTATCCCGACCTTCTGACCATTTTCCTTCCCTGGTATATTGGGACAAATTCCACAGATTTTTTAAGGATACTATGGTAAAGCCTAAGGCCGTTTCCGCTACACCAATACCTATGGCTTGGGCCGATCCCGAAACCCGTATGCCCCGCTTCCACACTTCATCACTGACGATTCCCTTGACAGATCCGGCAGCATGTATTATTAAACAAGCATCCGGTGCTTCATCCAATATACTTTTATCCAATTGAGGACATCCCCAGGATGTTATAATTATATCCGCGCCTTTAACCAATTCCCTGGCTCTTTCCGGGCTCGGATTATGTTCATCGGGATTACAAAAAACCTCGCCAAATCGAGCCAATTCATCAATATCTTCCTGCTTGAAAAGCTTTTCTCTTTGCCCCTTATTCATCAGCAATACTATCTTTTTCATCAGAAATCCTCCAAATAATTTATTTATTTTACAGCAACCAAATCGCTGCAGTTATCCGAACTTAAATCTGATTAATATTTATGATTTAACTCTGCCTTTTCACCCGTGACAGGTAGTATTGACTTATGTCAAATATTCCTCCGCTTTTTTCATAAAAATCATCATTTAAGTGAAACAGGCCGTTCTTCATATTTGTCCAGGAACTCCCTGAACAGGGATGGTAAGACTGCATTACTCTCCAGTTTTTATAGTTTTGAGCTCCGTTAGTTTCCAAAACACCTATCTTCATTCCGGAAAGCTGCTCCAGCCTTGCTGCAAAATTTTTATTCCAATCTATCATAATCGGGTTAACTGTCAGATCTGCACAAAAACACGGGATTCCTGCATCCGCTGCAGCTTTAGCCATCAGCAGACTCATGCTCATGGTCTTGGCAATGGGTTTTAATGCAATAGCCTTGTAGCCTAGCTGAATCCTTTCTTTTACATCTTTTTCTGAATGGGCACTTTCATCAGCTGCCACCCGTACAGGCAAATCATTTACCGGAACAAGATTGTCCTCTTCAAAAGGCTCCTCCAGCAAAACAATGTTTTCAAGAGCCCCTATCCTATCGGCAAACTCCAGGAAATCCATAATTCGATCCTTGGTATCATAACGCCCGTTAGCATCCAGGTAATAAGCTATCCTGCCGTTTGCAGTATAGGGAGTATGCATCTCCTTAAGTGCATCATGTATTTCTTTCAACCGCTTTTTATCCCATTCCAGCATTTTATTGGGATCCTTGTCCATATCCGGATCTGAGCCTATTTTAATCTTAAAAATAGGATATCCTTCTTCAGCAAGCTTGACAACGTCTGAAATTCCGATTCCATAAGTAATTAAGGGAATGCCGGCCAGTTTTTCCTGTTTAGATGAAAGAGAGCTTCTGAATTCCTCCGGAATCATATCATCAAAACTCCGTAGACCCTTCTCCCGGCTATAGAGCATCCAGGCCGCCATATCAACCGGAACCAGAGCATTTAATGCAAAAGTCTCCTTTAAGCCCTTCAGGCCGGTCACTTGTTTTGCATACCCGTATACCTCGGGCAGTATTTCTCTTATCAAATCAACAGGCGTATGGAAGTCCCTTCCCTCTATTATTTTCAGAGCATAGTTTGTAAGAAGACACATTATATTGTCTCCGCCGACGCTTCCAAACTTACTTAAAACTTGCGGATCCGACCAAAGTATGCTTTGTACGCCAAGCCCAAGCCCTATATGACCTTTATCGCTCTCCATAAGAGCAATAGTCTGCCAGAGCTCTTCTATGTACTGTCCCTTGAACCCAAATGGTGCCAACAGAGGCTCCCGGTCAAAATTCCCATTGCAACTTGTAATCTTTATCATATAATCCCTCACTTCTTGTATGAGTTGTCTGTTTCATTATAAACCTTATTTGAATAATAAGTCTTTATGTATAGATTCTTCTTCATGCAGGTATTTTCCTTCTTCAATTATTTCCATTTGCATCAGAACATATGTTCGTATATAATATAATTGAGGTGATTTTATGAAAATTTACATGAAACCCATACGGATGCTAAGCGTAACAGAAACGGACGGCAGGATCAGACCTTTTCGCTTTCAGCTGGAACATCGGGGAGAAAAGATCACCGTTAAAGTAGATCGTATTAACCAACAGAGTCAGGAAAAACTGGCCGGAATTCCATCATTGATATTTAGATGCCAAAGTGTAATTCATAACATAGAAAGGGTATATGAATTAAAATATGAAATCTCTACTCATAAATGGTTTTTATACAAAATGTAGAAACCGGACAAGAGAATCAGAGAATATTCGACATTACAGGATAATCGGAATCTTCACTCAAACCACCCTCCAATGGTTCCAGGCCGCTCCAGAGGAAACTAGAGCGTATTATGGCTTTCGGCCCAAACTTCATCCGGATCTGATCCACCGCCCGATCAACCTTTTTCTCCTTTTCCCAGTCCTTCTCGAACATGGAAAGCTGAATCTGACCGGCCGGTGATAAATCACTTACCCGTATTCCAAGATGGCGGATGGGTTCTCCCTTCCAGGCTTCATCAAATAATTGCTCGCAATATTCATATATGGCCGAGGTGCTGTCTATTGGTGTTTGAATCTTTAACTGGTGACTGTATGATGACAAATCATCCGCCCTTTTAATGGATACGGCAATTACCCTGCAACACCAGTTTCCAAAACGCAATCTCATTCCAACAGTTTCCGCCAAGGATAATAAAACCTGATGTGCAGTTCTCCTGTCTGTTACATCAAAATGTACGGTTGTGGAATTGCCAATGCCTTTAACCGGGGCACAGCCTGAGGCCCAAACCGGAGATTCTTCTATTCCGTTGGCATAATTCCATATAAGCTCTCCCCAACTTTTTAGCTTTTGTTTAAGTATATTTAAATCAAAATTAGCCAGTTTACCAATGGTGTCAATGCCCATTTTTTTTAATTTCGGAGTAGTAGCCCGCCCTACCATGTACAGGTCTTTTACAGGAAGGGGCCACATTTTTTCAGGTATTTCCCAGGGATACAAAGTGGAAACCGCATCAGGCTTTTTAAGCTCCGACCCCATCTTTGCCAGCAATTTATTTGTACTGACTCCTATGCTTACGGTAAAGCCCAGCTCATTTTTAATCCGCTCCCGGATCCTGTCTGCCAGCACAAGAGGTTCCTCTGCCCCCTGTATGCCGGTTATATCCATAAAACATTCGTCTACACTGAAAACCTGCACCTGATCGGTAAACTCCCTCAGCAATTCAACCAGTGCACGGTGACAACACATATAAAGGGCATAATTTGGCGGAATCATTATAAGATCAGGACATTTTTGCCTAGCCTCCCAAGCCGCTTCGCCGGTTTTCACTCCATATTTTTTAGCAGGAATGCTTCTTGCCAAAATAATTCCATGCCTGGTCGCCTGAGACCCTGCTACGGCAGAAGGAATTTTCCGCAAATCTATTTTTGAGCCATGTTGCAGCCGATATACCGCCTCAAAGGACAGAAAAGCGGAATTGACATCAATATGAAAAATTATCCTGTTTTTTTCAGTCATATTGCCACCTGCCAACATATATTTTTAGAACATATGTTCGTATATATTATATGCTCTTTTTAACCTAAAATGCAATCAGCATTGAAAAACGTGATATCTGATATTTTTAGTTTAGAAAATAAGGTAAATGGTTAAGAGTAATATGAGGGTCTGTATAAAAATATTAAGTTTTAGGAGGTACATATATGAAATTCAAATCAGCAACTGATACCTATAAGTTGCATAATGGTGTGGAGATTCCTTGCATCGGTTTTGGCACCTGGCAGATTCCCAATGGAGAGGAAGCTGTCTCCGCTGTTCTTCATGCCCTTAAGGTCGGTTATCGCCACATTGACACAGCTTATGTCTATGGTAATGAAGAAAGTGTTGGAATTGCTGTAAAAAAGAGCGGCATTCCCAGGGAAGAACTTTTTATAACATCCAAGCTTGCAAACAATGATCACGGTTATGACAAGACCATGGCTGCCTTTGAAGAAACCATGAAAAATCTGGACATGGAATATCTCGACTTGTATCTGATTCATTGGCCAAATCCCATTGCATTCCGTGATAATTGGCAAGAAGCGAATGCCGGCACATGGAGGGCTTTTGAAGAGCTGTACAAGGCCAAACGCATTCGTGCCATCGGCATCAGCAATTTCCGTCAGCATCATATCGAGGCATTATTAAAAACTGCCACTATTCTCCCGATGGTGAATCAAATCCGGCTATGTCCGGGTGATACACAGGACGAATTGGTTGACTACTGCCGTTCGAAAAATATGCTGCTGGAAGCATACAGCCCTCTTGGTGTTGGTAAAATTTTTGATGTTCCGGAAATGAAAAAATTGGCTGAAAAATACAATAAGTCTATTGCACAAATCAGCATTCGCTGGAGCCTGCAAAGAGGCTATCTGCCGCTGCCGAAATCAGTAACACCCGAACGAATCGAAGAAAACATAAAAGTATTTGATTTTGAACTGGAAGAAGAGGATGTCCAGCGCATTAACGATTTAAAAGGTGTAGCAGGTTATGCTACTGATCCGGATACAATTACATGGTAAATTTCATGAGAAAATAATTGATTTAAAAAAGAGGTTTATCTAGTAAGTTATGACTTGATAAAATTAAGATATTTAATAAAACCCCGATTCTTACGGGGTTTTTTATTTTTCAAAACAACCCGCAAACCTTGCCGGTAAGCGGGTTTGGTCGGGGTGACAGGATTTGAACCTGCGACTTCTTCGTCCCGAACGAAGCGCGCTACCAAGCTGCGCTACACCCCGATATGTTGGAGCCAATAAGGGGGCTCGAACCCCTGACCTGCAGTTTACGAAACTGCTGCTCTACCAGCTGAGCTATATTGGCGACAGACCTGTTTCAGTAAGACATTATAACATGAAACTGTTTATCTGTCATCCTATTTTTGAAATATCTTTCATCAGCCTTATCGAATAGCTTTCACCTTTTGGTCACACGAGAATATTATAAAGTATCGAAAAACGAATTTCAAGGAGTGATTCCATGAGTAAAAGAAAAATCTCTGTTATGCTGCTTTCTTTTGCACTTGTTTTCATACTTGCATTAACCGGATGTACCGGTAAAAAAGATGCATCTAAGATAAGGCTGTGGGAAGTAACCCACTCTATATTTTATGCCCCTCAATATGTAGCTATTTATGAAGGTTATTTTGAGGAAGAAGGCATTGAAATTGATCTATACAACGGGGGCGGCGCAGATAAGGTAATGACTGCGGTACTGGCTGAACAGGCTGATATTGGGTTTATGGGACCGGAAGCAACTATCTATGTATATAATGAAGGTAAAGATGACCATCCTGTAGTTTTTGCCCAACTGACACAAAAAGATGGGTCTTTTTTGGTAGGAAGAAAGCCTGAACCTGATTTTAAATGGGAAAACTTAAGAGGTACTACTGTTATAGGCGGACGGAAAGGCGGAATGCCGGCTATGGCCTTTGAATACGTACTGCGAAACCATGGACTGGTTCCTAATGAAGACCTGGAATTCCTAACTAATATACAGTTTGATCTGATGGCAGGAGCTTTTACCGGTGGAACAGGGGACTATGTGGCCTTGTTTGAGCCGATCGGTTCTACTCTGGAAAAAGAAGGAACAGGATATGTGGTGGCTTCTATTGGCGCTGCCGCAGGTGATATTCCTTATACTGTATATACAGCTAAGAAAAGCTTTATAGAAAAAAATGAAGACTTGATTCTCCGTTTTACCAGAGCAATTTACAGAGGGCAGCAATATGTAAAGAATCATTCCCCGGAAGAAATTGCAGCAGTTATCAAACCTGCTTTCCCGGATAGTGATGATGAAATACTTGTAAATGTCATAAAGCGTTTTAAGGATCAGGATACCTGGCCGGAAGGTCCAAGAATGAGCGAAGAATCTTTTGATCGACTGCAGGACATAATGGAATTAGCCGGAGAACTGGATAAGCGCGCTCCATATGAGGCAGTAATTAACAATGAATATGCAGATATGGTAATGGAAGAATAAAAAGTTCAAAAAAACCCTCAAAGCTGTATAGCTCTGAGGGTTTTTTGTTTTCCTGAACCAAATTTACATAAAGTCATATTATATAAAAGGGTTTAATTAGAGAGGACTGATAAAATGAGTGAAGAATACATCGTAGCTTTAGATCATGTCAGCCTGAATTATCATAGTCTTGAGGGAGAAACTCCTGCCCTGAAAGACATCTGTTTAAATGTCTCCAGGGGAGAGTTTATCGGCATTGTAGGACCAAGCGGTTGCGGCAAAACAACCATTTTATCACTAATAGCAGGTTTAATACGTCCAACTTCCGGGCACGTTTATGTTAATGGCCGGGAAGTGGAGGGGCCGTCAAGTCTAGTAGGATATATGCTCCAGCAGGATCATTTGTTTGACTGGAGATCCATTCGTCAGAATGTTCTATTAGGCCTTGAGATACAAGGTAAGCTTAATGAAGATACAATAGCCAGGGCTGACCGCTTATTGGAAACCTATGGCCTGGGAGATTTCAAAAACCATTACCCAAAACAGCTTTCAGGGGGTATGCGGCAAAGGGTGGCCTTAATACGAACCCTGGCCGTAAATCCGGAAGTTCTATTATTGGATGAACCTTTTTCGGCTTTGGATTACCAAACCCGACTAGCATTATCGGATGATGTGGCCAATATCATCAAACGGGAAGAAAAAACGGCACTGCTGGTCACCCACGATATTTCAGAAGCTATAAGCTTATCAAACCGGGTGCTTGTATTAAGTAAGCGCCCCGGTACCATAAAAAGCAGTTACAACATTTATTTAAGCGGACAAAATAGAAACCCTACAGAATTACGTAAGGCACCGGAATTCAGAGAATACTTCAATCTAATATGGAAGGAGCTGGATGTTCATGTCCAATAACAATAATAATAGCCAGGTTTCAAAGGAACATCTGGCCTATCTCAAAAAAATCAAACACAGGCGTATTGCCATAAGAGTAACACAAATTGCCATATTGGTGGTTTTTTTAGCTATATGGGAAACAGCTGCCCGACTTAAATGGATTGACGCTTTCATTACGAGCCAGCCGACAAGAATATGGGCTACTCTTGTCAGACTTCACTTAAACGGAGAACTATACCGTCATATTTCTGTTACCATTTTTGAAACCATCATTGGCTTTACCCTGGGTACTCTAATAGGTACTTTTATCGCCATTATTTTATGGTGGTCTGATTTTTTGTCTAAGGTAACGGATCCCTATCTGGTTGTATTAAATAGTTTACCTAAGGTTGCTCTCGGACCTATTATCATCGTTTGGATAGGAGCAGGCCCCTTATCCATCATAGTCATGGCACTATTGGTATCCATCATTGTAACCGTTATCGGTGTCTTAAACGGATTTCTAGAAGTCAGCCCTGACAAAATTAAACTGCTCAAAACCTTCGGGGCCACAAAAATGCAGGTATTAACCAAAGTAGTCCTGCCTGCCAGCATTCCTACTATTATTTCTGCACTTAAAATCAATGTAGGAATGTCCTGGGTAGGCGTCATAGTAGGTGAATTTCTGGTCTCCAAAGCAGGGCTTGGCTATCTGGCAGTTTACGGCGGGCAGGTCTTCCAACTGGATCTTGTCATGACCAGTGTGGTTATTCTTATGGTTGCCGCTGCCTTAATGTATCAGGGGGTTGCCTGGCTGGAAAAGCGCTACATGAAGGGACGGCGAAGTGAATAGTTTAACCAGGAATGGTTTGTGTTGTATAAGATGGTAAGGTTGCCGTCTTCAAAGTCTCTGTTCTTATAGATCTGTAATAGCTTATCAAATATCTCCGAACCTATGTCAAGAGGAATGGCATATATAAGATACTCTTCCCATTTGTCCAATGGAATATGTGCAGCATGAGAGGTGCCTTGATCCAGCTTCTTCTTCAGTTCCTCTCCAAACATCTTCCATTGGGCTTTTTGTTTTAATACTGCTTCACTGGGTTTCTTCAAAACTATTACATATACTGTCAAAGCAAATGCAAATATTCCGACCAGAAGCGCTGCAAAGTGATTTCCCAGAATCCATCCGCTCAGCACTGCAGCAATAAGGCTGACTAAAACTGCACCAATCCCCCATGCTTTCAATGTGGTAATTTTCTCCCAGGCATCATACTTTCCGGTTCTTCCAAAGATTAAGGATTCCCAGGTAGATATCCTGGAACGATATTTCTTCTTGAAAGAAGCAAGAAGCTCATCAAGTATAGCCAGGGACAAAGTATTCTTGTTACCAAGGTCTACTATAAGCCAATACAATATATATTCCTCATGAGCCTTAAGTTTCCCGGTTTGCATGTCTTCTCTAAGCCGCAGAATTCCTTCTCTGCTTTCCATACCCTGGAGTTCCAGGAACCGCCCCTGAATCAACTTTAAAACAGTGGCAAACAGCTCACCGGCACCAGGTTTCCCCTTCATAAGAACCCCTACCTCAGCCGGTGAAAGAGAAGGATCCGGTAAATCATTTCCGTCATATTCCATATATAAAAGCATTTGTTTCTTTGATGTTCTGGTTTTTATATATAACAACAAAGCAGTGCCTATGCAAAGTAAAATGGATATGGCAGCAATTCCCCAACTGCCATAAAACTGCAATTCTTTTTCTTTCCTTATTCTTTCAGATTCATCTTCCCAAAGGGACATATCGTATAAAACTTCTTCTGCTACCTCATTATCAATAATTTTTCTTCCCTCGGGGAACAAGGCATTGGGCAGTAATAGAACAGAATCCAGATAGCTTTCCTTGGGGATATCCTGGGCTGATATACGGAATACACCATCTTCTTCCAATAATTCTTTGGCTGCATGAACTGTTCCTTTTGCATATCCATTCCATTCCTCCACAGATTCAGCGCCAGGCATTGAAATATCTATATTAATGTTATCTACTTTTATGCCTTGTTCAGGCTCAATAAATCTCCAGTAAAAAACTGCTGTGTCCCTATACAGAAAAACTGTATCCAACATCTTATATCTGTATACAAACTGCACTTCATCATGCTTACTGCCTTGTATAGGTATGACAATATGATATACCTCTTCATCCTCATCTGCAGGCGTCATATAATATGCATCATCATATGCATCCAGGTAATCATCCACAGATACAAGCGGTTTCCATTCATAATCTGCTTCAGTATTATTCACGCTATTGGAGGGATCTCTTTCCTCTCTACGTAAAACTTCTATATCCTCAATTTGAGAACTGTATCCCATAGGTATAGGCTTGACAATAGCAATTGGCTCATCGATGTCCTGCTGAAGCCTGTATGTAATACTTTCTTCAAATATAGCTGCACCGTCCGGTGACAATATAACATTGGAATTATAATTTGATATATAGTACGGCTGATTATCTTCTGCATTGACCAATGTCGGGTATAAAGCTTCTCCTGAAACTATAAAAAAAGCTGCAATAAGCAAAACAATAATCAAATTGAAAAATGTATTCTTTGATGACATGGTACCCCTCCCTTGTCCTATTGTAACACGATTGTTTATTCCCCACCATATAAATCTGAGCGGTTTCTATATATAAATTTCTAAGTTATAATAATGGTAAATTGTTCTCACATATGATGGCAGAACAAATGTATGAATATAACAGTTAAGACAAACAGGCAGGTACTAATTTTCTATATTATATGGTATAAATAAACTATGAGGATTGAATGCAGATTGCAGAAGCCGTTTTACAGTATCCGAAACGCAGAGGTGTAACATGAAATCCAATTCTTTATATAAGAAAAAAACTTTACTGTTAATAACAGCTATTCTGATCATAGGGATCATTATAGTCAGCGCTATATTCCTTTGGTTCCATTATATTCCGTCCAGGGAAAAAATAGCTGCAGCCCAAGAGTTTCTTTTATCAGCTTCACAGGGAGGCAATTATAATACATATCTGATACCGCAATTATACAATCACAGCTTTCCCTTGTTGCTTCAGGAGTTAAGAATAAATCAGTTTGAGGTAAGTAAGATAGAATCCCTGGATAAAGATAAATGCAGGGTGTATGTATCTGCTGATTTTCCAGCCGGTCGTATTCCTTTTTATCTGTATATGTCCTGCGTTGATAAAGAATGGCTGATTACCGGGCTGCCGGAATCCAGATTCCATTTATATGGAATACCTGTCTCCAAAATAAAAGGAGAAAATTATTATGATACCATGATCATGCATCTGGGCAAAGAATTAATGGAAGTTAAAGTAATAAGCGGGACTAATATTGCATTAAATCAGCCGGCCTGCTTTGCTCTACTGGATGGTTTTATTGCGGAACTAAAGCCCCTCCAACCTATACATCTGACCCGGATTCTGTCCCTTTCCAACACCATGCTGGAAGATGAGAAGCTGGGGTTTTTCCCCCTTGAAGAGGGATTGCCGGTATTCTTGGATAAACAATCAAACCTGAGTAGCATTGAGAAAAGCCATATAACAGAAGCATTTGAATTCCTGGGCGATTATGCCATTCCCATCGGAGCCACAGAAGTCATACTTTACAGATCAGATAATCAGACCGGTGTTTTGGCAGTATTGACTGACAGATTCCGGCATTATGACAAGATTCGGGTTCTTCTGAGCACCAATGGATACGCCGGCTATCTGCATTCTAAAATAGAATTATATAGTCCGGACGGAATAGAAGTTTCTTCCGTTCCAAACGGCCTGTTTTTTTCAGTTAACAGCGATGAAACTATAGAGTTCAGGCCTAACGGAAGTGAAAGTGATCTGTATTTCAGAGGCCAAAAACAATCCTCCTCCATGTTCCGATGGCAGGTCCGCAGCAAAGGAGATTCCCCCATATATGTTAAATCTATACAAAGAAGCCATTCCGGCACGTCGAAAGGTACTGCATACCCGGGAACACTTGAAATAGCTTCAAAGGACAACATGCTTACCCTGGTCAATGAATTGGATTTGGAAGAGTATCTTTTAACGGTTGTTCCGAGTGAGATGCCTATAAGATTCGGGCTGGAAGCATTAAAGGTCCAGGCTGTTGCAGCCAGGTCTTACGCCGTCAGAGCAATACAATCCTCCGGTTTTCGATTCTATGGAGCTCATTTGGATGACAGTACATCCAGCCAAGTGTATAATAACATCAGTGTTCAGGAAATAGCAACCCACGCCGTAGAAGCTACCTCAGGAATAATAGCATTTTATGGCAATGAAATTGTCGATACAAGGTTTTTCTCCACTTCATGCGGATATACAGCCAACATTCATGAGGTATGGAGTAATCAGGAGAATGAATTTCCTTCAGAGAAAATTCCTTATTTAAAAGCAATTCCGCAATATCCCGGAAAAATGCCTAATTTAGACAGAGAAGAAAATTTTCGGGCTTTTATGAGTCAGCATGATATTTCCGCTTATGATCAGTTTTCACCCTTTTTCCGTTGGAAAGTCTCCATGAGCGGTGAGCAATTGGAAGCCATTTTGTCTCATACATTGCCTTCCCTTTATATGAAACAGCCTTTATTTGTTTTGACAAAAACTTCTGAAGAGGTCTATGAAAGCAAAGAAATACCCGAAAAAATCGGAACTCTCTTACATATAGAAGTACTAAGAAGAGGGGAAGGCGGCAATATTATGGAATTGGAAATCACCACAACCCATGGCATATATAAAATTATAAAGGAATATAATATACGATATGCATTGGCTCCGGTGAATTATCTAGGTACGGAACCGATAATACTTCACTGTCATGATGGGTCCATCCGTGAAAACTTTCCTCTCTTGCCCAGCGCTTTTGCTTATATTGATTTTACAAGAAATCTGGAAGGTAATATTGAAAATGTGACTATTTACGGCGGCGGATACGGCCATGGGGTAGGAATGAGCCAATACGGAACTTATGGGTTAACATTGTTGGGAAAAACCTGGAGGGAAATTCTGAGCCATTATTACCCGGGATGCGAATTGAAAAATCTCTATGAAGATAGGTGATTTACTTGAACGTATCTGAAATAAATGGTCTGCACCTGCCTGAAGCAGTTGAATATGTAATTAAAAAGATAATGAAAAACGGCGGACAAGCGTATCTGGTTGGAGGAGCACTAAGGGATCATATTCTGGGCATAAAAGACATATTTGACTACGATATTGCCACGTCGCTGGCTCCTGAACGCATCGAAATTATTTTTTCAAATCATAGTATCTGGACTGCCGGTAAACGGTTTGGCACTATATCCTTAAAAGTGGATGATATGTCAATTGAGATAACCACCTTTCGTAAGGAGGCGGCTTACACCGACAACCGCCATCCTGATAGTGTGTCATTTGTGACGGATATTCATCAGGACTTATCCCGAAGAGACTTTACCATAAATGCTATGGCCTACAATCCTTTTATTACTGAAAAACTTATAGATCCCTTTAACGGGAAGGAAGATATAAAAAATCGGATTATACGGGCGGTAGGTGATCCGCAGCGGCGTTTTGAGGAAGACCCGCTTCGCATGATGAGAGGTATTCGTTTTTTATCCCAACTGGATTTTAAACTGGATGTAAAGACAAAAAATGCAATTCATGACTGTTATCAGAAACTTGAAAATATTTCATCGGAACGTCTTCAAGATGAGCTGAATAAGCTTATATTATCATCTCATCCGGAAAAAGGCTTGATTCTCCTTTTAGAAACCGGAATTCTCCCCCTTATCTTTCGGTTTGATAACTTAGAAGATAAAAAAGCAGATTTTCAGCTTATTAGATACATCTCATCTGACAATCTGACCTATCGGCTTGCTGCTTTGCTGGTTATCTTGTTTGAGGAAGAACTTTCCTTTACAGTATATAATTATAATACTCATATAAACATGAGTATAATTAAAAACAGATTAATAAAACTGCGATACGATAAAAAGACTATTGACCATACCTTAAACCTGTTACAGGGGTATTTTTCCTTTCTTAACATGAAGAAGGTTAAACCCTACAATATAAAAAAGCTATTAGGACAAACAGGCGAAGAAAATATGCTTCAAATACTCAGATGGGCCGATAAATCTGCAGAATTGAAGAAAAACAAGGTTTTGCATGACAAATGTATCAATACATATAGAATTATCAAACATGTACTTGAAAAAGGAGAACCCATATATTTTCATCAACTGGCTCTAAAAGGCGATGATATTCTAAACGCCGGGATTGGAACAGAGAATAAAAAGATAATTGGAGAAGCCTTAAACTATGCTTATGACCTGATACTGAAAAAGCCAGGTTGGAATCGAAAAGATTATTTAATACAAATGATTAAAAAGCGTTTTTCTTCCGATATTGATACTTAACGGATAGCTAACAGAGAATAAGAACTTATGGTTAATGTAAAATTATTGTAGTTTTCATTTAAGCATTGTATACTTGTAAATGTGAACAATCAAATTTATGTGTCGGCACCTGATATAATATTCTAGGGGGTATTTTCATTGAATCTTATTAAGCAATTCAGCAACAGCCTTTGGAATTTTCATTCCTATCGTTCTCTGTCCCAAATGAAAGGCGGAAAGAGTTTTCTTTATATCTTACTTTTATTTTTATTGGTTTACTTAGTCGGCAGCATATATACTGGTGTTCAACTAAGCAATATTGTAGATTATTTGCAGGTTTCTTTAAAGGATTACATGCCCGACTTCAGGCTGTCGGAAGGTCGTTTTATCTTCGATGGAGAGATGCCGTACCGGATTGAAGAAGAAAGTTTTCTTATAATTATTGATACAACCGGACAGACAACAAAAGAAGAATTTGTCGGCTATTCAAGCGGTATCCTTATTACAGAAAATGAATTAATTAACTTTACCTGGGGCAAGGAGGACATTACGCCTTTCTCCATGTTCGGGCCATTGGAAATCAGTAAAGATATTATTGTTGAAGCTATTCCCGCTTTGAAGGTATTTATCACTATAATACTCGCCATAGGTTTCCTGTTTGCTTTTGCCGGGAAATTATTCGGTATTTTAGTTCTTACTCTAATAGCTTTTCTCCCCAACTCCCTCTTCCGTCAGCAACTAACCTTTCAGAATCTTTGGAATGTAGCAATTTACTCATCTACTCTGCCTACATTGATAAAATTAGTCAACTCAGTGTTAGGCAGTCCTTTAAAATCTGTTTTCTTAATATATTGGGGAGTAGCCATTACCTATGTTTTTCTGGGTATTTATTATATGTCCAAATCCAATTATGCAGGTTCTCCCGGGCTTATTCCCGGAGCAGAAAATTCCGGGCCAAATCCTGATGTTTAATGCTTTAGTATAAAGTTGCTTAAAAGCTTACAAAAGTTTTGAACAATATCAAAATGGAAAGTACCAAACCTATGATCCCTAATGCCGGATAAAACCAGGCCACGATATTGGAGAAGCCCAATAAGCATATGCCCAGCCCTAATACGGTCACACATAAAGCAGGAAGGAATGATGGTGTTTTATACCTTCCGTTTAAAGCAGTATGTATGGAAAAAAGATTTCCAACTGCTGTAGTAAATATCTCAGCCCAAATTGCCACACTGTAAGCAGTAATAAAAAAGCTTCCCATTTGGCTGATAATTACCATCAGCGGAATTTCTGCATAAAAAATCTCAGGAATATGGCATAAAAGGATATAATTCCCCTGTGCTAATAAAATTCCTAGAAATCCACCGCCCAGAATGCTCCCCCAAGTCAGTGTCTTTTTATCTCTTATTTCACTGCCTAAGGAAGCCAATACACCAATAGATAAAACAATATTAAAAGATGCATAGATAACACCTGTACGAACCAAATCAAAGACTTCACCCGATGAATATGACTGAAACATGACAGGGGGTTTCATATCTTTGCTAAGTACATAGACAAATATAAGCAGATTGAATATGATTAAATAAGGAACAATAACGACATTAACAGCAAGAATACCCTTTACGCCTTTAAGTGTTACCAACAGCGTAAGAAAGGCGGTAATAATTGCGCCAAGCAGATAAGGTATGCCCCAATGTTCTTCAAAAAGGGCTCCTGCACCGGCAAACATAGCCCCGCATACCAATATAAAGGTTACTCCTAAATAGAGATTAACAAAAGGAGCTGCTGCCCCAAATAAATGGGCAGCCAGCTTTCCAAAAGATTTTACCCTCAAATTACTGGAATAAATCATTATGCTTCTGCCTACAAATATGAATAAAACGACAGAAATCAGTATTGCCCAAAAAGAAAGAATGCCGTAATGAGTAAAGAATTGTAAAATTTCTTGTCCGGTTGCAAAACCTGCTCCTACCACGGTTCCAATATAGGCCATTGCAATTCGAAATCCTTCTATGAGCGAATCTCGGAAGCGATTCATGTCTTCTCCCCTTATACACTCCATTTATTAAGAATGTATTATAGGATAAGAGAAGATATTACTGGCTTTGGCTTATTTTGTTTGAGTCAGGGTTTTAAAAGGGCAAAAACTTAACTGTAATTGCAGAATATCGCCTACCTTGCTGTGATCAGGAAAAACCGATATCGGCAACTTACATGTAACGCCGTCCAAAATCACCACCACATGGTCATCATTTATATGAAGAATCTCCAAATAATACTGCATACAGGCCTCGCCCCTTTACAAATTGATTTGCCCCCAGAAATTATCCATTAAACGAATTATATAATTATAATTCTTCATCAGGGTAGTATAAGAGATATTCCAGGCTGCAGCCAATTCTTTCTTGCTGACAGGCAGGTCTTCCCGAATACGATAATACAATTCCAGGGCAGCTGCCCACCCTTCCGGTTTGCGAATTTCAGGAATTTCGGTCATTTCCCAGTGGTGAAGGCAGCATTCCCAGGCGTCATAAATATCAGCTTCACAGTTATCATAATTCTGCTTTTTCAACCGATTAACTGCCATTTCAGGAATCTCTTCCAAAATATTTTGGGCAACCGGAATAACCTGATCACGCTTGATTTTTACCTCTACAATATTATTATTGATAAAAGCCATATAGGGTTCTTTGGCATCCATCTGCTTAAGAAGAATCAATGCTTCTTCTATCAGTTCTGCTCTTTCTGATTTGCGCAGTATGAATTCCCGCAGCAATTTCTCTGCTTTTTCATCCTGAAAAGAGGCAATAACACTTAGAATGGCTTTCTTAATGAGTACATCGTTTAAGTTTAACCCCCACCTCAGAAGTGATATGAGCCAATCCCCGTTTTTCCATTCGTTCTTACGCTCATTCTTGGACAACTTTAAAATATCATGTATCTTCTTTACCCTTCTGATTATTTCATCATATGGAACCTGGAAATTATAGGGTAATTCTAAAAATTTTTCTTCTCCATCCATGACTCTCTTGACATATGCTTTGTAATAGCTGCTGATGGTATTATTAGGGGTTATTTTTTCAATCTTGTCCCAATATCTTAAAGCCGTTTTATACTTTTTTAAATTAAAACAGGAGATTGCCATATAATGCAGTATTTGTGTTTCATACGGCTTATATTGCAGGAGTCTTTTCAGTAACATGTTTGCATTCTGGTGTTGACCCAATTCACACATAGTAATGGTAATTTTATGCAGCTCTTCCGGATCATCAGTTTTTATTTGTTTTATAATCTCAAGATATTCTGCAGCCTTTGTCTTATCACCGCTTTCAAAATGAAAAAGAGCTGCATTGCAGTTAGCATGCACATTCAAAGGTTGCTTTTCCAGTATTTCAAGACAAATATCGATCGCCCGATCGTCTTTTCCCAGGCAAAAATAAGCCAGAGCCAGGTTGTTACGTGCAAAAATAAACTCTGGCTCCAAACTTGTTGCCTTTTCCAACTCCATAACAGCCCTTTTATAATCCCCTTTATCAAGAAAATCTTTTCCCTTTGCGGCCATTTCCATAACCTTATTCTTCTGGGGATCTATCTCACTGATATATTCATAGTAAAATTCCTGACTTTGCAAGACATCCAATAAGTTCTGAGCTTCTTCGAAGTAGAAGCCTGATTCATCTTCCTCCATATATTTCTTCAGGCTGTGTTCTGCTTTCTTATACTCTTGAAGTCCCAAAAAATTACAACCCATAGCAAAATAGCATTCGGTTCGAGGCGGTGTTTCCTGCAGCAAGGAAAATAAGATCAGATTTGATTCATGATAATAACCCATCTCTGACAGAACTTCTGCTAGATCCAAGGAGTACTCCTGATTCTTAGGGTCTTTTTCAATAGCCTTTCGATAGTAATTCAGTGCATTTATATAATTATTATTCTCTATATGTTTTTTAGCCTTTCGATAGAAGAAGCTGCCATCCTGTTCGAATGGAACAACCTTCTTCACCCCTCTGGCGAATAATTCTTTTGCCATACTTTCCTCCAGGATAGATTGGTCCTAATAAAATTCATTATATCATACCATAACTATATGCTTCAATATTACTCAGC
>ERZ773359.2928-NODE-2928-length-20552-cov-9.591794_pt1 | contig 20552 bp, 22 predicted proteins | sample MGYA00374955_ERZ773359 | MGnify/ENA primary metagenome ERZ773359 (study PRJEB29098, sample SAMN04486028) | biogas fermenter metagenome | study: EMG produced TPA metagenomics assembly of the Biogas fermentation microbial communities from Germany - Plant 4 DNA1...
ATAAGTAGTACTGTTGGGTCCATCCGCGAGAACCTCCTTTGCAACATTTCAAGCAATAGCTAAATAGTGTCCCTTCGCACCTTGGTTTTCGTTTCGCGCAGCGGTAAACCTGCCTCCACAACAAGTCTTCCCCTGCTTTCTCCGCTTTATCGCGGGATTTTCGCGGCTCCAGTCTTGCTGTCTTGCTGTCTGACAAGTTCTGTGAAAAAAATATATGACGATCTATCTATAGATCTCTCAATGGAGTTGAATTCTTGTTTTCGGTTAATTATGTAAAAACCAACCAGATCGATTATGGTAAGATGATCATAATAAAAAGCTCCAATCTTGTCAAGCTGTCAGACTGCTTTACAAATGAATTAAATTAGTGTTTCGCTGTTTTAACCGACAATCCTTCTTTTTTTTGCTTATTTCAAGTAAATTATTGACCCAAGTTTAAGGGCGTATACCATCCAACAATGTGGAGACCGTTACCAAAGAATATCCTTGCCCCTGCAAGGTTTGGATGATCCGGTCTAGGGCTTGCACCGTTGGGACCGTCGGATGCATCAAAATGATCGCCCCGGGCTTAATTTTATCGACTACCCGGCGAACAATCACCTCTGGAGCCGGCCGTTGCCAGTCAATGGTGTCGATCGTCCACATAATCGTCCGGTATCCTAAATTTCCGGCAACCGCCACGATTCGATCGTTAAATTCACCGTAAGGCGGGGCAAAAAGCTTTGCTGGTTCGGTACCGATCACCGTGCCCAAAAGTTGGTTGTTCTCCACAATCAACCGCCGCAGTTCATCCCGGCTCATCTGGGCCGGATGTCCGTGGTAAAGACCGTGGTTTGCCACCTCATGTCCGGCGGCATGGATCTCCTTGACAAACTCGGGAAACTTTTTCACCCAGGCGCCGTCGAAAAAGAAGGTGGCTTTCACTCCCCTTTCTTGTAAGATCTTTAGCATCGCCGGAAGTTCCGCTTCCCCCCAGGCCACATTAATGGTTAAACTTGCTCTTTTTTGGTCGGTCGGTCCTTGAAAAACCGGCGCAAAATATTCTTTACTCACCGTCGCCGGGATGGCATAAGTGATCAAATTTAGGCGGGCACCAGGTTCGGCGGCTAAGATCGCCGCAACCGTCGCTTCAACATCAACCCCACGCCCATCTTTTTCGGGAATGACCTCACCGGTTTCCACAAAGTAACCGGCATTTTGCGGCGCAAGTGCATAGATCTTTGCCATTTCTGTAACGATGGTCCGAACTTCCCCCGGCAAAAGACGGGCCATCGACCTTCCTTCCAACATTACCCCATCTTTAACCCCGTACCACCGCCGCTGCAAAACAGACCACTGGGTAACAGCGACTGCACTAATCACCACCAACAACACCCAGCAGAAAAACCAGGTGATCTTCTTTCGTTCAAGGATAACGAGTTTCATGCTAAATCCCCCCTTCTTTCGGTTTAGACTGGTCCGCACGGGGTTTTGGAAACTGTCGTCCGGTATGGTCCGTATAGGTTTCGCCTTTATGGAGCAACTCCGAAATGGGCACGATGGAGAAACCTCGCCCTTTCAGAACCGGTAGGAGCCTGGCCAAAGCTTGCGGAGTGTTCTTACCAGCATTATGAAAGAGCACAATCGATCCCGGCTTGATCCGCTGGAGGATCCGGTCAAGCATAGCCTCGGCGGTCAAATCCTTCCAGTCTAAAGAGTCCACGTCCCAGATGATCGTGGTATAACCGCAGGCCCGTGCGGTTTCGATCACTTTGTTGTTATATTCGCCAAAGGGTGGACGGAATAAGGTGGGAGTTTGACCCGTAAGTTCCTTAATTAAATGATGGGTCCGGTTCAACTCGTGGGCGATCTCCCGTTCGCTTAAACTGTTCATATGGGGGTGGGTATGGGAATGGTTGCCCAGTTCATGGCCTTCCCCAGCGATCCTTTTCACCATCTCCGGGTATTTCTCTACCCATAGACCACAAAGGAAAAAGGTGGTCCGAACCTGGTTTTCCCGGAGAATGCGTAATAAATCCGGGGTCTGATCCGCTCCCCAAGTGGCATCGAAAGAGAGGGCTATCTTCTTTTCTTCCGTTCCCACCGCATAGATGGGGATGATCCGTTGTCCAAGCAAAACCGCGACTTGCTCTGCCGTATGGTGTAAAACCACCGGATGGGAAAAACACCAGAAGACGAAGGCTGCCAGTAAACCGATCCCCAGCGCTTTCCAGCGTGAAAAATAATAGACTCGCATCGGCCGATCCCTCGCTTGGTTTTTACCTGTCCCTGCGACTACGCAAAAACCATCTCTTTATTCGGTAAAAAATATGTGCAAAAGCCACAAGCTAGAACTGGAAAAGAAATAGAACTGGAAAAGAAAACAGCCGAAAAAGAAAAAGGCTGTCCGTTAACACGAACAGCCTTTACCACCAAAAATATTATTTATCCAGGATGCTGGGTTGCTTCCCCCCGTACGATGGTGGCCACCCTTTCCATCACACCGGGCGGGCCTAGGATTTCACCGATCCCTTGCAGTTCTTTACGCATTTGACGGCTCCGTTCAGGTAATTCCAAAAAGAGGCGGACCTGCATCACTAGATCATCCACGGTCAACCCGTCTTGGAGCAGTTCGGGGACGATCTTTCGTCCTTTGATTAAATTAGGCAACGATACCATCACGGGCTGGTTGTTCTCTTTATTCTGCAAAAAGCGATAGAGCAGCGCCGACACGCTTGAAACCCGATACGTTACGATCATCGGTAAACCTAACAAAGCCGCCTCCAAAGTGGCCGTCCCAGAAGCAAGAATCCCTAAATCAGCCGCCGCCATCAAGTTATAGTTCTCTGCTGAGGGCTCCGTCTCCACCGCTAAGCCGGGATGTTGTTCCAGTAGACTCTGGACCAATGCTTGGTCGATCGTTGGTGCCACCGGTAGAAAAAACCGTAAGTCTTCCCGTGATGCGGCCAGTTCCGCCGCCGCCGCAAGCATCACCGGGAGCAAATTCCGTACTTCCTGTTTCCTGCTCCCAGGCATCAGCAGAATCACCTTCTCCGTCGGCGCCAGGCCATGCCGCTGCCGCCATTCTTCCGGTGCCAGCTGCGGTCGTACCCTGTCGACAAGGGGATGTCCAACATAAGTCACCTTTAAATTGTAATATCGCCGGTAATATTCGGCCTCAAAAGGCAACACCGAAGCAACGTGCGTCACACAACGGGCGAGGCGATCCGCCCGCCCTTTCCCATAGGCCCAAGCCGCCGGGGGAAAAAGACAAACCACCGGGATGGAAAGGGCCGCCGCCTGCTCGGCCAAGAGACGGTTGAACCCGCCAAAGTCAACCCAAACCACCACATCCGGTCGGTTTTCCCGTAAGAAGTAGGTAAATTCAGATAAACGACGTCTGAATACCCAGACTTTTTTTGCTGCTTCCCAAAAGCCGATCGTACTCTCCGCGGTTGGATCAAACATAATCTCGGCCCCGGCCGCCGCCATTAACGGACCGCCCATCCCCCAAATCTGGGCCTTTGGGTCTTGCTTCCGTATTTCCTGAATGAGCGACGCCGCGTGTAAATCACCGGAATGTTCCCCGGCAGAGATAAAATACTTCACCTTCGGGCCTCCTCTCGCCATTCCATTTTGATCACCCCCGGTGTAATCGTAAACCGGTCAAGCCGAACCGGCCAAGGAATATCCAGGGGAAATTCCCAGCTGATTTGGGGGGCGTACTCATTAAACAGTTCCACCCAAAGCGCAACGCCGGCTACTTTTAGACCTAAAGGTGCCAGACGTAGACTGCGGTCGGAGGCCCTTTCCAGCGAAGCGCCCGCACTAAAGGGTAAACGGTTTTGTCCAAACAGATCCAAAAACCCTTCCAGTTCGACCCGGCCCTCTTTTATAAAGACTGTGGGTTCAAGCTCCGGCAGATCCCGCCGCATCAGCGCGGTTAATTCCTCCTCCGATAGCTCAAGCCGCATGTGGGTCTCCGCAAGTTCCTGGAGGACAAACTCCCCTTGCCATAACAAAGCACTAAGGTCAAAACGCCCTCCTTTGCTGTGCAAAGCGATGTTGGTAAAGACCGGCCCCTGGGCAAATCCCAACCGGGCGGCGGAGAAGTCAACCGCGCCCACCTGTCCGTTCAAGAGATCCCCCAGACGCAGGGGGGCCAACTTCAGTTCTACCCCCTCCGCCACCCGGGCCTGCTCGATCAAGGTACGGGTGAACTTTTGCTGCACCGATGTCGTCAGGAGGGGGCTTGTACTGATAAGCCCTAAAGCCAAGAGGAGGAAGCCCACCCCAATACCGCGTTTACCCACCGTCTTCCCCCTTCATCTTTATCCTTTATTGAACGGAGAGCGCAAAAAGGCCTCGATGAATGGATCAATTTCACCATCCATCACCGCCTGAAGGTTCCCCGTTTCAACCTCTGTCCGGTGATCTTTCACCATCGTATAGGGACAGAAGATATAAGAACGGATCTGGCTGCCCCAGGCGATCTCCATCTGCTCGCCCTTAATCTGTTCAAGCTTGGCCTGTTGTTCCTTGCGGTACAACTCAGCCAGTTTCGCCTTTAACAGCCGCATCGCCGTGTCCTTATTCTGAAACTGGGACCGTTCGTTCTGACAGGCAACGACAATTCCGGTCGGGAGGTGGGTGATCCGCACCGCCGAATCGGTTTTATTAACGTGTTGCCCACCGGCCCCACCCGCCCGGTAAGTGTCGATCTTTAGCTCCTCAGGGCGGATTTCAATCTCAAATTCGTCATTAAACTCGGGTGTGATGTCCACTGACGTAAAAGAAGTATGTCGCCGCCCGGAGGCATCAAAGGGCGAGATCCGCACCAGACGGTGGACCCCCTTTTCGCCCCGTAAATTACCGTAGGCATTCTCCCCCTGAATAAAGAGGGTTGCGCTTTTAATCCCGGCCTCATCTCCCGGAATAAGCTCAATCAGGTCAACCTTGAAGTTCTGCCGTTCCGCCCAGCGGGTATACATCCTCAGCAACATACTCGCCCAATCCTGCGATTCAGTCCCGCCCGCGCCCGGATGAATAGACAGGTACGCATTGCTATGGTCAAACTCCCCCTTCAGAAGGGTACGCAGTTCGAGCTGGTCCACCGCAGTCGTCAACCCTTTAACGCCCCGCGCCACCTCGGCCACAACCTCCGCGTCGTCCTCCATGAGCGCCAGTTCCAGCAGCTCACCATTGTCAGCCAGCTGTTTTTCCAGGGTTTCAACCGCCTGAATTTCCTGCCGATAGCGGGTTAATTCTTGCAAAACCTGTTGGGCTTGTTGTTGATCCGCCCAAAAATCCGGAGCCGTCGTTTCGGCTTCTAATTCCTGCACCCGTTCCTTTTTCCGGTCGAGGTCAAAGAAATTCCCTCATTTTCGCAACGCGCGACTGTAAGTCGGCGATCTGGTTTTTTACTTCTGCCGGTTCAATCATCGCTTTTTGCCCCCTGTCTTCGTTGATTTGGTATATATTAAGCGCCACAACACTTTTTATACTTTTTCCCACTGCCGCACGGGCAAGGATCGTTCCGTCCGATTTTTTGGCCCGTCTTTCTTTGCTGAACAACCGGCGCCCCATCTTCGCCCCGGTTGGTGACAATGTTACTGATCCGCCGCTCGGGACGGGGCGCTTCCTCGGTCAATTCCATTTTGAAGACGTAGCGCACCACATCTTCCTTAATAACGTAGAGTAATTCCTGGAACATCTGGTAGGATTCGATCTTATAGACGACTAAGGGATCTTGCTGGCCATAGGCCCGCAGACCAACGCCTTCACGCAGATCATCCATGTTTTGGAGGTGATCGATCCAAAGGTTATCAATAGTTCGCAGCATAACATAGCGTTCGATCGCCCGCATATTGGGGGCGCCAACCCGCTCTTCCTTCGCTGCATAAAATCGAACCGCGGCGTCTAAGAGGAATTCCTTGAGCCGTTCGGCCTGGCCCTCCGCCGCCTTTTCCAACTCTTCTGCAGTGTGGGTCTTCACGGGCAGAAAGATCTGTTCCGCCTCTTTTAAAATGTTCTCATACTCCCACTCTTCCGGGATGCGGGCATCGGTATGGGCCAAAACCAGTTGGTCAACGACGTCCCGAAGGGCCTCAAGTACTTGCTCTTTAAGGTCTTCGCCCATTAACAACTTCCGGCGCAAACTATAAATAGTCTCCCGCTGTTTATTGAGGACGTCATCATACTCCAGAACTTGCCGCCGGATTTCAAAGTTGCGCGATTCCACCCGACGTTGGGCGTTTTCGATCGCCTTTGCGATCCGCGGATGCTCAATCGGCATGTCTTCTTCCCAACCCAAGCGCTCCATCCACATGACGATCGTCTCGCCGCCAAACAAACGCATCAGATCATCATCCATGGCCACAAAGAACCGGGAAGAACCGGGATCACCCTGCCGGCCCGCCCGGCCCCGCAATTGATTGTCAATCCGCCGGCTTTCGTGCCGTTCCGTCCCGATAATATGAAGCCCTCCGAGGCTTACGACTTGTTCGTGTTCCCGTTCGGTGATGGCTTTGGCTTCCTTCAGCGCCGCCGCAACCTCTTCGGGGGTGGCCGTGTCGGGGTTACCTTTCTTCTTCAAAAGCTCCCGGGCCAAAATTTCCGCGTTCCCACCCAGGATGATATCGGTACCCCGTCCCGCCATATTGGTAGCGATCGTCACCATGCCCAAACGGCCGGCTTGAGCAACGATCTCTGCTTCTTGCTCGTGGTATTTGGCGTTTAAGACCTGATGGTTAATGCCCTTTTTTTTCAGAGCCCTTGATAAAGCCTCCGAACTTTCGATCGAGATGGTCCCGACCAATACCGGGCGGCCAGTCTTATGCACCGTTTCAATCTCGTCAAGTACCGCTTTAAACTTGGCTTCTGCTGTTTTATAAACCACATCGGGATAATCGGTCCGGATCATCGGTAAATTCGTAGGAATCACCACCACATCCAAACCGTAGATCTTGCGAAACTCAATCTCTTCGGTCTCCGCCGTTCCGGTCATCCCGGCCAGTTTCTCATACATCCGGAAATAATTCTGAAAGGTGATCGTCGCCAGCGTTTGGCTCTCCCGCTCGATCTTCACATTCTCCTTCGCTTCGATCGCCTGGTGCAGACCTTCGCTATAACGGCGCCCAAACATTAAACGCCCCGTAAACTCATCGACAATGATCACTTGGCCGTCTTTGACCACATAATCACGGTCGCGCTTCATCAGTTCTTTGGCCTTTAACGCTTGGATCAAATGATGAACAAGGGTGGTCCGCTCCGGGGCATAGAGGTTGTCAATCCCCAACCGTTTCTCTACTTTGGCCACCCCTTCTTCGGTTACCGCCACCGACCGGGCTTTTTCATCGACCGTATAGTCGACTTCCCGCTTCAACTGGTTGGCAATCCGGGTAAAATCAGCGTAATGCCGAGTTGATTCCTCCGCTTGCCCCGAAATAATTAGTGGGGTCCGGGCTTCGTCAATTAAAATGCTGTCCACTTCGTCGACGATGGCAAAGTGCAATTCCCTTTGGACCAATTCCTTTTCGGAGATAGCCATGTTATCCCGGAGATAGTCAAAACCGAATTCGTTATTCGTTCCATAGGTGATATCGGCGTTATAAGCCGCTCGCCGTTCCTCCGGGGTCAGACCATGTAAGATCACGCCCACCGATAAACCGAGAAAACGGTAAATCTGCCCCATCCATTCACTGTCCCGCTTCGCCAGATAATCATTGACCGTTACGATGTGTACCCCCCGGCCCGTCAAGGCATTCAGGTAGGCCGGAAGTGTCGCCGACAGGGTCTTTCCTTCCCCCGTTTTCATCTCGGCAATTTTCCCTTGATGCAGAACGATCCCCCCGATCAACTGCACATCATAATGGCGTTGGCCGAGGGTACGCTTGGCCGCTTCCCGGACCGTAGCAAAGGCCTCCGGGAGAAGCGCGTCAAGGGATTCCCCCTTTTGGACACGGGCCTTAAACTCGGTGGTTTTATTTTTCAACTCCTGATCAGACAGGCGCACAAATTCGGCTTCCAACTCATTAATCCGCGCCACCAGCGGCGCAATCCGGTTTAATTCCTTTTGGTTGGTATCCCACATGTTTTTTAAGAACTTCAGCATTAATTTCGCCCTCTCTTCCCCACAACCCGTTTCTCACTACTATAAGAAAATACTATTATGTCATTCTCCCGTTGCCAGAGGCACCCTGACAAGACTTGCTTAAGTCCAGCCTTCGGAGCTTGTCAGCCCCCCGGCTTTACTCCTCATCCGACAGGAAAGTTAGTCGACACCCCCACTTTAATCTGATTCCCCTCGTAAATTAATCCCGATTCTCGCTAGCGTAAGCGACAAAACGGTAGCCAGCGTGGGCGCCTACCATCCAATCCCTGCTGTTCTCCGGTCATACCAATAAATTATTATATCATTACCTGTTTACGGAAACAACTTCTTAAATGTGGTTTCCCGTCGCCGGGCCAAGGGCAAAAGCTTACGCCAAGCCAAGGCAGCCAGATAACCGATGCTCGCCATGATCACAATCGTCGCCCCGGACGGAAGGTTCAACTGGTAGGACAAGGCCAGTCCGCTCAGGATAAAGAGGAAACTCAAACCCGTGGCCACAGCCATCATACGGGGTAATTTATGGGTAAAAAGACCGGCTACCGCCGCCGGTAATGTCAATAAAGCAATGACCATGATTAAACCAACCACTTTAATCAGGATCACCACTGTTAAAGCGATCAACGCCAAAAGTAAAATGTATAGCGTCTTAACCGGTAGACCACGCAAACGGGCATATTCCTCATCATAACAAACCAACAGAAACTGACGGTAAAAAACCGCCACCACCAAAAGGATAACCAGATCTAAGAGGAAAAGAGCCCAGAGCACCGGCTCCGTAACCATAAGAATATTACCGAAGAGAAAACTCATCAGATCCACGCTGTACCCGGGCGTCAGCGCCATAAAAATGATCCCTACCGCCATGCCGACAGCCCATAAAGCGCCGATGATGGTGTCTTCGTGTTGACGGGCGGTTAGATTGATCAGGCCGAGCAAAACAGCGGAAAACAGCGCCGTTAATGCCGCCCCGAGTAGCGGGTCTTGCCCAAGATAATAGGCAATGCCAATTCCGCCCAGAACCGCGTGGGCGATCCCACCGCTAATAAAGGTGATCCGTTTCACCACTACATAAACACCGGTTACGCCACAGGCGAGGCTAGAAAGCACCCCGGCCATGACCGCATTTTGTAGAAATTTATATTGCAACAAAGCCGCGAAAAAAGCACCCATTATTACCCACCCCTCACCACCGTCGATTTATCGCCAAACCAGTCCGTAGACGAACCGGAACCATTTCCCCCCGGATGATACAAAGTCAAGCGGCGATTTAGATAAGCGACTTGGCGGAAGTGGGTAGCAACATACCCCAGGTCATGGGAGACCAAAACAATGGTAACTTCCCGGTTCAACCGGGCCAGCAATTTATAAATATCCTCCGCCACCGCCGGATCCACACTGGCCGTGGGTTCGTCAAGAAGCAGTAATTGGGGTTTACTGACCAGTGCCCGCGCAATCAAAGTGCGTTGTTTTTGTCCCCCCGATAAGTCGCCAAAGCGGGTATCGGCCAGCGTTTCAATACCAACCGCCCGCATGGCCGCATATGCTTCCGTGTAGTCTTTCTTTTGGTAGCCGGGGAAAAGACTATTTGGCGCCAACCGTCCCATGAGGACAACCTCCAAAGCCGTAACGGGGAAATCCCGGTCCAAAACGGTCTGTTGCGGGACATAACCGATCAAGCGCCGCGCTTTCCGGGGCGGTTGGTTGAAGATCTTAATCTCTCCTTGTCCGGGCTCCAAACTACCCATTAGTAACCGGAGGAGCGTCGTCTTGCCCCCACCGTTCGGTCCGACAATCGCTAAAAAATCACCGGCGCCAACAGTAAGGCTCAGCTCCTCGAGGATCAAGCGGTCCTCATAGGCAAAACTAACCCGGTGAAGTTCAATTGCTTTCACCACTTGTATCATAACTCCCTTTGATCGCCTGGGCAATCCGGCGCATATTGGTTAAATAATCTTCAGCCAGCGGATCAATGGAGACCACTTGCCCGTTTACCGCCCGGGCGACCGCTTCCGCCGCCGCTGAATTGAATTGACTTTGAATGAAGATCACGCGGATCCCCTCTGCTTTCGCGTAATCGATCAGTTGGGCCAATTTACGGGGGCCCGGTTCTTTACCTTCCACTTCAAGCGCCACCTGCTTGAGTCCATACCGGTCGGCTAAATAACCCCAGGCGGGATGATAAACCATTAACGTCTTCACTTTTAAACGGTCAAAGGTCGCCTGGAGCTCGGTATGGAGCTGGTCCAGATCGGCGTGGAAGCGTGCAAGGTTCGCTTGATAATAATCCCGGGCACCAGGATCAAAGGCCGCCAGGGCCCGGTAAACCGTTTCCGCTTGAATTTTGACCAGGAGCGGGTCAAGCCAGATATGGGGGTCGAGTAGTCCCTCCCCGTGGTGGCCATGGGCATGCAGATCCGCTGTTTCCGCCTCCGACCCATGACAGGCCTGCTCCATTTCCCGTAAAGCAACCCCTTCCCGGGTATCAACCATAATCAACTCCCGGTTTAGCGCTTGCAAACGGTCGATCCAAGCCGTCTCAAAGGGCACCCCGATCCGGAAATAAAGATCAGCTTCGGTCAGCGCCCTCATCTGCTGGGGTAAGGGTTCGTATGTGGCCGGGTTTTGCCCGGGACCAACCATCACCGTAACCGAAACCCGCTCCCCCCCAATCCGTTCAACAAAGTACTTCTGCGGGAGAACACTGACAAAAACATTGATCTTACCCCTATCTCCAGGACGAATGGCGTCGGCGGTGACCAGTCTGCTCCCTACTCTGGCCGCTACCGCCAGTAACAGACCGCCACCAAGGAGAAGCAGAAGCTTTCTCCACGGTCTTCCGTTTCGTTTCACGTTAAATCCCCTCCCCCCATAATATGGATCATTTAAGGATCACCGAAGACTTTGGCTTAGATTCATAAAATTAAAAGACTACAAGAAAGCGAACTGTGCATTATTTTTGCCGGATTGTTGGTAGGTACGAAACCTTATTTTTGCTGGACGGCACAGACCAGATGCAGAGAATGGCATTCGGTACATTTCATCAACGGGTGGTTTTGGGAAAATTCTTGCCAATGCTTCTGTTGCTGCGGAGTTAGTATTCCTGTCCCACGGCACAGGGGACAGGTGCTTTGCAAAGCAGCCATGATTGCTGTCCGAATAAACTCAGAACGATTAGGGACCCCATCCAGCGCTTTACTTAGGGTTTCATCCACCTTAAAGGTGATCACTTCTTGTTTCCTTTTATGACTCATCTTGCTTCCTCCTGATTGGTTTACGAGTTGTGTTCCTTTCGCGCCCTGTCCCGTATTACTTTGTAATACCCAACTCGATTATCTTCCTTTTTTTCTCATTTGTCAAGGCAGATTCCGTAATTTCCCAAGAAATTGCCTTGAACAGTAAATTATGCTAAGATTAATACTACTATTAGCGAGAGGAGGCTGTACCCTTTGAACTTAGAAAACGCACACTTAAAAAAGCTGATCGCTTTTCAAAAGAACGAACTAACCGAACACCATATTTACCAACGGCTGGCCCGTATGGTTCCGAACCCGACCAACCAGGAAATCCTTAAAAAGATTGCCAGCGAAGAACTATACCATTATCGGGTTTACCGGAAATATACACAAAAAGACGTCAAAGCAAACCGTTTCAAGATCTTCCTTTTTACCTGGAGTGCCCGGATCTTCGGACTCACCTTCAGTCTCAAACTGATGGAGATGGGCGAAAAACAAGCGAAAGAGACCTACGCAGAACTTAGCAACCGGATCCCCGAAATCGCCCAGGTGATTGCGGACGAGGAAGAGCACGAACATAAACTCCTTGACTTACTGGAGGAAGAGAGCCTCAACTATGTTAGTTCAATCGTGCTTGGTCTCAATGATGCGCTCGTCGAACTCACCGGAACGCTGGCCGGACTGACTTTTGCGCTCCAAAATACCCGTTTAACTGCTTTGTCCGGTTTAATCACCGGGATCGCCGCTTCTTTCTCAATGGGCGCTTCCGAGTATCTCTCCAACAAAGCCGGTGGGGGTAAGCCAGCAGAGGCTCTTAAATCCGCCCTTTATACCTGGGTCGCGTATCTCGTCACGGTCTTTGCTTTAATCTTGCCCTATTTGCTATCTTCCAATTACTCCCTTAGTCTAGCCCTAACGCTCCTCATCGGCGTCATCATTATTCTGGTCTTTAACTACTATATTGCCGTCGCCAAGGACTTGCCCTTCTGGCCCCGTTTTCTGGAGATGACTCTGATCAGTCTGGGTGTAGCTGGCCTCAGTTTTGTCATCGGGATTCTGCTCCGCGTGTTCCTCGGCGTTGAAGTCTAGGCCCATTTGCACGAAAGATTTCACCATGATAAAAAAGCAAGCCCCTTTACGGCTTGCTTTTTTAACGCCTCTAATGGCGACTTCATTGCCCTTCCCCTTTGACCAAGGGACCAATCCGCTCAATCCGGTTGGTCCAGATCCCCCCTGAATAGTTGGGAGGAAGCAATGCCAGGTCTGTTTCCGTATCAAACCCCTCCGACCAGCGTCCATCACCCAAAACCAAGATAATGCGGGTATTTACCTTTTCCATCCGTTGTAGAAACCGATGGGGCCATCCCCATAGCCAACGGGCGTAACGGAAGGGGAGGTGTAAATGGGTGTTTTGCATCGCCGGAGGAACATAACCCGTCCAGCCGACCATTAAATAGGAAAGGACCGCTCGGATAATTGTTCGCTTCGACATCACTCGCAAGTGGGGAAATGCCCGTTTGATCGCATCCAATGGTTCATCGCTACCGTAAAAGGTTAGAAGGTTAAGTTGCTCCGGCGGAAGTGTACGCAAATACTCGACCAATAAAGGTCCCAACTGCGGTTGGTTACTTTTAAGATGAATCAAAAACGACCGCCCAGGAAAGGCCGTTAGGACCTCGTCAAGCGAAGGCATCAGTCCGACCCCCGTCCCCCGCAAAGGGAAGGTTCTGCCCCCATCGGCGGTATAACCGTAACCAATGTCCAGTTTTTTAAGTTCCGCCATGGTATAATCTCCAACCCCACCCTGGCCGTTGGTCCGGTAGTCCAGCCGATGATCATGGAAAACAGCAAACTTTCCGTCTTTCGTTAACTGCAGATCAAACTCCACCAGATCAGCACCCGCAGAAAAGGCCGCCGCGATCGAGGGGAGGGTGTTCTCTAAATACCCGTGTTCCGGCTCGTAAATTCGCGCTGCCGTATTGGTATCCCATTGGATTCCGGCCAGAGGAAAGGTTTGATGCACGCCCCGATGGGCAACGAGAAAAGGTCGTTTAGGCATGGTTCTGACCCAAAAGGAACTATTGTTTAAATAAATGAACATGATACATACCAGCAGAACCAGAATGGTCCGGCGTCGCCCGCTTTGCTTTCTAATTTTGGCCACCCCCATTTCACTATAAAATTACCCAAACTAAATGAACTTTTTCCTTTCCACAGTCGTCATACTTACGAGGTGATTCGCTTGACACAGGAAATGATCGTTCTTGAAAAGATCAATAAATCCTTTTCTGGGGTCCCGGTAATCAACAACCTCTCCTTCATGGTCCACCAGGGAGAAATCCTGGGGTTTTTAGGGCCAAACGGTTCGGGTAAAACCACAACCATCCGTTTATTAAACGGGGTAATTACACCCGATTCCGGCCGATTAACGGTGGCTGGCTTTAATCCGGTTACCGCCGGTGATGAAGTAAGGAAAAGATGTGGGGTTCTCACCGAATCCGCCGCCTTCTACGGGCCGATGACCGCCCGCGAAAACCTGCTTTTCTTCGCCGACCTCTACGCGGTGGCAACCCCCACACGTCGGGTGGACGAACTGCTTCACGCTTGCGGTTTAACTCCCCACGCCGACAAGAAGGTAGCGGTATTCAGTACAGGAATGAAAAAACGGTTAGGTATCGCTAAAGCCCTTCTCCACCAACCGGAGATCCTCTTCTTAGATGAGCCGACTACCGGCTTGGACCCGGAGGGTGCCCGTACACTCCTCGACTACATTCAAGAACTAAACCGACGCTTTGGCGTGACGATCATCCTGGCCACCCATCTTTTGAAACAGGTCGAAACGCTTTGCCACCGCTTTATCTTCATTGATCAGGGACGCCTCTTGGCGGATGGAACTTTTGCGGAACTAGCAGAAAAATACCTCACCGCCATCAACTTGCAGGTGGAGACCGACCTCGAAATCACCGGCACCGAATTCCAGGGATTTCCGCTTGAGAAGAACACCCCTGGTTTCCTCCAGTTCAAAGTGGAACGAAAGGAACAGATTCCCTTTCTTTTAAAAGCACTGCTCGCCAGTGGTTCCGTTTATTCCGCCCAGATCTACGGCCGTGATCTGGAGACGCTATATTTTCGGATCAAGGAGGAAAAAGCATGAACAAAAGAGCAGCAAAAGCCATTATCAACAAGGATATTAGGGCGATCGGCAGTAATATCCAGCTTTGGTTACCCATGCTCATCGTTCCACTCGTCTTTAGTTTGGTTCTCCCCTTAGTTTTGGTCCTCCCGGCCCGTTTCACCGATCTGAGCACAATGGGCAACATTGAGCAAATCGTAAAGCTCTTTTCAAAATTATCGTCGGGACCACTCCAGGAGACCATTATGGCTCTACCTTTGGCCCAACAGCAAATCGTTTATTTTACCGTCAATTACCTGTTTGCGCCCTTTTTCCTCATTATCCCACTAATGGTCGCCAGCATCATCGGGGCCAATAGTTTCGCCGGCGAAAAGGAACGTAAAACCTTGGAAACCCTCTTGTTCGCCCCCCTTGATCTAAACACACTGCTTTGGGCGAAGATTCTGGCCGCTTTTCTTCCAGCCACTTTCCTGACCCTAATCTGTTCCTTCTTGTACGGCATCACCGTTAATATTGCGGCCTACCCCCTATTTGGTCGGATCATCTTTCCGGAGGGAAACTGGCTCCTCCTCTTGCTTTGGGTCACGCCGGCCCTTAGTTTGGGTGCCGTCTTTGTCAATGTCTTTATCTCCGCCAAGGTTAAGGGCTTTCAAGAAGCCTTCCAACTGAGCGGACTAGTGATCCTACCCGTTCTCGGTCTTTTCATCGGACAGCTCTCGGGAGTACTCCTGGTGAACAGTATTTTCCTGTGGTGGTCTGGTGCTGTTCTATGGTTAATCGATTTTCTTTTGGTCAGAAAATGCGGCCGTTTCTTAAACCGTAATCAACTCTTCACCAGTCAGGTCTCGTAAGTTTCCTTACAGAAAGGAGGCAACACGGATGGGCGATAATTCAACCCCAAGCGGTAAGGCAAAAAGGACGGGCAACCTTGATGACCAAACATTAGCTGCTTTACTCCAAGTCAATTACCGCTATGTTCTCGGTTATTTTATCAAACTCACCCAAGACCCCAATTTGGCCCAAGATTTAACCCAAGAAACAATGGTCAAGGCAATCAAAAATAGCGCTCAGTACCGGCAAGAGGCCTCCTTTGCTTCCTGGTTGATTTCGATCGGTGTCAACCTTTACCGCGATGATTGGCGCCGCCAAAAAAGACAGGAAAAACGGTACCAAGCACTCTTCGAATGCAACGACCGGTCCGCCCCAGCGGAAGCCATCCCGGTCAACAACATCAATCTTAAACAAGCCTTACTGAAACTTCCATTAAAAAAAAGGACCCCCTTAGTCCTGAAGTACTTTTATGATTTTTCCTACGAAGAGATTGCTACCATAATGAAAGTACCCGTGGGCACGGTCCGTTCCCGGCTTCACGCGGCTGTGCGCGCGTTACGCAGCAGTTTAGTTGAGAGGAGTGACTATCGATGGAAAAAGAACGGGAGTTAATCAACGCCATGAACGAACTTAAAGAACCATTGGATACGTTCAGCCAGGAAACTGAAAGGATGGCAGCGGCGATCCCAACTCCCCCTTTGGACCATTTCCAAAAGCTTATTTCTCAAACCCGTCACCGCACCCGGCGGCAGTTGGTAATAGAAAGCCTGCTCTTTCTGCTCGTCGCTTTCTGCTTTTTAGGCGGGGTCGGCTTCCTGCTCCAAAAAGGTTATCTGTTGCCGGTAATCGCTGGTTATGCCAGTATCGGGTGGATCTTGCCTTTTGTCATCCTATGGGCACCAATTGCCGAAAAAAGGGAGGTTAATTAGATGAAAACTCTTGTTTGGTTGGCTTATCCCCTCATCGCCATCCTCTTGCTGACGCAAGCACTCTGGATCTTTCATGACGCGCGTAAACGCGGTGAAAACGCTTGGCTTTGGGGTCTTCTCGGTTTATTAAATGTCCCTTCGTCCCTTATCGTCTACCTGTTAGTGACGAGAAGGAGAAAGAACAATCCGCGTTAAGCCGGGATTAAACCGGAGCTTTGAGGTGCCGGTCAAACGAGCGGGCTATAACGCCAAGGGCCGCCCCAAAAACAAGGTGGAGGAAGAAAAAGAGGAGCACTTCAAAAGGCATCCGCGGGTGGACAGCGTCTAATTTAACCACCGGTAAAGTCGCCAACCCGCAATAGGATACTAGCCAGAGAAAGGCACCGTAAATAAGACCTTTCGATAGGAAGTAACGACGGCCAGTATAAACCAGAAGATAGATAAAGACCACCCCCAGAAAGGCGCCGTATACTTTCGAAGCAATAAACCCCACCAACTCACCCAGGTAACTCCCGTGCAGATTATCTGGTGCCAAAAACAAACTAGCCGCGTAATGAAAGAGCGGATGGGGCAAGATCTTCAGTTTCCACAGTGCAAGCTCGGGAATGCTCATCACCAGATCGGCAACGACCCCGGCCAAAGCACCAAAGATTAATTTATCCTGTAACACTTTCTTTTTCGTCTCCTGTTTAATCTTCCTGTTTAATATTCCCCTGATTGTCTCCGTTTATCGGCAATGCCACTTAAAAACATAGTCATTAACCTGAACACCTAGAATCTTCGCCACCTGCAAACACTTGGCCTTCAAAAGGAAAAAGAGGCCACGACCCTTCTCTTCCATCAGCGCCTCATAATTACCCTGCCCTTTGCTGATCACCAGGTCCGCCTGGTAAAACAAGTCAACAAACTCCTCGTCACACTCCTCCAGGATTAACCCGGGGGTCGTTGTTCCGGTGGAGACAACCTTAATCCGCGGGTCAAAGCCGGAAGCACGGACATCATCAATAGTAGCATCATTGATGATCGGTTCGCCACGGACCGCGTAGGTGATCTCAAGATCCGACAAGGAATCCATTAACAGGCGGTCAAAGACAGTCTCGCCGGCATTATCACCGATAATCAACAGGTTTTCGGCCTGTTCTAACTCCTGCCGAAAGCGGGTCAGATCACAAACCGCAAACCGTTTACCCAATTCTTCCTCTAGGTTTTTCATAAATTCAGACCCGTTTCCGATCGCCGCATCGATAATATTACCGGTCGCGGCGATCTTTAACGCCCAATAAAGCCGATCCACCGGTTCCACCTGCGGCGCCAGATACCGCTGGAGAAAAGGATAGACTTGTAAAGCATCACGGATATTCTTCGCCTTAACCTCCCGATAAGGATCATCAACACCAGTATGTTTTTTCACGATCTGATGCATCCTGCCACCCAGCTCCGGTGCATTCTGGAACTTACGGTAATCGGCCAGCAGCGCGGTGGCTTCTTGCATAATCGCTTCCTGGACCTCAAACCGGTCCGTCGCTAAACGGGAGGCTTCCAAGACCTGCCGTAGGACACATGGTAAACAATCAAGAAAAACTTCCATTAATAATCCTCCCCTCTATGGCCTTCGCCTCTTTCAAAAGAGCAATTCCCAAAGGAAAACCCCGCCAATCCCCCCGACAACTACAAAAAAAAGGTTCTGTCCGCAATAGGCGAGACCAAAAGCAATGAGTCCACCAGCAATAGCCGAAGCGGGCTGAGCGGTGGAAAAAAGAATCTCGGGAAAGATCAGGGTTGTTAAGACGGCATAAGGAACAAAGTCAAAGAACCGTTTGAGGAAAGAAGGCAGCTTGTCCGTGGACAAAAGGAGCATCGGCAGTAAACGCGGCAGATAGGTCACGACCGCCATCCCCAACACCAATAACAGACCTTGGCTATCTTGCATCTTTTTTTTCCTCCTCGGGAAACAGGAGCGCACCTAAAGTACAGGCGACCACTGTTATAATCATAATCTTCCATCCTTTGCCGATCGTCGTCAGCCACGACGGCCCCCAATAGGCAACCGCACTCAAGACCAGGGTCAACCCGAAAATGACCAAATTAGCTTTGGAACCTTTAAGCCCAGGAATCAGTAATCCGATAAACATCGCGTACAGGGCCAACCCCATACTAGACTGTAAGATGGCAGGTAACCCGTTGACGAGCATGGCACCGGCAACAGTCCCCAAAACCCAGCCTAAATATGCCGCGGTATTGACGCCCGCTACAAACCCGGGGTTCCGATTGTGCTCTGGCTCCATCGCAACCAGGGAGAAGGTCTCATCCGTAATACCAAAGGCAATCAACGATTTCACTTTAACCGGTTGTGGGTCGAGACGCGGGGCCAAGGTGGCGCTCATTAAAAAGTGCCGCATATTCACCAGAAATGTAGTGATAATAATCTCCCCGCAACCGATCCCGGTCGCCAACAGGTTAACAGCGATAAATTGACTGGCCCCCGCAAAAACCAGGGCTGACATCAGGATGCTAGTCACGGCGGTCAAACCATTTGCCTTCGCCAGCAAACCAAAGGCGACCGCGATTGGAAAATAGCCGAAGGCAATCGGCAGACCATGCTTCATCCCCACGAAAAAAGCGCGACGCTTTACTGTCCTCACCTCTCCACCGAAACGTAATAGTTATTTACCTTCTTACGCTGGTCATTGTCATTATCATAAATTAATCCGCTACTTTTGGCAAGCTAGGGAGCAGGTCTCTTCTGTTAAAAGTGTTTTTCCCCATAAAAATACTCCCTTTAGGGCACATTTGTTTCAAACTCCACCCTAAAAGGAGTAAAACACTTTTAATCTAATCCCTTTTCTCTTAAAACCAAGATCGCCAAACAAAGTATGTATAAACCCGGAAAAGCCGAATAGGTTTTATGGCGAATCAGGTGGTTGCTTTCAAGGCCTGGTCGAGATCGGCGATGATATCTTCGACATTTTCGATCCCCACCGAAAGTCTGATGTAGTCTGGCGTCACCCCTGTAGCCAACTGTTCCTCCTCGGTTAATTGCTGGTGCGTAGTGGAAGCGGGGTGAATAACCAATGATTTGGCATCGCCAATATTGGCCAGATGGGACAGGAGTTTAACGTGATTAATAAATTTAATCCCCGCCGCTTTTCCTCCCTTGACGCCGAAACCAACGATTGCCCCTGCCCCGTTGGGAAGGTATTTTTGCACTTTGTCATAATGCGGACTGTCGGGCAGCCCCGGATAATTGACCCATGACACTTGCGGATGATTCTGCAGGAACGTGGCTACTTTGCGGGCATTCTCACTATGCCGCGGCATCCGTAGGTGCAGAGTCTCCAGGCCTTGGAGGAAGAGGAAGGAATTAAAGGGAGAAAGCGTGGCGCCCAAGTCCCGCATCAAAGTAACCCGGGCTTTAACAATAAATGCGTTCTTCCCCACGGCTTCGACAAAGTTGATCCCGTGGTAACTGGGGTCCGGTTCGTTAAGCAAAGGAAAGTTTCCTTGCGCCCAATCAAACCGGCCAGAATCCACGATCACTCCGCCCAAAGAAGTTCCATGCCCGCCAATAAATTTTGTCGCCGAATAGACGACAATATCGGCCCCAAAATCAATGGGACGGAGTAAATAAGGAACCAAGGTGTTATCCACGATCAAGGGAAGATTATGGTCATGAGCAATCTGGGCCACGGCTTCAAAATCCAAGACATCCAGTTTGGGGTTGCCGATCGATTCCGCATAAATTGCTTTAGTCCGTGGCGTAATCGCGTCCTTAAATCTACTCGGATCGGTGGAGTCCACAAAGTGCACTTTAATCCCAAACCGTGCCAAAGTGTGCTGAAAAAGGTTATAAGTCCCACCATAAAGGTTGTTGGCCGCAACAATCTCATCACCGGCCTGCGCAAGGTTAAGAATCGCCAGCGTGATCGCGGCTTGGCCGGAAGAAGTGGCCAAAGCACCAACCCCTCCCTCCAGGGCCGCCATCCGTTCTTCAAAAACACTAGTGGTCGGGTTCATCAACCGTGTATAGATATTCCCCTCTTCCTGAAGGGCAAAAAGCGCCGCCGCGTGGTCCGAATCTTTAAAGACATAAGAAGTGGTTTGATAGATCGGCGTCGCTCGTGAACCCGTCACCGGATCAGGGGTCTGTCCGGCGTGAACAACCAAAGTCTCCGGGCGATATGTTTTTTCCATAGAGCTGAAGCCTCCTCTTATTTTTTATTTTCGCAGTCGCGAAAACTTATATCATATTATTCAGGGCGGGTTACATGGTAAAGATAAATTATCACGATTATACTATAGGGGTTAGAAAGAATCAACTATAATTTAGAAAAATT
>ERZ773359.2930-NODE-2930-length-20543-cov-5.570041_pt1 | contig 20543 bp, 19 predicted proteins | sample MGYA00374955_ERZ773359 | MGnify/ENA primary metagenome ERZ773359 (study PRJEB29098, sample SAMN04486028) | biogas fermenter metagenome | study: EMG produced TPA metagenomics assembly of the Biogas fermentation microbial communities from Germany - Plant 4 DNA1...
TTCCAGGGCCGCGATAGAGAGTGTGTAGGGTACGTTCCCCGATACCGTGGCAGTCACGGCCTGTTCCTTGGTGGCAACCACGCCCACCTTAACGAGCTGAGCCGGGCCGAGGACGTAATCGAAGTCCGCTTCCTCAAAGACCAGCTCGGTGGCATCCAGCTCCAGAATGATCATCTGCGGGATCTTCACGGTCACTGGCACATCAGCTGAGTCCAAGGCCCACACCGCTCCCGGAAAAGCCAGGACGAGGCAGAGGGCCAATAGGGCAGCTCTCACCTTGTTCATAAGCGCACCTCCTGAACCGTAGTATTTCCCAAATCTTGCCTCTCATTCAAAAATGCTGGGGCTCAGAAAAAGAAAGCCCCCCAGTTGTCACCAAACTGGGAGGCTCCCTTTAAGTCCAGAATTGGACCTATGCTCTTAAGGAAAGATGGCGCTATAGGCGCCTAAGCATCAATGCTTGCTGTCCCGTCCACTGCCACGGCAGCAGCGATCGGCGCTTTCGAATGCCCACACCGGTTACCTGCCCCGTACCGTCTTCAAGCGTACAAGGGGCTGGTCATAGCCCTCTGGCATGTCCTGGTCTGGAAAACCGTTTACCAGGTGGCAGGCGACGAAGTGGTCCTGCTCCACCTCCACGTACTCAGGTGGAATTGCCTTGCAGCCCCGCATGGCTTTGGGGCAGCGCTGCCAGAAGCGGCACCCGGGCGGAGGGTTGATGGGGCTGGGCGTATCGCCCGGCAGAATCTCGGTCTCTTTCTGCTCACTGAAGTTGATGTCCAACACCGCCGCCATCAGCGCCTGGGTGTAGGGATGCAGAGGCTGAGCAAAGATCTTGTCGCTATCCCCCGACTCCATGATCTTCCCCAGATACATCACGGCCAGGCGGTCACACAGCTTCTTCACATCGGCCAGGTTGTGGGAGATGAAGACATACGTTAGGTTCAGCTTCTCCTGCAGTTCCAGCAAGAGGTTGAGAATCTGGGCATGAATACTCACATCCAAGGCCGAAACGGGCTCATCACACACTAAGAAGCTGGGGTTCAAACTAATGGCCCTGGCGATACCAATGCGCTGGCGCTGGCCACCGGAAAAGTCAGAAGGGTAGCGGTACATGTCCCCCGCTGACAGGCCCACCATCTCCAAAAGTTCCGCGACCCGTGCTTTCATGGTCTCCTCATCGTCTTCTCCCCGGATGAACATGGGCTCGGAGACGATCTGGTACACGTTGAAACGGGGGTTGAGCGAAGAGAAGGGATCCTGGAAGATCATCTGCATGCGCCGCCGGGTCTTTTTGAACTCGTCCCGGGGCAGGCTGTTCAGATCCACCCCTTCAAAGAGTACCTGGCCCGCGGTGGGCTTGATCATACCCACCATGGTGCTGGCCAAGGTGGTCTTACCGCAGCCCGATTCCCCGACTATGCCGAAGATCTCCCCGCGGTGGATACTGAGGGAAACGTTGCTCACGGCCTGGATTTCCCCCTTTTTCAGGAAAGGCAGGGCACCCCGGACGGGGAAATGCACGGATACGTTCTGCAAAGTCATCAGCTCAGTCATGGCCGTTCCTCCCTACCGAAAGCGGATGGAAGCACCGCACTTCCCGATCTGGCCCCATGGGCGTAAGTCTGGGCATCTCCCGGCGGCAGCGTTCTGTGGCGTAAGTGCACCTGGGATGGAAGTAACAGCCGCTGGGTTTGTCGATGGGCGAAGGCACGGTTCCTGGAATCTGCGTGAACTTCTTCTTCTCATCGGAAAGCTTGGGCACCGCGGCCATGAGGCCCACGGTGTAGGGATGATGGGGAGCAGTAAAGAGATCCTTCACCGGTGCCTTTTCCACAATCTTTCCGGCATACATCACATACACCCGGTCGGCAGTGCTCGCCACAACGCTGAGATCATGGGTGACCAGGAGCAGCGATGTGCCGCAGCCCCGCTGCATCCCCCTGAGGGTCTTGAGCACTTGGGCCTGGATGGTCACATCCAAAGCGGTGGTCGGCTCATCCGCAATGATCAGTTTGGGCATGCAGGCAAAGGCCATGGCCAGCAGGACCCGCTGGCGCATGCCGCCGCTCAGCTGGTGGGGAAAGGCATTGGCCCGTTCCTTAGGTTCAGGGATGCCGATGAGCTCCAGGTTCTTGACTGTCTTTTCCCTCGCTGCCTGCTTGGAGTCGCCATAGTGGCGCCGGTACACCTCATCGATCTGCTTGCCAACTGTCATCACGGGATTGAGAGAGGTCATGGCATCCTGGAAGATCATGGCCATCTCCTTGCCCCGAATCTCCTGCATCTGCTGCTCTGTCAGTTGGGTGAGATCCTGGCCGGCGAACTCCAAGGTGTCCACGCGGATCAGCGCCGGGGGCGAATCCAGAAGGCGCATCACAGCCTGGCTGGTTACACTCTTCCCGCTGCCCGATTCACCTACTAAAGCTACACACTCTCGATGGTAGATGTCCAGATCTACCCCTTCCACCGCCCGAATCAAGCCGTAGTCCGTGGGGAAGACAACCTTGAGGTTCCTAAGCTTCAAAACCTGTTCCATGACTCTGCCCTCCCCCATAGGTAGCCTCCGGGACACCTATCTTTGTGTAGTCGTCCATAGATCTGAAGACTTCTTCTATGTAGCTCGAATCTAGGCTCCTAAAGAGCTTATACACACTGCTGGTACGCTTCATGCGCGGGTTGGCGATCTCCTCCAAGACCAAACCCAAGCGCATAAAACCAAACACCGCCAGGAAGATTCCCAAACCAGGAGCCAAAATCCACCACCAGGCCCCAAAGAGCAGGGCACCGCCGGATTGGGCTTCAGCCAGCATTTTGCCCCAGCTGATGGCGGTGGGATCGCCCAGCCCCAAGAAGCTTAAGCCCGCTTCGGCGACCATGATACCGGCACTGCTCAGGGCGGTACTCATAATCACCAGGTGGCTGGTGCCCGGGAGAATATGCCGGGTCATGATCTGCCAGCGGCTGGCTCCCGCCAGTTCCGCTGCTTTCACGTAGTTGGTGTTCTTGAGCACCAAAACCAGCGAACGGATGGTGCGGGCCAAACCGGTCCAGCCTAGAGCTACAAAAATGAGGATGATGATCCAGAAATCCCGGCCCAAAACATTGGTGAGCACGATCACCAAGGGCAATGTGGGGATAACCAGCATAATATCGACGATGCGCATGATCAGGTTATCAACAGCGCCACCCAGGTAACCTGCGGCCACCCCCAGCAGGGAGCCTACAAAGGCTATGCACACTCCCGACGTTACGCCCACGAGCAGGGACACCCGCGTGCCGTAAACCAGCATGCTGAAGATGTCCTGACCGGTGTTGATGGTCGTCCCCAAAAGGTGCTCTCTGCTTGGGGGCAGGCCTTTGGTGGTGCGCTGGGATACATCATAGGGATCGTACGGTGCAATGTACGGGGCAAAGATGGCCACCAGTACCAAGAGGGAAACCATGATTAGGCCCACTTTGCCCTGCTTATGGGCCCAAATCTTAGCCAGCAGCTCTCCGGCGCCCTTTATGCGTCTTTTTACACCCATCCAGAGGCGCTTCATCGCTTATCACCAACCGTCACTCTGGGATCGAGGAGCACGTAAATGAGATCTGTAACCAAAATGGCGAAAATGGTAAAGCCGGAAAGGAGCAGCATAATCCCCATCATCAAAGGATAGTCATTGGTCTGGTTGGCTTCCAGGAACAACGTACCCATTCCCTGCCAGTTGAAGACCTGCTCAATGACCACCTGGCCGCCGATGAGGCCGCTGATGCTCATCCCTAAGGAAGTGACAATGGGCAGAAGTGAGTTGCGGAGGATGTGCTTGTAGCGGATGGTGCTGGTCTTCAAGCCTTTGGCCCTGGCTGTGAGTACAAAATCTTCATTGGTCACCGCGATCACCGCATTGCGGGTGCCCTGGGCATAACTGATAATGCTCCCCACCATCATGCTCATCACCGGCAGAGCCGCATTGCGCGCCACCCGGCTGATCCCTTCCCAGGTCCAGGCAAACTCCGACACCATGGTAGAATCGGTGTAGGCAGGGAAGATCTCCCATTCAAAACCGAGATAAAACGAGAGGATCAAAGCGATGAAAAACGACGGCAGGGCCACCATCACCGTTGAGGCGTTGAGAAGCAGGGTATCCTGCCAGCGGCCCCTTTTTACTGCAGCCACAACTCCAAACAAGACGCCCACAATTAAGCCGATGAGCATGGTGCTCACGGAAAGGACCAAGGTCCAAGGCAGCCTTTCTGTGATCAGATCCATCACCTTAGGCGATCCGGGGCGGAAAGAAGTACCCAGGTCCCCCCGGGCCAACCCCTTCAGGTAGTTGAGATACTGCTGCCAGGTGGACACATGAAATCCGTACTGTTCCCTGGTGAGCTGCTTGACAATTTCATACTCGATGTCACTCATATTGCCCTGGGGCGGATAGTAGCGCTCCGCAGGATCCGCCACCCCGATGCGGGGGATGAAGAAGTTGAGGGTGATCACCACCGCGAACACAAACAAGGAGTACAACACCCGCTTGATTACATAGCTCAGTTTCATGCCTTCACCTGCCTTCCACCCGGCGCAGATTTTGGAGTGATGCGGAGTTCAGCACAGTCGCCCCTTCCACCACCTGATAACCTGTAAAGCGATCGGTGCGGGCCACGGAGATGACGTTGGCTGTGTACAAAGGCACTTTGTAGTACACCTGGGCGATCATGGGCTGAATCTGCTTTATGAGCTCGTATTTCCTGTTGAGATTGAGTGTGTAGCGCATCTCCTCGATGGCCGCATTGAGCTGCTCGTTCACCAAACGGCCGTAGTTGGAGGTACGGCCTAAAGTGGAAAAGTGCGCCGGGTACATAATGTCCACGTTGGACAGGGAGAAGATCACTCCCTGTAAAGTCAGGTCAAACTTGCTGGTGTACAGGTAAGTAGATTCGGGTTGGGCCCCTTTAGGCGCATACTGCACGTCGATCCCGATCTTCTGGAACTGGATCTGCAGGAAAGAAACCACATCCTGCTCCCGAGGCGTCCCCAGGATTTTGAAGCTGATGCGCTGCCCGTTCAGCAGTCGGTAGCCATCACCATCTTTGTCGGGCGCGATCTGATCCAAAATGCTGTTGGCCAGGGCAAGCCTCTGCTCATAGTCCGAAGGTAACAGGCTGTCCGCTTGGGGATTGTAGAATTCCTCCAGAGTAGGCCGCATCAACCCCGCGCTGGCCCACACGCCAGCCCCATCCAGCACATTCTTTATCAGCTCATCTTGGTTAATGGCCAACGCCATAGCCTTCCGAAACTCAGCGTTTGCCAGAAGATTCCTCATGGGATTGCGCTCGCTGGTTACAGGATTGAGGTTGAAGACCAGCGTCTGGGTGAACGTGCCAGGAGCATTGCACACGAACAGGTCTTTCTCCTTGGCAAAGAGCAGCAGGTAGTTGGAACTTACTGAGCTATCCAGAACGTCGATGTGCCCCTTGAGCAGTGCGTAAATGGCCACATTCTGCTCTTGGTAGAGCACAAACTTGATGGTGTCCACGGCGTACAGAGGGCTGCCATCGTCTTTCGTCAGGTGATAGTCCTTCCTGCGGTGCAGGACAATCTGCTGACTGCCGGACTGTTCCGTATCCAACACCCAGGCACCGCTTCCTACGGGATGGGTGTAGCGATAGAGCAGCTCCTCATTGGGTGCACTGCTGTTAAGCTGGTTCTGCGGGGTCACTACTGGCTCCCAGATATGCCGCGGCAGGATCAACACGGAAGTGAACAGGGGTGTCACCGCCCCCAAAACCTTGTTGACATGGAAGTAGATCACCGTATCCTTCTCATCCGGGGCAATGTAGTACCCCTGCTCCAGGGCGCCGCGCTCGTAGGTGAAGATGCCCTTTTGCACCAATACCCCATTGGTGTACTTGTGCTTGAGGTCACTAGTCCAAGCCAGCGCGCCCGCATGGTTGGAGAGGGCATGGTTGGCCGCCAGATCAAACGAATAGTAAATGTCCTCCACAGTCAGAGGCACACCATCGCTCCAGGTGATGTTGTCGTGGATAACCACCTTGACCGCCAGGTAGTCGTACTTGGGATCGCTGTAGATCTCCTCCAGGCGGGCATAGTCAATGGAGCCGTCCGCGGTGAGGATAGGCTCCCCGTCTTCATCCACGTAATACCATTCCTTGCCGATGGCCGGCAGATAGCTGTCGGTTACTTCGTCGTAGGAGAATAAAGAGTCGTAAAGCATACCGGCGATGGTGGGCGCGATCCCCTCCCTGGACAGCCAGGGCATATAAGCGGAAGGGAAGGAAGACTGCACAGAGCCCACATAGAGCGTGTTGGGATCTGGCCGGTGACTGCCGCGCCCACCCTGGCATCCTGCCAAAGGCACCACCAGCAGGCCCACCAGCAGAAGGAGCATCAGCCTCTTGGTCACTGCGTTCACCTCTTCAGGTTAAAAGGTCAAAAGGAATCTGTAGTCGGTGCCATCAATCTGGAAGGACATGTTGAAGCCCGTGGGCCAGATGTCGCCAACCCGTGCCGTTTCTCCCGCCTGGAGCTGGAGCTGGTAGGCCATGGGACCAGGTACGATTTCAAATGTGCCGGACTCGTGCATCAGCTCTATCCCGTTTTCTTCATCCAGTATAGTCAGGGTGTATTCCCCAGCGGCGGTGAGCTCCAGCTTAGCTTGGAGCGTTTCGCTGCTCATGGTTCCGCCAGTAAACTGGCCGACGATCTGCGCATTATAGAACACCAGATCTTCCGCTCCAAAAGCGGCTTCCAGGGTGTAAGGCGTTTTAGTCCCTTCCCTGGCTTCACCCTCCGCTGGCCTAAAGCTGATGGTGCGCTGTTCGACTTGGAAAGTGCCCCGCTCCTCCAGTTCGCCAGCTTTGTAAACGTAACCTCCAAAGAAATCCAGCTCTAAAACGGCCTGATCTTGGGTTTGTGTCTGGGCCAGCCAGGTGCCGGCATGCTCCGCAGTGGTCGCCACTCTGAACAAAGTCTTGCCGCGCTCCGCCTCGGCTTTGGGTTTTACCTCCAGCTCTAAGGCACCATCTGCGCTTACCGTACCGGGAAGGTCCTCCTCCCCTACCGGGGTGAGCACTATGCTGCTGCCCGCAACCCTAAAGGTGCCCGTCTCTCGATAGACCTCACTGCCCTCCAGGGAGCTGACCAAGGTGTACCGCGCGCCGGGTAACAGGTTCAGCACATACTCGTACTCTGCGCCTTCCTCTTCCCTAAAGGCCAGGTAAGTGTCGTAGTATTCCTCATAGATGTACTTGTGGGCCACCAAGCGGTAGACCAGATCCGGGTTCTCCTCATCCACCCGTTCATACATGATGTTGGCCGTACCATAGGGCAGGGTGGTGCGGAAGACCAGGTTGTGCCCTTCCCGTTCGAAGGTGGCTGTCTTGGGCACCTCTGGCGTGGAATCCGAGTAAATCATCACGTATGTGCCGTCCATTTCCCCAATCTTCCCAGTTCCCCGGTCACTGTTGAACTGGCGGTTGGGGGAAAGCATAAAGGTATTATCTTCATTGATGCGCAGGTAAAATTGGAGGGCCATGCCCAGATCGGTGATGTCAATCACATAGTCGCCCGCCAGGGGGACGTCCTCCAGGACAGCCGCCTGTTCCCCGGCAGGGGCTGCTGCCTGTTGGGTCGGTGCAGCTGCCTGCTGTTCCTGTTTGGGTTTACCGCAGCCGCTGAGCAGCACTGCGCAGCCGATGAGCAGCATAACGAGCGCAATTTGCCATCCTTGTCGCCTCATGTAGACCACTCCTAATTACAGACAAGGGAGAAGGGCTGGCCGCCTCTCCCCCGCCTATTTCTAACTCTACTTAATACGGAAACTCCAACTTGGTGCCAAAACCTTCCCGGGTGGAAGAATTGTCGAAAATCTCTTCAATATCGAAAATGTAGGCCGGATACTTCACCCAGCGGCTCTTGTCCGGACGGTGGTAGACATCATGCTGGGCATTGATGAACAGCTGATAAAGCTCCTTCTTGCCCGATTGGGCCTCGTCGAAGATGCGCACGCGGCCCCGCACCTCATAGGAAATCATGGGCGGCTGGTAGTAAATAAGCGTTGCTTCCGGGTTGACCTGGAGGTTTTCCCAGGTGTGCTTCTTCGCCATCTCCAGGCTGCCCACCTTCGTAAAGTCTACCCGGTGGTGCTGATCGGGATGGTAGATCTGTTCCACCAAAACCTGCAAACCCCTGCGGCTGTGGGCCTGATCATCACCATCGTAGGAGTCGATATGTTTCAGGTATGCTTCCAACACCTCTTCTAAGTACTCTTCCTTAGGCAGGAAGCCAAACCCTTTGATACTCGCATTGAGCCCCGCGGGCCCGTGAGAGATGAGTGCGGGATTGTGGGAGCAAAAACTCAAGAAGATCTTCTCCCGGGACATTTCCTTGCCTTCATAAATCGACATCACCGTGTTGGCCCGCGTGTTAAACGCCCATCGGAAAAATGCTTCTGCTGTCCTAACCTTGTTTTCCGCCATAGTCCAATTCCCTCCAAATCTTCTCTTTAGAAAAAAGGCCTAGAAAGGGACGCCTCACGGTCATCCCCTTCTAAGTCCTTTTGTCGCACAGCCTATTTGGACAGCTCGATCTCCACGCGCATGCCCATAACCTTAGAGACCACAAAGGGGGCACTCACTGTGTTTTCGCTGAGCTTGCCGCTGAAGCTTTCCCCACTGCTGGTGGTAAAGGCTATGGTGCCGTCCTGAACGCTGTAGAAACCCTGCTCATGCACTGCCTCCGCACCGTTGCCGGGAACAGCTAGGTAGTAATAGCCACCTTGCGGATTGAGGTACAAAGTGGCCTCAACAGTCGTGGGGCCTTGGAGTGTAGCCCTGTACACGCCGGCTGCAGGGTTCTTGGTGAGCACCAAGGTAGATTCGGTGCGCTGCCGAGCCATCTCGGAAGGCTTTACCGGCACAGTGATGGAACCATCGGCGTTGATCACACCCTCGAGGGCGTCCTCACCCGCTGGCACCAGCACAAGTTTTGAGCCATCTACTTGGTAAGTACCGGTTTCCACATACTCATACAGGGCGTCGCCGAGAACAAAGTAGCTTTTCAGTTCATAGCTGCCGTCCGCTTTTAACTCTACACCGTATGTATAGGTTATAATACCGCCCATACCTGCGGTTTCGTGGCCACCTGCATAGACGCCCACTTCCGCAGCGCTGACCGCACCGGGGAGCCAAGCAGAGCAGATTAACACCGCAGCCAGAACTACACCCAACAACACTGTCTTTGAGCCTGTTTGCCAGTGACGCATGGTCGTATTTCACCCTCCAGCGGTTATTTACAATAAGTATATTCCAGAGGCTGCCAGGTGTCAAGAAAGTTCACTGGTTTTCGCATCATAGTTCGATCTTTTTACTTATTGCAGACAGTTACGAATATCATTTTACGTAAAGCACAAACCCTCTTTTCACGAATGGCGAAAGGCAGCCCCCCTTGCGGGGACTGCCCTGCTTTGGCTAGCCTGTCATTCTCGGTAGAGTTCAGAATCGAAAATCCACAGTGCCGATCCGTCATCCCACTGCATGGCCCAGAGCAGGCGCACCTTACCACCGGGTTCTGGGGCCACCGCCCAGTGGGTACCTCCAGGACCGTTCTCAAGGACGATGGCCTGCATCACCTCGTCGTTGATCTCCCTCGGGTAGGATAAGCGCCATGTTCCCGCCACAGGCTCTGCGCTCCAGGCCCTGTGGAAGAGCACGTAATGGCCATCAGATCTTACGACCACCATCCCCTGGTCCTCCCCCTGCTGCACCTGGCCCCCGCCCAGAGGAATACTGGGCAGCCAGATCCGCCACACGCCCACGAGGTTCTCATAGTCCAGAAGAAACGGGTCGATTCCGCCGGCCTCCTCACCGTAAAGCTCCACTTCCCAGCGGTCTGTGTACTCCCCCTCTGTCCAGGGTTCCACCTCTTCCGGTTCAGACCAAGGCTCCGTATACTCCGGCTCAGACCACGCTTTGGTCTGCACCGGTTCGCTCCAGACTTCTGCTCCCCAAGCCGCGGCCGGCACAGCTGCCACGAGTAAAGCCAGCAGGATACTGCCCAGTCGGCGAGTCATAGGTTTGCTCCCTTCTGTGTTGCCAGATTGGGGAAATTACTTCAGCATGTTAGTAATTTATTCCTGCCATGATCCCCCGCGGCACAAAAAAAGGGCGCCTGCGAAAGTGCGCCCTTGGTGGCTGCTCATGTTTACATGGCCTGCTTCACGGTGGGAGCGCTGCGCTCCTGCCAGAGGGCGTCGGCCACGGGCCCCCATTGGGCCGCGGCCTGCCGGCACCTGGCCGCCACTGTCTCCGCGGTTTCATTATCCAAGCGCTGCGTGGAGTAGGCCTGGGCTTTACTTACCATCTCCACCAGCTCGTCGGGGTTGTCCAAAAGCGGGCACGGACGGAGCGGATTGGCATTAAACGGATGGCGCTGCCGGTACTGCATGAACAGCGGCGACTTCAGGGCTTCGAGTAAGGTCGCCTCCCGGATGTTGGTATCCGCGTAGTGAATAAAGGCACAGGGCTCCACATCGCCATGGGCGTTAATGTGCAGATAATGGCGTCCCCCGGCAATGCAGCCGTTGCAGTACTCGCCATCGTTCCAGAAGTCGATTAAGAAGATGGGCTTGCGGGCCCTAAACTCATGTACCCGTTCATACATGAGTCGGCGCTGCTCCGGCGAGACCAGAAGCTCGGGCCTGGCATGCTGCCCGATGGGCATGTAGGTGAAGTACCAGCCGAACAGACAGCCTTTTTCCACCATGGCATCCACAAACGCTTCAGACGCCACTTCTTCTGTATTCTGCGCGTGGTAGCAGGTAGAAAAGCCAAAAGGCGCACCTACTTCCCGGAGCAGGTCCATGGCGCGCACTGTCTTGGCATAGGTGCCTGCACCCCGGCGGAAGTCATTGGCATCGGCGAATCCTTCCACACTGATGGCCAGAGCCACGTTGCCCACTTCCGCCAGTCGGTCAGCTAGCTCGGGTGTAACCAGAGTGGCATTGGTAAAAGCACAGAAGACTGCATCATCATGCTTGGCGGCTAGCGTAAGGATATCATCGGCGCGGAGCAGCGGCTCACCGCCGGAATAAAGGTAGAAGTAGACCCCCAGTTCTTTGCCCTGCTGGATGATGCTATCCAGTTCTTCCAAACTGAGGTGGGCACCCCGGGCATACTCACCAGCCCAGCAGCCCTCACAGCGCAGGTTGCAGTTGGAGGTGGGATCCATGAGAATAGCCCACGGCACGTTGCAGTCATGCTCTTCCTCCACCGCCCGAGCAATGGGCACACCGATTAAGGAAGCATTGAGGAAGAAGTTCATCACGATCTTTTCGGAAACCTGGGGTGCCAGCTGCTGAAGCGCTCTTTCCGTCAGCTTGCGCCAGTTATTCTCGGGATCCGCCCACATGGCCTCCGCTTGGCTGATCACCTCTCTGTGCCAGGGTATGCGGGCGAAGGGGCGGATTAGACTGAGGAGCCTGATGAAGTTCTGTTCAGGATTGCGTCTGACGTAACGTAAAGCTTCCCTCATGGCAACAGCTTGAAGACTCTGCTTTACAGACATCCAACCATCTCTCCTTCCCTGAACTCTCCCATGACCACACCAACACCGCAGGCCCGTCTCTCTCGCTTAGTCCCCCTACTCCGCCACGGCAATGTGGCGGCCGCCTATGCCCTCGGCCAAGACCACATAGGAGTGGAGGGCCATTTCCTTGAGCCGTTCATCGCTGAGCAGACTCTTGGCCTTGTACTCGTCATAAAAGGCAGCCATGCTCACCAGAGGGATGATCAGGAAGAAAAACCCGAAAAACACCAGTTCTTCGTGGTAGTTCACTTCCTGATCGGCTGCCTTTATGGAGCTGTAAAGGTAGTTTTCGGGCCCGCTGTCCAATAGCTCCATGATTCTAAACAGACTGCCTTGGTGTTTCCCCCCTTTCAGCGACTCCAGCATGGCAATCCGTAATACGCGGCGGTTCTGCAAGGCATAATCAATGATGTCCGCGTAATACCTATTCAACTTGAGCTGGAAATATTTCATGGCCTCCTGGTCGGCAAACAGGAATTTGTCCCCGTCGATGGCCAAACTTCCCGCGCCGAGCATGGCCTTGATCACGTTGTTCACAAAATCCAGTGAGATGCTGCGCACCCCGGACATCAGGGAGTCTATCAGGCTGTCCAAAATGTCCTCTTTGCTTTGGAAATAGTAATAGATCAGGGCTTTGTTCACGCCGGCGGCCTCGGCAATCTCGAACACCCTGGTACCATCGTAGCCCTTCTCGGAAAAAAGCCTGCTGGCCGCCTGCAGGATCCGGGCCTTGGCTTCCAGCCTATCCTCTGTTTTCACCAGCTTCTCCTCCATTTTGACTAACCGGTTGGTCAACTACAGTCTACCATTATCTGACTTTTCCTGTCAACAAGCGAAAGCGGCTGGTTTCCGCCAGCCGCTGCCAAGTTTTCTGTATTTCGCTTTACTTCCGCTCGTATTCCACCAAAGTCATGCGGTAGGTTACTTCCCCTTCTTCTGAGTACGACGTCAAGGCCAGAGGCCAGCCCACATTGGGGGCGATGACCCATTCTGAGGTGGTGATGTCCGTCCTGTTGCCGCTTTCATCCGTCTCCCGGATAAACTTGCGAACCAGGTAACCCTTTACGCCGGCCACTGATGTTTCTTCGACCACACGCACCCTGGATCCGTCAAAGAGCTGCATGGTGTTGCCCACCTCAAGCTCCAAATCTGCAGCCCACATACTCAGCATCCAGAAATCGCTGAGCCAGCCGCCGTCACCCATGAGCATGGATAGGTTCATGAGCCCGCCCATGAAGTTGAGGTGATCGGACAGTTGGTCGGCAGGCACATCCGTGGTAGTTCCCTGGGTTACTTCTATCGTATCTTCATCTACTTTGCGCAGCTCAATGAACTGGTAAGACTTGTGCTCCACCACTACGTCCTCGCCCAGTTCCCAATCCCACGTCTCCTCGATGCTCACCACTTCATACACGAACTTCTCGTAGGCGTAGGGGAAAACTCCGTAGTTCCAGTAATCCTGGGCCCAGGCCAACCCGCTCATAGAAAGGACAACGACTACGCACAGCACAATCAACGTCAGTTTGCGGATCATAGGTTCCGCCTCCTCGTTTGGAAGTTACTGCCTATATTAGGCAAGACTTGCCAGATTCCTACGGGTCGCGCGTACAACCGCAAAATTTCGCAGGACCGCCCCTCGATCACCTTTCCCTTCCATTTCTTACCTGCAGTGTCCAATGCCGCGACCCGTACCCCTGCTCCCAAGCATGCGCATTCTATGGAGGGACGATCTACCAGTATGCAGCAATGGAAAGGGGAACCGACGTGAAAAGTAGATTGATTGTATGCACACTGTTTGCTCTGCTTCTGACGGGCTGCCTGGGAGGTTCCGGCCAGCAGGGGACCGCCGAGGTAGGGGTATACATGGTGCAGACCGAACCGGCTGCGTATGAACTCCAAGCTCAAGCGGGCGAGGGCATCGCCGCAGTGTGGGTAAACGTCGCGAAGGTGACGGCCAGGGTTGACGGTAGGTGGGTAACCCTGGTGGAGCTTCCTGAAGGAGAAGGTTCAGTCAACCTCTCTGATCTGCGGTATAGGGGAAGGCTTTTGGGGAGTAAAACGATCCCGGCTGGCAAAATAGACGAACTCCGCTTTGTACTTAGGGAAAACAAAACGCAGGGCCACCTCTACAACTATGTTATTCTGGCCGATGGCAGTAAGGTGCCTCTAAAAGTACCCAGCAATGAACTCAAACCTCAGCTGAAGCTGCCCGTGACCAAAGATAGTGTAGTGGAGCTGGTCTTCGGCGTGAATCTCGCCTACTTCGTGGAAAAGGGCAGTGACGGCAGTTACAATGCCAACCCCAGCAAGGCCCTGCGTTTTCTGGAATCCTATCTAGAGAACTTCGCCTCCATCCGCGGGGAAATCGTGCTGCCGGCAGGAGTGGACCAACTGCTCGCCATCGAGCTCCACCTGTGGCGCACAGGCTATCCCCATCCCATTTGGACCGCCCACCTGCAAGATGGCGTACTCCGCTTTGAGATCACCAATCTGCTGGAAGGGGAATACCGCCTAGAAGCTTCACTGCAGCTCCTGGGCACGGCGAGCATCACCCTCTCCAGCGGACCGTTCTACCTGGAAGCGGGCAGCAGCAAGGCCCTTACACTGGGCAGCAAAGGCAAGTAGTAAACTGGATAGTGCAAAGCCGAGCTAGGGTGCGCTCGGCTTTCTGCTTTCTAGTTAGGGTTTTCCAAATACCGCGCCAGGAAGCTCTGTACCTTGTCCTCGTAGTCCTGCGGAGCAGTCTCATAGGAGGTGCCATGGCCGGCTCCTTCCACCACAAGGATCTCCTTTTCCCCTAGACAGGCGTTGTAGAGCTGCCAGACCATCTCCGTGGGCACGAACCGGTCTGAAGAGCCGTGGATGAACAGCACAGGCACCCTGCTTTTCTTGACCTGCTCCAGGGCCGAAGCTTCCTGGAAGGTATAGCCGGCCTTGAGTTTTGTGACTAGGCTGGTGGTTTCCAAAAGCGGGAAGGTGGGCAGTCTAAACATGCGTTTGAGCTGATAAGCCAGCTGAGCGTACACCGATGTGTAGCCGCAGTCGGCAATAACGGCTTTGACCTGGGGAGGAAGCTCTTCCCCACTCACCATGAGCACCGTAGCTGCGCCCATGGACAGTCCATGCAGCACGATCTGGGCATCATCGCCCACCTGGGCGATGATCTCCCCAATCCAGAGCAGATAGTCCAAACGGTCGTGCCAGCCAAAACCGATATAATCCCCCTCACTCTGCCCGTGTCCCCGTGCATCGGGCAGGAGCACGTTAAATCCCAACTGTTCATGGTAGAAGCGGGCAAAGCGGCCCATATGCCTGCCCTGGGAGGTATAGCCGTGGGCCAATACTACCGTCTTGCCAGTGGGCTTGGGGGCGGGAATGTACGCCGCCACCAACTGCAGCCCGTCGTGGGAGCGGAGGCGCCAGGTCTGGGGATTCTTGCTTTCCACCCACTGGGTCGGCGAGAATTCAGCAGCTCCCGCCCTCTGGCTGTAGGTAGACTGCAGATCCGGGTTTCCCCGCAGAAACTCCTTCGTCCCCCGCTTGAGGGCGAAGTTGTAGAAGTGCAAGCTGGCGCCGGCCAGGCCGCCAATGAAAAGAACGAGCAGCACCAGGATAATGAACACTAAGGTCTTCACAAACCACACAACACCCCTTTCCAGGGCTAGAATACGCCGCCTAAGCCCCAAATCCTAGTATGGCAGGCACAGCTCACCTCTGCTTCACCATTATTTAGCACTGATCTATCCTAACCTTTCTTGACCATTTTGTTGGGTTTTGAGATTATGTATATAGCATAACATTATATGCTTATATTCTTTTATACACATAAGCAAAGGAGGGGCCCCATGGATATTCGAGAATTCCAGCATCACCTGTGGCAGCTGTTTCGGGCTATCAGCCAAAGCCTCGACGGCCCTCTAGGCACCATCGTGCAGTCCCATGGAATCACCATGGGCCAAATGCGCATGCTGGTAGAAGTGCATCACCAGGGCGAGATCACCGTGGGTGAACTGAGCCAGGCCTTGGGCTCTGCACCAGGCAATGCTTCAGCCATGTGCAAAGCACTGGAGAAGAAAGGGCTCCTCAGCCGCGAGCGCAGCCCAGAAGATGAACGCATGGTCCTCATTGCCCTCACGCCTGCTGGGCAGAGTGTGCTCTCCCGCGTTGAACAGGAGCTGAGCAGCCGTTTTGACCCTGTGCTCCAGCGGTATTCCACCGCTGACTTTGAGCGGATTATTAGCGGCATGGAAAAGCTCCAAGAAGTAGTGAACAGCCTAAACCGAGCTTTTGAAAACGCGCAAGGGAGGAGGTAGACCATGGCTGACCCCAAGCAGACGCCCAAAAAACCTTTGATCTTCTACTATCTTATATCCCTGCTGATCCTGATCATCATCAACGCCTTTGTCCTTCCCAGTTTCCTGCGCCGTCAACTCACTGAAGTTGACTACAGCACCTTCTTGACTGCTTTGGAGGAAGGCCGCGTTCTAGAAGTGGAGATGAGCGCCGATGGCCAAGAACTGGCCTTTGTGGCCCTGGATCGCCACGGTGAACGCCAGACTTACATCACGGTGGTCATGCCAGACCCCGATCTTGTGGAGCGGTTGAGGGCTAGCGAGAACAACATCCGCTTCTCCCGCATTAAACCCACCCAGCCCAATCCCCTCTTGACCTACCTGTTCAGCTTCATTGTCCCGGTGCTGATCATCCTGGGCTTGGGGCGCCTGTTTTCCAGTAAGCTGCAGACCAGGATGGGCAACATCATGGCCTTTGGCAAGAGCAATGCCCGGGTGTATGTGAAGGCCCAGACGGGTAAAACTTTCGCCGATGTCGCCGGGCAAGAAGAAGCCAAGGAAGCCCTGCAAGAGATAGTTGATTTCCTCCATGACCCGGAGAAATACACCCGCATCGGAGCTACGCTGCCCAAAGGGGCGCTGCTTGTAGGTCCTCCCGGTACGGGCAAGACACTGCTGGCTCAAGCTGTAGCCGGTGAGGCCAACGTACCCTTCTTCTCCATTTCTGGTTCAGAATTTGTGGAGATGTTCGTAGGACTGGGAGCGGCCAAAGTACGGGACCTCTTTGAACAAGCCCAGGCCAAGGCACCCTGTATCGTGTTCATCGATGAGATCGACACCATCGGCAAAAAACGAGGCCAAAGCGGTCTGGCCGGTAATGATGAGCGCGAGCAGACTCTGAACCAACTGCTCACGGAGATGGACGGCTTCGATGCCCGCAAAGGTGTCGTGCTCCTAGCGGCAACCAACAGGCCCGAATCCCTAGATCCGGCCCTGCTCAGGCCCGGCCGGTTCGACCGGCGCATTCCGGTGGAACTGCCTGACCTCGCTGGCCGCATCGCCATTCTGCGGGTACATGCTAAAAAAGTGGCCATGAACCCCAGCGTAGACCTGGAAGCCATTGCCCGAGCCACGGCCGGTGCTTCGGGAGCAGATCTAGCCAACATCATCAACGAGGCGGCCCTCCGGGCCGTGCGCCAGGGCAGAACCCGTGTGGAACAAGAAGACCTAGAAGAGAGCGTAGAAGTGGTTATCGCCGGTTACCAGAAGAAAAACGCCACCATTTCCCCTCGCGAAAGGGAGATCATCGCCTACCACGAAATCGGGCACGCCTTGGTGGCAGCCAAGCAGACCAACTCTGCACCCGTGCACAAGATCACCATTATCCCCCGCACCTCCGGCGCTTTGGGCTACACCCTGCAGCTTGAGGAAGACGATCGTTACCTCTTGACCAAAGAAGAAGCCTTCGCCCGGCTGGCCACCCTCACGGGCGGACGGGCCGCGGAAGAGCTGGTGTTTAACACGGCCACAACAGGTGCGGCCAATGACATTGAACAAGCCACACGCCTGGCCCGGGCCATGGTCACCCGCTACGGCATGAGCGACAAGTTCGGCATGGTGGCCCTGGAGACTGTTACCAACCCCTACTTGGGTGAAGATACCATGCCCACCTGCTCCTCGGAAACCGCTGCGGAAGTAGACCAGGCGGTGATGGAGCTGATCAACAAGGCCCACGAGCGAGCCATCAGTATCCTCAAGGACAACATGGACAAACTCCATGAACTGGCTCGGCACCTTCTGGCTAAGGAGACCATGACCGGGGAAGAGTTCATGCAGCTCCTGAACGCCTAGACCCTCTCTACAAACGGAAGCGCACCACCGAGGGTGCGCTCTTCCTTACTTAACAGCGATGTAGTAATCCAGAATCAGCTCTCCGTTCTCATCTGGATTGGTGTACCGGGGACAGTTGTAAAGCTCCATAGACCACCCCGCTCCGTGGTCCGGCTCATACCCTGCTTCAAGCAGAGCCTCCAGCGTAAGGTCGTGGGCGTGGAACAGGACCTCAGGCACCCTGCCCTTGATCCAGCCCACGGCCGCCTTCGCCGGCGCGAGTTCGCGCCAGTCAAATCCCTCGGGCACTGGCACCTCAGGTTTCATCAGCATTCCGCAGATATACACGAAGCTGTCCTCGCTCCAATCTCCCAGCCAACCCACGTAATCCTTGTCCAAATGGTAGTCTTCTAAAGCTTCTAGGGTCTCAAAAGTCCCCTCAGCAAAGCACCTATCCCAAAGGGCAGGGATGGGGTTCTCCTCCATGTCCATTTTCACCCGGATAGCTCTACCCACCACATACATACGGGGCAGTTCCTTTACCTGTAAGTTAACCAGTTTGGGCACTCCGCCGCGCCCCCTTTCCCATGTTTTCCCAATACTTCCACCGCTGTTGGCAGCTCTCCTGCCGGCCAGATCCCGCACAAGCAAAAAAAGAGGGCTGCCCCTCTTTTTACTCATCTAGTCAGACTGTCTACATACTCTTCTATGGCGTCGGCCACTTTCTTGGACCGGCGCACGGCCTCCACCACCGTTTTGGCGCCGGTGACCACATCACCGGAGGCAAACACCCCGGCCCGGCTGGTCCGTCCGCTGTCGTCCACTGCCACGAGGCCCTTTTCTGTCACTTCAATACCCTGGGTGGAAGATACGATCACCGCCCGCGGCCCCTGGCCCACGGCAATGATCACGGAATCTACAGGAAACAGCGTTTCTGTTCCTTCGAGGCGTACTACCCTCTCCCTACCCTCGGGGTCCTGCTCGATGCGAGTGTCGGCCAGAACAACGCCCTCCTCCACAATGCGCACCGGTTCCTTGTAGCACATGATCTCCGCACCATCGATCTTGGCAAACTGCACCTCAATGGGGCGCGCCGCCAGGGCTTCTTCACCGCGCCTAGCGATCACATACACTTCCTCCGCCCCATGGCGGAAAGCAGTACGAGCCACATCCATGGCCACATTGCCTGCACCGATCACGGCCACCGTTTTCCCCAGCCGGTAGACCCTGGGGTTACGCAGATACTCAATGGCATAGTGCACGTGTCCTAGACTCTCCCCGGGAATGTTCAAGCGGTGCGGGCGCCACACGCCTGTGCCCAAGAAAATGGCCTGATATCCATCGCGGAAGAGGTCATCCACAGTTAAGGTGGTGCCGATGGCGGTGTTGGGCCTGATGCGCACTCCACTCTCAAACAGGGCATCCATGAGCCGATCCAGCACCCTTCTGGGCAGCCTAAACTCAGGAATGCCGTAGCGCAGAATACCCCCCACGCGGTCGTTGGCCTCGAAAATGGTCACATCAAAATCGCGCCGCGACAGCAGAAAGGCGATGGTTAACCCCGCAGGGCCTGAACCCACAATGGCCACCTTTCCTCTGGTTCTCTGAGATACATGGGGTCTATGGATATTGAGATAATAGTCGGAAATGTACTGCTCCATGGCGCTGATCTGGACTGGCGACCCTTTCCTCCCCAGCACGCAGTGACCCTCACATTGGTTCTCTTGGGGGCAGACATGGCTGCACACCAAAGACAGGGGATTGTTTTCAAAGAGCATCTGGCCAGCCTCGGCGGTTTTGCTGTCCAAGAGCAAACGTATGGCTTCCCGGATGGGCGTTGCCACGGGACACCCCTTACTGCACATGGGCGTCCTGCACTGCAGACACCTCATGGCATCCTCTATGACATGCTTGCTCATGGCTGCATCTCCTTCCCCGTCCCTTAAGCTAAGCTGCAAACTCATGACGCTATTGTAGAAGATCCAGGGTGGAGGGGCAACGTTCTCAGTGTAAAGAGATTTTTGTGGGGGTTCTGGAACGAATAAGAAGGACTTGCCTGTTTCGGGTCAAAAGCCTTGAAGAAACGCCAACCGAGAGCAACTAAGGAAGGGGCAGGGCAGCTGGGAGGTCTACTTAACACCCGCCAGGCCAGCTCCAAGCGGGCTTCGTACTGACCGTCTTTACGAGGTTAGTGCTGGAGGAGACATCCTGGATCGCCACACTAAATGCTTCATCGCCACGCGGACTGTGGAATGCTAAAGGCGGGTGCCGCACTGGCTGCAGAAGTTGGCAGTGCTGGGTACGGCCGCCCCGCAGTTGGGACAGCTCTGCTCCGCCCGCTCGCCGCGAACCAAGCGCCGCAGCCAGCTGGCAATGCTGTCCGAGTGCCCCACCAGCGTCAAGCCAAGGCCAATCTTCACCAGATAACTTCCTACACCCAAGAGAACCAAGCCCACCATGGCTCCCTGAACAGGCAGAGCATTACGCCAGCCCGGCATGCTGAACGGGGTGGGAAAAGGAACACCCAGGTGTCCCAAGGCCAAAAGGACGCGCAGAAACAGCACTAGGCCGACGACGGTCAGAGTTCCACCGATGATGATCAGGGCCACACCGCTCTTGGTAAGTCTCCCCGACATGCCATCACCTTCCTTCTTTCGATCATACGCCGCCGGAGCCCAGGCAGAACCGGCGGAGGGATCCAACGCCCCGCGGCGAAATGTCTTCAAAACTAAGCTGGGGCATTTCACGAGCAAAGGAGCGACTTTTCATGCTGGAACAGTTACTCTATGCTTCCCTGCGCAATCTGCACCTGCTGCAAAAAGCAGACAAAGCCA
>ERZ773359.2931-NODE-2931-length-20537-cov-24.435211_pt1 | contig 20537 bp, 21 predicted proteins | sample MGYA00374955_ERZ773359 | MGnify/ENA primary metagenome ERZ773359 (study PRJEB29098, sample SAMN04486028) | biogas fermenter metagenome | study: EMG produced TPA metagenomics assembly of the Biogas fermentation microbial communities from Germany - Plant 4 DNA1...
ATCTCGATGTGAGGTTCCTCTTCGCTTTATTAAAAGATTATCCTTCCAAAAACCTGATTTTCTTGCCCTTCCCGTAAACCGTTAAACGGTTCAGAAATAGGGAAAGGCCGGACTTTCCTTGCAGTCAGTCCGGCCTTTTGCTTTATTCAGGGTAATTTTCCCGCTCCTGATAGGTTGTATGCAGGAGCTCATGGGCTTTATGGCTGCCCGGTTTTTCGAAATACTCCTCATACAGTTTTTGCACTGTGGGGTTTTCGTGGGACTTGCGAATCGGCAAATTCCTGTCTTCCTCATAAATTGCCTTCGCCCGTTCAATCCGCAGGTCAATTGAGTTTCTGACACTGGCAGGCTGAATAGGCTGCCCTCCGCCGGTTACGCAGCCGCCGGGACAGGCCATTATTTCCACGAAATGATATTCCGCTTCTCCGTTTTTAATGCGCTCCAAAAGCTTTCTGGCATTGCCCAGGCCATGGGCTACGGCCGCTTTTACAGTCAGGTCGCCAAGTTTTACGGAGGCCTCTTTAATTCCCTCTACGCCGCGCACTTCTTCGTACTCAATATCGTCGAATTCTTTACCGGTTAAAACCTCAGCCACCGTTCGCAGGGCAGCTTCCATGACGCCGCCGGTGACTCCGAAAATAACAGCGGCACCCGTTGCATCACCCATGGGATCGTCAAAGTGTTTTTCCGTGACTTCGTTGAAATCAATCCCGGCTTCTTTAATCATCCGCGCCAGCTCCCGGGTTGTCAGCACTACGTCCACATCGGGATAGCCGGTGGAGGTAAGTTCGGGCCTTTGGGCTTCAAACTTTTTAGCTGTACAGGGCATGATCGATACGACAAATATTTTTGCCGGGTCAATGCCCATTTTTTCAGCATAATAAGATTTTAAGATGGCTCCAAACATCTGGTGCGGCGACTTGCAAGTCGAGAGATTATCCAGGAATTCCGGATAGAAGTGTTCGCAGTATTTAATCCAGCCGGGACTGCAGGAAGTAATCAGCGGCAGCTTACCGCCGCTCTTAATCCTTTCAATCAGCTCCGTGCCCTCTTCCATAATGGTTAAGTCAGCGGCAGTATTTGTGTCAAAAACCCTGTCAAAACCCAGCCGTTTTAAGGCGGTTATCATATTGGCTGTAACCGGTGTTCCGATGGGGAAGCCGAACTCTTCACCCAAGGCAGCCCGGATCGCAGGGGCAGTCTGCACAACAACATGCAGGTCTTCGTTGCTTAAAGCATCCCAGACCTTTTCGATATCACTCTTTTCCCGCAGTGCCCCGACGGGACAAACCGTTATACACTGCCCGCAGTTTACACAGGGCACTTCGTTTAAGGACATGCCATAAACAGGGGAAACAATGGTATTAAAACCCCGCCCGACAGTTTCAATAACTCCTACTTGCTGCACTTCCTTACACATACTGACGCAGCGGCGGCAAAGTATGCATTTGTTCGGATCACGAACAATTGACGGCGAAAAATTATCCAGGGGCAGATTTTGCCGTTCGCCTTCAAACTGCAGCTCGTCAATGCCAAGCTGCTCCGCCAGTGCCTGCAGTTCGCAGTTTCTGTTTCTAATACAGGTCAGGCATTCCCTGTCATGGTTGGATAAAATAAGCTCCAGGGTAGCTCTTCTGGCGTTGCGTACCCGGGGCGTATTGGTATATACTTCCATTCCTTCGGCAACCGGATATACACAGGCTGCCTGCAGGCTTCTGGCACCCTTAACCTCAACCACGCACATGCGGCAGGCTCCGATCTCATTGATTCCTTTAAGAAAGCATAGAGTCGGAATTTCAATATTGGCTGCTTTAGCCGCGTCCAGAATGGTAGAACCTTCCGGCACCTGAACCTGTTTATCATTTATTGTTAATGTAACCATTTCCATTTTCCTCCTCCCCTCCCTATGCATTTTTGGTGATGGCATTAAACGGGCAGCTCTCTAGGCAGGCGCCGCACTTAATGCACTTATCCTGGTTGATGGTAAAGGGACCTTTTTTCTTTTCACCGTCGATGGCCTGTACCGGACAGTTTTTGGCACACAATCCGCAGCTCTTGCACAAATCGGGATTTATCACATATTTCAACATTGCTTTGCAGACGCCGGCCGGACATCTTTTTTCCTTGATGTGTGCTTCATATTCGTCTCTAAAATACCGCAGTGTACTTAACACAGGGTTGGGAGCAGTCTGGCCGAGACCGCAAAGAGCGGCATCCTTGATACTTTTAGCCAGCAACTCCAGTCTTTCAATATCGCCTTCCTCGCCGCGCCCTTCTGTAATTTTTTCTAAAATCTCCAGCATTCTTTTGGTGCCTATACGGCAGGGAGGACATTTACCGCATGATTCATCCACTGTGAAGTCAAGGAAATAACGGGCAATATCCACCATGCAGTTATCTTCATCCATGATAATCAGCCCGCCGGATCCCATCATTGAGCCCAGTGCCGTCAGGGAATCATAATCAATGGGTGTATCAATATGGCTGGCCGGGATACATCCGCCCGAAGGACCTCCTGTCTGGGCAGCCTTGAACTTTTTGCCGCCCGGGATACCGCCGCCGATATCATAGATAACCTCGCGCAGCGTGGTTCCCATGGGAATTTCAACCAGGCCGGTGTTATTGATTTTACCGCCGACGGCAAAGACCTTTGTCCCTTTGCTTTTTTCGGTACCGATTTTTGTAAACCAGTCTGCGCCTTTAAGGATGATTGGCGGTATGTTGGCATATGTCTCCACATTGTTAAGGAGAGTCGGCTTGCCCCACAGGCCTTTAACTGCCGGGAAAGGCGGCCTTGGCCTTGGTTCACCGCGGTTGCCCTCAATGGATGCCAAAAGCGCCGTTTCCTCACCGCAGACAAAGGCGCCGGCTCCCAGCCTGAGTTCCAGATCAAAATCAAAGCCTGTATTCAGAATGTTTTTGCCCAACAGGCCGTACTCTTTTGCCTGGGAAATTGCTTTCTGCAACCTTTTAACGGCAATGGGATATTCCGCCCGCACATAAATATAGCCTTGGTTAGCACCGACCGCATAACCGGCAATAGCCATCGCCTCAATTACAGTATGGGGGTCACCCTCCAGTATACTGCGGTCCATAAAAGCGCCGGGGTCTCCTTCGTCGGCGTTGCAGCAGACATATTTTTCACTGCCCTTGGCTTTGGCGGCAAACTCCCATTTCAGTCCTGTAGAAAAACCGCCGCCGCCCCTGCCCCGCAACTGCGAGCGTTTAATCTCCTCTATTACTTCTTCCGGCTTCATCTCCGTAAGAACTTTAGCCAATGCCTTGTAGCCGTCAAAAGCGATATACTCATCAATTTGTTCCGGGTTAATAACCCCGCAGTTGCGCAGTGCAATGCGTTTTTGTTTTTTAAAGAAATCTATGCTGTCAAGGGAATGATCTTCCCCTTGGCCCGACTCTCTGCTGGAGAGCAGCCTTTTAACTATCCGGCCCTTGATCAGGTGCTCCTCCACAATCTCAGCCACATCTGCCGGGCTGACCATTGTATATAGAGAGCCTTCCGGGTAAACAATTACATTCGGCCCCTCTTCGCAAATTCCAAAACAGCCGGCTTGAACAACCTGTACTTCATCTGTAAGATTATGTTTTTGCAGCTGCTTCTTAAATTCTTCAAGGGTTTCCTTTGAACCTGAAGCTACGCAGCCTGTTCCACAGCAGACTAAAACATGTGCTCTGTATATCTGCATCATAAACACCCCCGGTTTCTCAATATTTGTTTTCTGGCAATGCAACTATTCTTTTTCAGCAGCGGTAATGGTATAGTCAGAGCATACCCTGCCGTTAACTATATGCTCGGCTACAACACGGGCAGCCTTCTGCGGAGTCATCTTAACATACGTTACTTTGCTGCCGTCTTCATTGTAGACTTCGACGATGGGCTCCAGCCGGCAAACCCCAATGCAGCCTGTCAATGTCACTTGCACATCATGAATGTTTCTTTTCTTTAGTTCTTCAAGAAAAGCATTCATTACCGGCCTTGCACCGGCGGCAATTCCGCATGTTGCCATGCCGACAACTATCCGCTTGCCTTTTCCGCTGCTTTTCCGCAAACCTATCTGTTCAAGTGTTTTCTTCCGTATTTCCTCCAGCTCGGCAATCGATTTCATTTAGCACACCTCCAAATATAGCAGTAACGCAATCATTCAAGTACCCGCGCAGCCAGGTAAGCACTTCAAAACTGGTGATGGGAACTTCCCCCAGCTGCCACTTAATCTCCTCTGTACTGATGCGCATCTTGTTATTTTTGTTTTTTAACACTATTTTGTAATCAGTCTCGGGACCGGCAAGAATAGAAGCGGTTATTGTCTCACCGATATCCCCCAGGGGCGGCCTGTCAGGATGCTCAATCTGAAAAACTGCCGCCACAAGCGTACCCCGGCCCGTCACCGATTTAATCAGCAGCCTGCCTCCTGCCTGGCGGGAATTCATATTAAGCAGCGGCAAACCCAAACCAACCTGCCGTGTCTTCCTGGTAGTAAAAAAGGGATCTACTGCCTGGCGAACAACTTTTTCCCGCATACCCTTGCCGTTATCGAGCACAAGCAGGCTGAGCCTGTTTTTAGCTCTGTTTGCCGTTATCCCGATTGAAATTTTATCGGCTTCCGCTGCCAAAGAATTCTGGATGATATCAAGCAAGTGCAGTGATAAATCACGCAACGTAAGATCCTGCCTATGCTGTTTTAGCAGCGGCCTTTCTGTATTTATCCAGTATGCCCGAAATTTCTTTTGGTTTCAGCCGCCCGTAAACATCATCATTAATCATCATCACAGGTGCCAGACCACAGGCTCCTACGCAGCGGCAGGCTTGCAGTGAAAACAACCCGTCGTCGGTACAGCCGCCGACATTAATACCCAACTCTTTTTGCAGCTCCTCCAGAATCAGGCCGGCGCCCTTGACGTAACAGGCTGTGCCCATACAGACCTGAATCTCGTACTCTCCTTTTGGTTCCAGGGAAAACTGTGTATAAAAGGTTATTACCCCGTATACCTCGGCAGGAGAAATATCAAGGGCTTGCGCAACTTTTTTCTGCACATGAAAAGGCAGGTAGCCATAGATTTCCTGAGTTTCATGCAGAATGGGTATCAGCGCTCCCTTGGTATACCTGTACTTCTCAATAACTGCCTGCAGTTTTTTCTCCCTGTCATCACTACCGTGACAGCAACACTTACTGCTCATAAGTTTACCTCCTTATTATTGGTTTTAATAATAGTTACTGCTGTATTAATTGCAGCAAATTTCACAAATCAAACATATCAAAAGCTGCTTTGGCTGCCGCAGAGCGTAGCCAGCAGGCAAGGAATACTGTACTCCTCCAGGTACAAATATTCCGTTCTTTCAAGAATCTGCCCCAGAGAATGGGCATCTGATGAAACAATGAAACTGTATCCCTGCAGGTCGGGAAGTTTTTCGTATTCTTTCAGCTTTTGCCTGCTTGTTATCTCCAGATATTTAAATTCCGGATTTTTAGGTACAAATCCAAGCTGGGAAATAATGCTGTTTGCACTGCGGTTAATGTGCGCCGGTATTGCCACCCCTCCCAGAGCTCTTGTCAGGGATACAACCTCTGTCAAACTTAATTCCGTCGCCGACAGCAGCAGTTTGTTTTCCTTGCCGACCACTCTGTCCTGCTCATCAAACAGGAGCTGCCGGCCGAAATATTCTTCCCTGTTTTCACGGAAAGGGAGAGCCTCGTCAACCGCCTGCTGCATTTCCGCCGCCTGCTTCAAACCGGGAAAAAGGCACAGGACATGTACTTCTTCCCTTGTCTCCACCTCCATTCCGGGAACTGCAAGGATGTCTTTGCCAGCGGCACAAAGGCTTACCGCGCGGCAGTTTTTTGCTGAATTGTGGTCGGTAACAGCAATAAAATCCAGTCCTTTAAGCATGGACATATTAACAATATTGTTGGGAGTCATATCGTCGGCGGCACACGGTGAAAGGGCAGAATGAATATGCAGATCAACAAAGTATTTCATGAATCCGCCAGCAGATTTCATAGGCATTCATATCCGTTCCCAGAATTACAACACCCTGCTCTTCGGCCTTTTGCCTTGTTGCTTCCTCAATGCTGATTCCTTCCGGTATTATCACACATGCCGCTTCTACCAGCTTGGCCACAGCCACTATATTAACATGAACATGGACAGTTATCCAGGCATCGCCTGCTTCTGCGTGGGACATCACCCAGCTTAACAAATCCCCGCAATAAACGCCTGTAACATCTTTGTCCAGGTCACACTTGTCTGTCAGGGGCTTCATCCCCAGCTTATTTATCAGGTCAGCTACTTTCATTATGATCACTCCCGCAAACCTTACCTGCCGTTTTTGGCGCCGTCTTAGTTCTCTTTATCCAGAACAGGCGGCATTTTGGCTTCCAGTTCCGCCATCTGCACGGCCAATGCCCTGACTTTTTCCCGCAACTTGAAGATGCAGTCCGTCTCGTTGGCATTTCCCCGTACGATATCTTCAGCTAACGCCCTGCAGCTGGGAGCTCCGCAGGCGCCGCAGTCCAAACCGGGCAGCTGGTTGTTGATTTCCTCCAGCTCCTGCAGTTTTTTCATCGCTTTGTCCAAATCATCATCCAGTTTCATAATAGGCTTGTGCTCTATATCCAATGTCCAGAGCAGTTCGTCATGGCCGGCGTGAAGCCTTTCATCCCCTACCTCTTTTTTTGCTTCTTCAACATGCTTATTCAGCCTGATTTTAGCTACAAAGGGATTAACAACGGTTAAAGGCCCCCCCAGACAGCCGCCGTTGCAAGCCAGGGCTTCAATAAACTCCACATCTTCCAACCTGTCATTCTCAACTTCTTCCAAAATCGTTATAACGTTATGAATGCCGTCCACCGCCAGGAATTTTTCACTGCCCAAAGCAAGGCTCTCTCCGCCCGAACCTGCCCAGCGTATTCCCGCATGTCCGGCCTGTCCTTCTTCTTCCGGAGGATTATCTCCGTCCATTATTGCCAGAAGCGGCAGGTAAATATCACGGATGGCTATCACACCGTCCACATTCGACTTTTCCTTTTCATAGGGTGCTTTAACGCTTGTTGCCTTGGCGGCGCATGGTGTGATAAAAAAAACGCCAATTTTCTCAGGCTCTATACCCTTAGCCAGGGCGGCCTGTTTCTTGGAAAGAGCAGCTGCTACTTCCATGGGTGATTCCAGCTTTAATATATTGTCAATCAAATTGGGAAAGCGGACCTGTATCAGGCGGACAACTGCAGGACAGGCCGAAGAAATGACAGGCCTCGGCAAATCATTACGGTTAGCAAGAAGTCTCTTTGTTGCTGCAGTGACTATCTCCGCTCCCCGGGCAACTTCAAAAACTTCATCGAAACCGATGGCCTTTAAAGCACCCAATATCCTGCTGCGCGGATAGGTAGCTTTAAACTGTCCGTAAAGAGAAGGTGCCGGCAGGACGATTTTATATTCATATTTATCAATATCTGTAAGCGAATCAGTAATTGCCTTTTTGGCATGATAAGGGCAAACACGCAGGCATTCCCCGCAATCAATGCAGCGCTCGTTAATAATCCTGGCCTTGCTTTTTCGGACCCTGATAGCTTCGGTCGGGCATTTCTTAATACAGTTCGTGCATCCTCTGCATTTATCTTCGTCCAGTGTAACGGAATGAAAATAAGGGATCACTTTCCAACACCACTTTTCTGCTGCAAAAGCAGTTATTTATTGGAGATAGATTACCATCTTCACACAAGTGCCCTTGCCAACTTCCGTTTCAATATCCAGCCGGTCGGCATGCTTTTTCATGTTCGGCAGCCCCATACCGGCGCCAAATCCCATTTCCCTGATATTGTCAGAGGCGGTAGAATAACCTTCCTGCATGGCAAGCTCCAGATCTTTTATGCCCGGGCCTTTATCCTCCACGACAATTACTATCTTTTCCCCGTCTATAGTAACCTTCATTGTGCCGCCGTAGGCGTGAATAATGGCGTTCATTTCCGCTTCGTACATCGATACGGCGGCCTTTTTAATTACTTCCGGTTTTAAACCCAGCTGGGTAAGCTTCTTCTTGACGCTGCTGGAAGCTTCACCGGCCAAAGCTAAATCACCGGGCACCAGTTCATAGGAAAGCCGGAGTAAAGTGCCGCTCAATCACAGCCACCTCCGCCGGTAAGGCCGGCGCTGTACAGCTTCCCACAGGCTGCAAACATTGTTTCCTTTGTTGAAAGCAAGGTAATCTTCTTCTCTCTGGCCAGCCTGCGCATCATTTCGTCCGGTTTCTTCCCCCTCACCAGGACCACAACTTTTATATCCATCATTTCGGCAGTGCGAATTACCTGGGGATGAGCAAGACCTGTCAGCAAAAGCACATTATCCCTGGCAAAGGCCATAACATCACTCATCAAATCAGCCCCGCACGCCGACATGACATCCAACTCCAAATCAGCATCTGTTTCAATTTCCGCATTCAGCAAAGAAGCAATGTCCTTTACCTTCATTAATGTACCCCTTTTGTCAGAATTGTCAGAATTGTCCCACTTGCCTGCTAACTTGTGAATTTTTTAACAATCTTTCCAAAAAAAAAAACAAAAAATGAATTCGTTCACTAACATTTTAAACCATAATTTCCTAATTGTCAATTGTTATTTGCTAAGTTTTTGCCATCACTTAACGCTCACAAAGCCTCAAATTTTTGCAGCTTCGGCAAGCGCGGACCTCCCCGAAATGAGCGGTAAAATGATTCGCTGCCCGTTTAATTGTGTTTGTTTCATTAAATATTCATTAAACCTCATTCATAACGACATTTTACCGGTATAATTTTCAACATGACTTTATCACAGAATAACTGCAAACTTCAGCCGTAAACCTTGCAAATTTGCCTGATATGGGTTACAATAAAAAGCGTTCAGCAAGTGCGCCTGTAGCTCAGGGGATAGAGCAGCGGATTCCTAATCCGCGTGTCGCAGGTTCGATTCCTGCCAGGCGCGCCATTTTATTTAACAGGGGTTCTTAATAATTCAAAACAACCTGCTAGTTTTAATACACCTGCCCTCCTTGTAAAACAAGGAGGTTTTGTTGTCTATTTCAATTAATGAAAAAAACGATGAGGAATACACATGGGCTATTTAGTTGATGTAACTTTCAGGGCAACCACAATCATGAGTAGTCCGGCAGCGCCTTTCGGGGCAAGAACAAAAAGCGGGCTAAAAAAAAGATTATTGCCCAGACTATTATTGAGGTGAGAAGATGCTGCCGGATTATGTACTGGTCATAATCAGATCGGTTATGGCTGCTTTTACCATGCTGATTCTAACCCGCGCCCTGGGCAAAAAACAGGTCAGCCAGCTTAACTTTTTTGAATATATCCTGGGAATAACGGTCGGTTCCATAGCGGCAAGCATGAGTACAAATCTAAACAATCGCCCCCTTGCCGAGCTTGCGGCGCTTATCACCTGGATTGCCCTGGCTTTTGCGCTGGAGACAATATCACTCAAGAGCAGGAAACTGTCAAAACTAATAGACGGTGAACCGTTAATACTCATCGAGAACGGCAAAATAATGGAAGACAAAATGGCCCTTGCCCGCTACAGCTTTGTTGATTTGGTTGAACAGCTGCGGGAAAAGGATGTCTTCAGTCTTTCGGATGTGGAATTTGCAGTGCTGGAAACTGACGGCACTTTGTCAGTATTGAAAAAATCCCAGGCACAGCCCGTAACTCCTGCTGATCTAAACCTGAGCAGCGAATACCAGGGCCTGTCCGTGGAATTAATCAGTGAAGGCACAATACTCAAACAGAATCTGGAGCAAATCGGCCGCGATGAAAAATGGCTAAGGGAGGAATTAAAAAAGCGCGGCCTCCGGCTGGAGCAGGTTGCCTTTGGAATTCAGGACACAAAGGGCCGGCTTTACCTGGATTTATATAAAGATGAAGGAATTAATATTATCGATGCCAGCGATTATGAGGGACCCAGTTAAAAACGGGGGTTTGATATGAACAGAACCGCAAAAATCACAAAAACACTGGCATATGTCATACCGGCTGCCGTCATAATTCTCTTTCTGGCAGTTACGGCAAGCGGCGGTTATATAAAGGCAAATTCCAAGGCGGGAAAAAAGATTATGCACACCATGGTTGATCTGGAAGCGCTGATTAAGAGCGAATCATGGGAAGAAGCAATTGCCGCAAGGTCGGCATTGGAAGCTCATTGGCAGGAAGTAGTGCCGCTGCTGCAGCTCAGCGCTTCAAAAGAAGCGGTACAGGATTTTTCACGGACACTTAAAAGCTTGGAAGGATACCTGAAGGCAAAAGAACGGGGATTATCCCTGGCAGAAGTGGCCGTACTGCGAATTTTATGGGACGAGCTTGACAGCTGATTACTTTCTCCAGAACTGCGGGAAAAGCAAAGCAAGTACAGTATAAATTTCCAGCCGGCCCACAATCATGCAGAAGGAAAGAAAGAGCTTGGCAAAATCAGTCAGGGGATAAAATGTTTTGCTCGGAGCCACAAGGCCAAGGCCGGGCCCTATATTGCCCAGGGAAGATGCCACTGCCGTCATGGCACTGATTGCATCAAGCTTTTGGGTTAAAAGGAGGACAGTTCCCAGGATAATAATTAGGATATATAAAAGAGAGTAGCCCATAACATTGGCAATTACGGTTTCCGGAATAACGGTATCGTTTACTTTGATTGCCTTCACGGCCCGGGGATGGATAAGCCTGTTTATTTCTCTTTTAATATATTTAAAAATAAGATGAACCCTGATAACCTTCATCCCCCCGCCCGTGGAGCCGGCACAGGCACCGATAAGCATTAATGTAACCAGCAGAACCCTGCTTAATTCCGGCCAGAGGTTGAAGTCCGCCGTAGCGTAGCCGGTAGTCGTAATAACGGAAGCAACCTGAAATGCCGCATACCGCAGGCTTGTCAGGACGTTTGAGAAAACCGTCCCGTTGATATTAACGGCTATTACGAGAGTATAAACGGCGATAATTGCGAGATATATTCTTGTTTCCTCGTCCCTGAGGAATTCGCGCGGGCTTTTTTGTTTAAAGGCAAGGTAATAAAGAGAAAAATTAATCCCCGCCAGAATCATAAAAACAGTAATAACTACATCATAATAGGTATTATTGTAAGCACCGATACTGGCATTCTTGACGGAAAATCCGCCTGTGCCCAGTGTGGCAAAGGCATGAACCACGCTGTCAAACAGCGGCATGCCGCCGGCATCCAGGAAAGCTACACACAGGACAGTCATGACCAAATAGATATAATACAACAACTTTGCGGTGTCCCTGAGCCTGGGAGTCAACTTGGCCGAAATGGGGCCCGGGCTTTCGGCTTTCATAATCCGGAAGGCCCCTCCCACTCCCAAGGCGGGCTGTATGGCAAGGGCCAGTACCAAAATGCCCATGCCTCCCAGCCAGTGGGTAAAAGAACGCCAGAACAGTATGCTGTTGGGCAGTGCCTCTACATCCGGGATCACTGTTGCCCCCGTGGTACTAAAGCCCGAAATCGTCTCAAACAGGGCATCAACATATGACGAAACGGCGCCGGAAAAGAAAAAAGGCAGCGCTCCGAAAACTGAAGCAAGCAGCCAGCCGAAAGCAACTATGGCAAAGCCTTCCCGGTAGCCGACAGTGTTGTCCCTGACTTTAACGGAAAAAAACACAAGTCCGGCGGCGAAAGCAAGCAGTACGGACAGCAAAAAGGACAAAACAACATTATCCCCGTAGAATAAAGCCACAAGCACGGGAAGCAACATGGCCGCCGCTTCACAAAGCAGCAAAATTCCCAGCGTTCGCATTACTATGGGCAGGTTCATTCCGCTAAAATCTCCCTTTGATTCCAAAAAGCTTATTTACATTGTTGATATTATTTTCCAGGGTAAAGACAATTACCCGATCCCCGCTTCTGATAATAGATTCCCCGTTGGGTATCAGGACCTGCCCGTTGCGTAAAATGGCCCCGAAAATTAAACCCGGCGGGATACCGATGTCTTTCAGCTTTTTATTGATTACAGGGGTGTTTTCCCGGGTTATTATCTCCAGCACTTCCGCCCTGCCGCCGATCAGCAGGGACATGGATACTATCCTGCCTCCCCTGATCATCCGCAAGATGTCTCCGGCTGTAATAAGCTTGGGGATTACTACATTGTCAATGCCGATAGTTTCCAGCAGTGTCAAATAGCTGGAGCGGCTGACTTTTGTAATTACTTTCTTTACTCCCAGCTGCTTTGCAAGCAGCGCCACAAGAAGATTCTCCTCATCGTACCCGGTTAAGGCAACAAAGGCATCCGTCTGCTCAACCAGCTCCGACTTGAGCAGGGAAAGATCCGTTCCATCGCCATGCAGTACAAGGGTATTATTCAGGTTTTCCGCCAGGAGCCGGCATCTTTCGTGATCCTGTTCAATTATTTTGCCGGCAACCCCGAGCTGTTCCAGGTTTTTGGCCAAATAATATGCCGTTCTTCCCCCGCCGGCTATCATGATGCTTTTTATCCTGTCACTGGTAATTGTAGAGCCGGCTGCGGCCGCGAAGGCATCAACATTGCTTCTTTCACCCATGACATATAGTGTATCCCTGGGATAAATATAAGAAGAACCGTTTGGGATAATTACTTCCCCATCCCTTGTAATGGCCGTGATAATCACGGAGGGCAGATTGAGATCCTTTAGCTGTTTGTAAGTTAATTCCGATTCATGGTTGACCTGGATTTCCGTGATTCTTACCCTGCCGCTGGCAAAATCCTCGGCATAGGAAGTGTGGGCATTAAAAAGCAGCCGCATTATCTCCTGGGCCGTGCTTAATTCCGGATTGATTATATAGTCTATCGCCAGCTTTTCCCTCATGAATTCCTGTTCCTTCACATATTCAGGATTTCTCACCCTGGCTATGACCTTTTTTGTCCCCAGTTTTTTTGCTGTAATTGAGGAAACAATATTGGCTTCGTCCCTGTCGGTAACGGCAATCAGCAAGTCGGCTTTGCCGCAGTCAACCTCCCGCAGCAGGCTGCTGGAAACCCCGTTGCCTTTTATTGCCAGGACATCAAAATTATCGGTGAAATTATCGATAATCTCCTGGGAGATATCAATAACGGTAACATCATGCTTGTCATTCAGGAGAGTTTCTACAAGCTGGCTCCCAACTTTTCCTGCGCCGATTATAATGACTTTCATAATCTACCTCCGGCAGAAGTATTAATGGGAGGAGAAACAAAAAGAGAAACGGAAGAAGGAATCCCCCGGAAATGTATCTGGTAATAATAAAACCTGACCAAGATCAGGTACCGGTTTTATGCAGGTTCAAGTCTTTTTTCCAGAGACTTGTATTCTTTCTCGCTGATAGCGGCCGCTTTACCCAGAACCCTGGGCAGTATACGGTCAATGAAGTCCTTTTTAGCCGTTTCTTCATCATAATCGGCCGTTGAGTAGACTTCCGAGATTGTCCGGCGTATTTTTTCGCGCTTAAAGTTCGTCATCTTGATTGTTGTGTGCACCAGTATTACTTCCTGCCCATTTTCATTTTTGTCCTTAACCAGGGATGCGGCAACCGGACCGACTTTGTAAACCACCGCCAGCTCTTCATTATAGTAGTACCCGCTCATTTTTGCGCGCCCTCCCTTCTTCCCTGATTTTGCCTTTATTTAATAATTTTCCCTACTCATTGCAGAAAATTCTCGTTCTTTTAAAGTTCGCGGCTGCAACCGTTTTTCCTGCAGGACTTTCCGCATCATCTTTCTTCATCATCAGCGGGACCGGCAGCCCCTGCCGCCCGGTATTTTTTTATCGCCGCAAGAAACTCCGGCCCGTATTTTTTTGCTTTCTTTTCTCCGACACCGGTTATGCGGCGAAAGGCCCGGTCATCTTCCGGACACTTTTCAGACATTTCCCGCAGTGTGGCATCGGAAAAAACCATATAGGGAGGCCTGTTTTCCCGGTCGGCAACCTGCTTGCGCAGACGCCGCAGCACTGAAAAAAGGTCCTCTTCCGCAGTGTCCTGCAGTTGTGTTAGCCTGCGCATTACTTTTTCCCGGCCCTTAATAACCGCCGCCGCCTTCCTGCCCAGCTTGACCAGGGGATAAGAGCCTTCTGTCAGGTGCAAATAGCCCTCTGCCGTTAAAAACCCTATAAAATCCCGGATCTCTTCTATGCTTCTGTCCGCAAGCAGCCCGTAAGTGCTCAACCTGTCCAGCTTCAGCTGCCTGATCCTTTTGTTTTGCGCGCCCTTCAGCACCCGGGCAAGCATGGCGGCTCCAAACCGTCCTTTCAGGCGATAGGCGCAGGACAGCACTTTCTGGGCATCCAGGGTAACATCGACCGTCTCCCCCTCGTCCCGGCAGTTGCCGCAGTTGCCGCAGTTTTCGGGCGTATCCTCTTCGCCGAAATAGGCAAGCAGTTCCTTGCGGAGGCATTTTGCCGTATGGCAGTAATTAACCAGAGCCTGCAGCTTGTTAAGTTCGTTTTTCTTGCGCTTTGGCGAGTAGACGGATTTTTCAATTAAATAGCGCTGCATTAAAACATCTTTGGGGTGATAGAGCACAATGCATTCTCCCGGCTCCCCGTCGCGTCCGGCCCGGCCTGCTTCCTGGTAATATGCTTCTATATTCCCAGGAATGCTGTAATGAATGACAAAGCGGACATTTGACTTGTCTATCCCCATGCCAAAGGCATTGGTGGCAACCATAACCGTAACATCATCCCGCAGGAAGGCTTCCTGGTTTTTTTCCCGTTCCGCGTTCCGCATGCCTGCATGGTATTTTGCGCATTTCAGCCCGTGTTTTTGCAAATAGCCGGCAAGCTTATCCGTTTCCTTGCGCGTTGAGGTATATATAATGCCGGGATTTTCCCTTTTGGCAGCCAGGTATTGCAAAATATAATCTTCTTTGCTTACTCCCCTCAGCACGGAAAAATACAAGTTTGGCCTGTCATAGCCGGTTACAATTATCCTCGGTGCCTTGAGGCCGAGAAGATTAATAATATCTGCCTTTACTTCCGGAGTGGCGGTTGCCGTAAAGGCTCCGACAACAGGGCGTTCCGGCAGCTCTTTGAGGAAAGCGGCAATTCTCCGGTAACTCGGCCGAAAGTCATGCCCCCACCGGGAAACACAGTGCGCTTCGTCTACGGCAATAAAGGCTGTTTTTATGCTTTGGGCAAGGGGTAGAAAACCCTCCGACTCCAGCCGTTCGGGTGCCACATAAACCAATCTGTAGGTTCCTTTTGCAGTTTCCTCAAGGCGGCGCCTCATCTCTTTTGCCGCCAGGGTACTGTTAATAAAGGTGGCGCTGATGCCAAGTTCGTTTAAGTCGTCAACCTGGTCTTTCATCAGAGAAACCAGCGGGGAAATGACCAGGGTTACTCCTGCAAACAAAAGAGCCGGCACCTGATAGCACAGCGACTTTCCAGAGCCGGTGGGCATAATAGCCAGGGTATCGCTGCCGCCTAACAGGCTCTCAATCACTTTGCCCTGGCCGCCGCGAAATGACTGAAAACCAAATGTATTTTTCAGAACTTTTTTTGCTTCTGCCAGCGGTTCCCTGTCACGCACCAAGATACTAACCTCCGGGTATTTTATCTTACTATATATTTCACCGCCCGGCTGCCTATTCCTTTACAACGATCAGAGCAAACATAAACCGGGGAATTTCCACTTTGCAAAGCAGGGGCACATTTTGGCTTCCATTTTTGGGGCGCTGTTTTTTAAACCTGCAGGAATAGGCTGCCGGGTACAGAAAGATAGTTTAAAAGCAATGTGAAAGGGTGTTGCTGTATGTTGAAATCCAAGTATATTTTTGTCCTCCTGCTTGTTTTTACCCTGCTGCTTGCAGCCTGTTCAAAGGGCAATACTGACAAGACCCCTCCTCCGGAAGGGGAACCGCCTGAGGTGGCAAGCCGGTTTGTCGCCCTTCTGCAAGCCGGTGACTACGATACGGCGGTCAGCTACTTTGACAGTACTATGAAAAACCAGCTGCCTGCAAAACAGCTGCAGACTGCCTGGGAGTCGCTGCTGCAGCAGGCGGGGAACTTCCGGCAGGAAGTAGCAAAGAAGAGCGAAGAGACCGGCGGCTATGAAATTATAATTGTCACGGCACAGTTTGAACAGGCTTATATTGATATTCGGATAACTTTTGACAGCGACAACCGTATTGCCGGCTTGTTTTTTGCACCCTCCGACTACTCTGCAGCAGAAGACGACGGCCGGACAGATTATACACCGCCCGCCTACGGGCAGCCTGCCGACTTTACGGAAGAAGAAATTACCGTGGGCAAAGGCGAGTGGGCTCTTCCGGGAACATTAACCGTTCCAAGCGGAGACGGGCCTTTCCCGGCCGTAATTTTGGTCCACGGTTCCGGTCCAAATGACCGTGATGAAACTATCGGCCCCAACAAACCTTTCAAGGATATTGCCTGGGGGCTGGCAAACCAGGGCATTGCCGTCCTGCGCTATGAAAAGCGAACCCTGGCCCACCGGCAGAAAATGGCCTCCCTGCCGTCCCTGACAGTAAATGAAGAGGTAATTGACGATGTTTTGGCAGCCTTTGAACTGCTGCAGGAAAGAGAAATCATCGACCCGGAAAAGATTTTTGTCGCAGGCCACAGCCTGGGGGGCACCCTTGCCCCGCGGATTGCCGCCGCCAATGACAAAATTGCCGGCCTGCTCATTCTGGCCGGCACAGCCCGGCCCCTGGAAGACCTTATACTGGAACAGACGAGGTACCTGGCAGAAGCAGACGGGAATATCACTGCAGATGAAGAAGAGCAGATCGAGCTCATCGAACAGCAGGTCAATAATATCAAAGATCCCGGGCTTTCCGCCGCCACCCCGGCAACAGAACTCTTGGGCATTCCCGCTTCCTACTGGCTGGACCTGCGCGCTTACAATCCCGTTGAGACAGCAAAAAAATTAAAGGTACCCATGTTGTTTTTGCAGGGGGAACGCGACTACCAGGTTACAATGGAAGATTTCAGTCTCTGGCAGGAAGCTCTGGGCGGTTTGCCCCACGCAACATTCAAAAGCTACCCCGCTCTCAATCATCTCTTTATTGCCGGCACAGGCATGTCCCTGCCTGCAGAATATGAAACACCGGGCAACGTGAGCGATGCGGTAATAAATGATCTGGTGGATTGGATTAAGGGACACTAACGGCATGACAACTGCAAAATAAATTGAATAAAAATTTCTTACAAAAAACCGCGCAGAAAGGATGCGCGGTTTTTCAAAGAATAAAGCCGAAGCGTTTACTGGTTCATGATGTGTGGCGGTATTGTCAGGTTTATCGTCTTAAACTTTATTCCGTTTTCCTTTAGCTCACTGGCAATCATTTCCCTCAGGACCGGTGTTGGAACAAGACATTCTTCACAGGCATCCGGTCCTGCTATGATCATAACATCAATAACTCCTCCCTCTCTTTCCGCAGCCAAAAGATCATACCCTTCGTAAGCCAGAGTCTCTTTAATTCCGCTGAGTGCTTTTTCCAACATATATTTTCACTCCCTTGTTTTTTCTGCAGCAGACTGCTGACCGTCATTAAATCTTATTGTCTTATTATCCCGCAGAGGAGAAGGGATCATAATGCATTCAAAAAGAACAGTGCCAGAGTGCCGGGACCGGAATGGGCGCCTATTGCACAGCCAATGGGGTTGATAATAAATTCCCGGCAGCCATAGGTTTCAGCAATCAGGTCTCTCAATTTGTGAGCGCTTTCCAGATCGTCTCCGTGACTGATACCGATAGTCTGGGAGGCCAGATCCCGGCCCCGTTCACCCATAATTTCTACCATCCGCCGGAAAACTCTATTTTTGCCCCGCACTTTCTCAAAGGGAACAAGTTTACCGTCCCTAACCTCCAAAATGGGCTTAATATTTAATATTCCCCCGACAACTGCCGATGCCCTGCTGACCCTGCCTCCGCGATACAGGTATTCCAAATCATCCACCGTAAAAATGTGTTCCATGCGCCGGGCATAAGATTCCGCTTTTTCCGCAGCCTGGCGCAGATCAAGCCCCCCGGCGATAAGACGTGCGGCCTCCAATACGACAAGACCTTGTCCAAGTGATGCACATTTTGTATCGACAATTTCAACTTCAAATTCCGGGTGTGTTTCCTGAACCTCTGACTTGGCAAGCCGGGCGGATTGAAGTGTGGCCGACAAACCGGAACTGAAGCCGACATAAAGACAACTGTCGCCGCGTTTGGCATATTGCAGGAACAGTTCTTTAAAAGCTGTCGGATCGGCCTGCGCTGTTTTAAATACTTTTCCCTGCCGCATCTGACGCAGCATGGTTATTGAATCCAAGGTTTTGCCGTCAAGATACTCCGCATCGTTATCATATACGTGGATAGGTATTACATCAATACCATGGCTCCTTGTCAAACTATCCGGCAAGTCTCCCGCGCTGTCCGTGAGAATTTGAACGGCCATATTTTCGCCCCCCCATTTACTTACACAAATGTTGTAACTCTTATTATAGGCTAAAATTGCCAAGTTTTGAACCCGTAACAATAAATTTATTGTCCCCCCTGCAAAGATATAGCATTTTATTACATTATTTGTTTTTAATAGTTGTTATTCCTCTTTATCCCTTGTATTTTTCTTCCGACAATGTTATGTTAATGTAAAGACAAAGAATAAGAATAAATGTGGGGTGAGAATATGAAGGCTACGGGAATCGTCCGCAAAGTGGATGAACTGGGCCGTGTCGTTATCCCCGTAGAATTGAGAAGAATGCTGGGGATAAATATTAAGGACGGCCTTGAAATTTTCGTTGACAGGGAAAACATTATTCTGAGGAAATATGAACCGGCTTGCATTTTCTGCCATAGCGCCGAAAATATTATCAGCCATCAGGGCAAAAATATCTGCAGCAGCTGCATAGAAGAAATCAATCAAAAAAGGCTAAATCTACAGGCTGCAGAGAATCTTCCGGCCTGATAATACCATTCATTAAAGAAGCTATTAACCCGCCGCCCTGTGGGCGGCGGGTTAATACTTAATTTCCTGCACAGGCTTTTGCCTGCTCCCTTTGGTGCCTGCTATCGGCCTCCGCCTTTGTTTGGTTAAAGCAGCGTACTTCCAGGAAAACGGCACCCGCTGTCAGCAGGGCGGTAACCCCGTCAGCCGCCGGTTTGGCAGCCCAGACGCCATCCAGCATAAAAAAGTGCGAGAGGATAAAGTACAGGGGTATCAGCAGCAAAACCTGACGGGCCAGGTTCAGAACAACGGCCTGGCGCGGTTTGCCAACAGCCTGAAAATAGTTTGAGCCAATAATGGTAAAGCCCAGGATTGGCAGCATTGCATGGTTGATGCGCAGTGCCTTTGAGCCCATGACTAACAGTTCCGGGCTACTGTTGAAAATAAGAACCAGCTGTTTTGCAAACAGGCTGATGCCGGCAAAGCCTGCAAGGCAGATAACGGTTGCCATGGCTATTCCGTAGTAGAGTGTCTTTTTTACCCGCTCAAACTGTTTGGCACCGTAATTGTAGCCAATTATGGGCTGGATGCCCTGGCTGATGCCGAAGATGGGCATCATCAGCAAAGTGGAAACACTGTGGGAAACGCCGAAGGCTGAGATAGCCAGATCTCCGCCATATTTTAGTAAAACATTGTTCAGTATTACAACGGACAGGCTGGTGGAAATCTGTTTAAAAAAGGCCGGCAGGCCTACGGAGACAATATTCAACACCCAGTACAGGCGCAGTCTTAAGTTTTTCCGGCGAAATTTCAGCAGGCTGTTGTCTCTGAAAAAATAATGCAATACCCAGAAAGTTGAAACCGCCTGGGAGAAGACAGTTACCAGGGCCGCCCCGCCAACCCCCATATTAAAGCCGAAAATAAATACAGGATCAAGCACCACATTGATTATTGCCCCAATAACCATAGTAATCATGGCTGTTTTGGGGTTTCCTTCAGCTCTGATAAAGTTGTTGACACCCAGGCTTATAACCTGAAAAATAATGCCGGCAAAAATAATGCGCATGTATTCGCGGGCATAAGGCAGGGTCTGCTCCGTGGCCCCGAAATTGAGAAGCAAAAAATCAAGGAAAACAAGACCGAGCACGGAAATGACAACAGCAAGAATCACCAGCAAAACCAGGGCGTTCCCCATAATGCGCTCGGCTTCGTCCTTTTTTTTCTCTCCGAGACGAATGGAAATAAGGGATGTAGCTCCCACTCCGACAAGAGAAGTTAAGGCCATAATCAAAAGCATTACCGGAAAACCGACGGTAACGCCGGCCAGCGCCAAGGTGCCCACTCCCTGGCCGATATAAATACGGTCGACCACATTGTAGATAGAGGTAACCATCATACCCACAATGGCCGGTCCGGAAAAGCGCATGATCAAGCTTGTTATTTTTCCCTCTTCCAGTTGTTTTGTTGATACCAATTCAAAGCCCCCTGCTTGTTTTTACATTCCAGGCAAAAAATACATATAGTTAGAAAACTAACAATTTAATTGTATGTCTAAACTGCTTGTTCTGTCAATACTTTTCCCATGCTTGCCCATAAATGGTTAATTGCAAGTTTTATTGCCACCCATATTTTGGCACCTCTGATAGTAT